>Ga0214481_100654_pt1 | contig 16849 bp, 16 predicted proteins | sample M1_20Mar14CPVII9_4_FD_165057 | JGI IMG/M metagenome (GOLD analysis project Ga0214481, IMG submission 165057) | Marine eukaryotic communities from Monterey Bay, California, United States - M1_20Mar14CPVII9sort6BwellG10 | ecosystem: Environmental > Aquatic > Marine > Unclassified | place: USA...
GTGACGGAGGCTGTGTGGATGGTTGTGATGAAGGCTGACTAGAAGGTTGAGCCGATGGTTGACTAGACGGTTGAGATGAGGGTTGACTTGACGGCTGACTTGAGGGGTTTACGTTTGGCAGTGAAAAAGGCTGACTAGACGGTTGTGATGAAGGCTGACTAGAAGGTTGAGCCGATGGTTGACTAGACGGCTGAGAAGATGGTTGTTGTAAAGGTTGACTAGATGGATTTAGTGATGGTTGTGATGATGGTTGACTAGATGGTTGGTTGGAAGATTGTTTAGATGGAATTTCAGATGGTTGGCTTGATGGTTGAGATGATGGCCGCTCGATCGGTTTACTTGACGGTAGATTTGAATGTTGTAAAGAAGGTTGACTTGAAGGTCGTTCTATAGGATAAGATGAAGGCTGGCTTGAAGGTTCTTCTGAGGGAGTTGATGAAGGTCGACTAGACGGCTGTGGTTTGGATTAAAGAATGATGAACATGAACAAGAAGAGCGGTTATGTTGAGAAGCATATCTTTTTACATAGGTTGAATAAATAGAGTCAAAGGCACATCATTAAAACTTACCATGTATGTCGGAACTTCAGTAGGCCTCGTTGATGGAATTGCCGTTGGGCTTGATGTTGGTGTAACTGATGGATCCTCTGTGGGTAGTTCAGTTGGTACCGACGTTGGCAATTCTGAAGGTGCTTGAGTCGGAAATTCTGACGGCGTTCTTGTCGGTCGATCTGATGGCTGCTCACTTGGGGCATTTGTCGGCTGTGATGAAGGATCTTCCGTTGGTTGATCCGTTGGTTTCCTTGAAGGTTGCACAGACGGTTGTATTGTCGGTCTACCTGACTCAGGTGTAGCGGTTGGCTGTACTGTTGGTGCAACGTTATCTTGAGATACTAGCGTGCTTGGTGGTGGAGACGAAGGCTGTGGTGTCAAGACCTCATCATCATTCAGCACGTCTGATGGCTGTGATGTTGGCTCAATAAATGCTTGACTAGTAGCCTGACTGTCAGGCTCAGGGAGAGGTTCTTCAACTGAAGGAATTGTAGACACAGCTTGTGATACATCCATGGGCTGAAAGCTTGGCTGTTCTGACATGGAAGGTATGGTAGACACAGCTTGTGATACATCCATGGGCTGAAAGCTTGGCTGTTCTGACATGGAAGGTATGCTACTTTGTGACAACAGATCAGTGGATGGCATAGTACTTGGAGAGTTTGCCTGGAAAGGAGTCAGTGAAGGTTGCATTGATGTTGATGGTCGAGTGGTCGATGCCACAGGTCCAATCTTCCAAGGAACTGTAAGTCCTACTTCTGCTCCTGATTCTTCCGTTTCATCAATCGTTGTATTCCCATCAGAACCACTAAGCTTATCCAATCTGATACAGATGAGAAGATTCAATGATTTAGGTTGAGAGTTATTGGAACTTACACACACAATACAAACAACATATAATAATATTAAACTCGTATACTCACACAAAGACGCCAAGAACCTGAGCATCAGTTATAGTTGTGATATTGTCGTAAAACTCCTCTGGCACCTGAATTCGAACATATGCACAGTTCCCTTGAATTTCCATGCGTGCAATGTCCTCATCTAGAATATAGCCAAGAGAAATGATGTAGAGTTCAATATCACCTGTTGTTCATTTTGCAAGATGAGGGTAAAATAGAGGAGGGAAAGGATTAATCATACATGGTTAATCAACAGCTAGCCACAACAAAACAATCACAGTGTGTAAGTAAACTAAATATCGTACCAAATTCATGAGTTAAAGCCAAGCTCATTATGCCTTCTATTTCTAGACGAGAACAGTAGCAGAACGTAACTTCATTCTTCTGGGATGTTGATACCAACGACGAAGTGTCGGCAGGGCAATCTGATAATTCGGCTGGAGGAGGTGCTAATTGAAAGCTTGGAGATGGGCTTGTTGTTTCACAGTTGCATCCTATAGTAGAAGTAGTAGTGGTTTAAAACAAATCCATGTGAGTATATATTAGTCAATTGGATAACAATCAAACAATGGCACAAGGCCTTCATGAGAATAGATTGAGATCACTTACCGCCTACCTCTTTAGTTGTGGAAAGTTCCATTCCTGGAAATTCATTATAGAGTTCAGATGATGCCGTTGCTGTGGTGGTGCTGCCACCAAATGTATGTGAAATAACACTTGTAGAGGACGTAATTGAATTCTGAATAACTATATCCGTAGACGCTTGTGATGATGTGATGATTGCATTGGTAATAGATTCCAATGTTGATACTTGAGACAATGTCGTCTCGATAGAATTGGCGGTAGCAATAGTCTCGGCGTTTGAGTTGGAATCTGTGACAATCTCATACTGGACAATCCCGTTATCAATCGAGGTTACAGTAACATCATATGATCCCGGAGGGAGTACATCACTTAGCTCTTGAGTAATAGCATCCTCGAAGTATCCCATAACCTCAGCCGTCTGATTCTCATTGAACAACGATGTGTCCAAGTTGACAACGTCAAATGATCCAGTGTATGTAACTGTTGATGCCTGAGACGCTGAAACATCTAAACCAAGTTGGAAAGACTGCTCTGATTCACTTAAAGATACCTCACCAAAGACAGTGACAGTACCAGCAGTAGGGAGGAATTCATCTGCAGATAGAATAATCACTTTTGATGTTGGATCTTCAGACACAAAGGAAAGAGTATCGAGATCAACAATAGTGTTTATTGTTTCACCACTTGAGGAATCTATTTGAGTGATTTGGAGAAATGAGATATCCTGGATACTCTCGTCATTACTGCTCAGGCAGATTCGAATATCGGTATCACCCTCCACCACACTTGGTGTGATTTCACTATTCGGTTCAAGGCAGGTTGAGGTTGAATCACATTGACAACTAGAGTAAGAGAGAGATGATAGCAATGATGAAAGATGATTGCGGTGTGAGAATTTCATTGTGATGCAAAACTTGGGAAAATGACATAAAAGGATCTACTACTCTTCACTTACTATTGCAATCCAGTGGGCAGGGCTCTAAGTACGAGGTAAAATTAGGGTAAGAAAAGAGTAATGATTAATGGGTGAGTTAGGTGAAGAATAATGGTCAAGCCAAGAACACACACACACACACATAAAATACTCACTCTGTTGGTTGGCCGGCGCTGGACAAATCAGCACCACCTGGTGATAACAATAGACAGAAATCGGCTGCTTCTTGCTGCTGCTGTAAACCTCTCAGAGTTGAATACTGAGGACGTTTCGAGAAGCTGTCATGACTATCCAAGAGAGCATCATCCGCCGCCTCGTGCTGACTTTCATCATCTCTCTGTTGAGTACTGTCTGGGTACGATTCATCTGATTGCGGCTCTTGGGGAGATGTTAGTAATCTGGATCTTCTGGCATCTGGTCGAAGAATCTCTGACTCGGTAACACTACTTGTTGAAGATTCTTCAACCACTGGCCTTGTAAGTTGACTTGGCACCAATGGCATAATTGAACATATCTCAATCGTATTTGCCAGTTGGCCCTCGTCCAACGGGGAGAATGATGAAATGGGCTCGTTGATGGTAAGAGCTACTATCATCCCAGTAGAATCTAAGATAGTCTCAAATGATTGTTGACCTTTGCCTTGATTCAACAAATCATGTGTAACAGACGTTCCGTTAATGGAAATGATTTCCATCGTTAGTTGATCAAATGTCACCTTGGAAACAGTTGGCTCTGTTATAGTCGAGATCCCAGCAGTATTGGATAGCACTGTCACACCAGAGAGTGCATTATTCACTAATGGAATCTCAGACGTTGTGGACACAAGAGTGTTGGATACAACTGTCACTTCTGACATGGAATTCATGAGTGAAGGATTCGATGACTCTGTGGCAGATGCCACGACATTCGTTTCAATTGCTTGTAATGTAGTCTGATCGGCAAGAGAAGATTCAATGGCCGTCACTGTAGCCTCGGCAACTTCAGACGAGCTGACGGTCATAGTAATTTCATATGAAACAACTCCATCCTTGATGCTTGTGACCGTCACTGTGGATCCAGGGGGGAGAATAGATCCCAACGACGTTGCAATAGCTTCTTCAAAGTATGACTTGGCTACTTCTTCTTCCGCAGGAGACAAGGTCAAACCGGTCGTCTCTAACTGAGTGTTCTCAGTGATACTCACGGTTGACAAACTTGACGATACAGCAGCAGATGATGATGACGAGCTCGAGGATTCTTCTTGAACGATACTTGATATAGATGCCAATGTTGATGTGTTCGACAAGGAAGTCTGCACATCAGTAATGGCAGAGCTCGCTTCTGTGCTTGTCAATCCGTAGAAGATGATATCATATTGAACAGATCCATCACTGGATATGTCAGTGACGACAACAACTGACGATTCTTCTTGTAACACCCCTTGTGATACAAGTTCTTGGGTAATGGCACTTTCAAAGTAGCTCTTGGCTTCTTCTATCTCGGCAGGCGTGAGGACACTCGGATCAAACCCAACAACACTAAGTTCACCCGTGGATGTTACCTTGGATGTAGTTGACTCGGTTGTGCCGCCGGCAGTATGATAGACAATACTTGTGGAGGACGTAATGGCATTCTGAACAACTATGTCAGACGAAGCTTGGGATGCCTCAAGTACAGATTCAGTAATAGATGTCAAACTTGAGGCCTGGGATAATGCTGTGCTGACAGAACTGGCGGCAGCATTCGCCTCGGCACTCGATTCGGCATATGTAGTAATCTCATACTGGACAACTCCATTCTCGTCAATGGACGTAACATTAACGATAGACCCCACGGGTAAATCAACTTCTTGGGCAATGGCATCCTCAAAATACCCCATGATCTCGGATATTTGATCCTCGGAAAAGGAGGATACGTCCAAATTAGTAGTAGCAAAAGATCCAGTGGCGGTTACCCCAACGACTTGTACTTCTTGGTTAAGGTTGGGCACTGATAAATCACTTGATGTAGTAACAGATATACTTGAGGATGCAGTTTCGACTGAGGATGTAATGTCTTCTAACGTCGACTGCTCGGCAAGAGAAGATTCAATGGCAGTCACTGTCGCCTCGGCGACTTCAGACGAGCTCACGGTCATAGTAATTTCATATGAAACAACTCCATCCTTGACGCTTGTAACCGTCACTGCTGATCCTGGGGGGAGAATAGCTCCCAACGACGTTGCAATAGCTTCTTCAAAGTATGACTTGGCTACTTCTTCTTCCTCAGGGGACAAGGTCAAACCGGTCGTACCTAACTGAGTGTTCTCAGTAATACTCATAGTCGACAAACTTGACGATACAGCAGCAGATGATGATGACGAGCTCGAGGATTCTTCTTGAACGATACTTGATATAGATGCCAATGTTGATGTGTTCGACAAGGAAGTCTGCACATCAGTAATGGCAGAGCTCGCTTCTGTGCTTGTCAATCCGTAGAAGATGATATCATATTGAACAGATCCATCACTGGATATGTCAGTGACGACAACAACTGACGATTCTTCTTGTAACACCCCTTGTGATACAAGTTCTTGGGTAATGGCACTTTCAAAGTAGCTCTTGGCTTCTTCTATCTCGGCAGGCGTGAGGACACTCGGATCAAACCCAACAACACTAAGTTCACCCGTGGATGTTACCTTGGATGTAGTTGACTCGGTTGTGCCGCCGGCAGTATGATAGACAATACTTGTGGAGGACGTAATGGCACTCTGGATGGAAGAATCCGAAGACGCTTGGGATGCCTCAAGTACAGATTCAGTAATAGATGTCAAAGTTGAGGCCTGGGATAATGCTGTGCTGACAGAACTGGCGGCAGCATTCGCCTCGGCACTCGATTCGGCATACGTGGTAATCTCGTACTGGATAACTCCATTCTCGTCAATGGACGTGACAGTAACGATATATGATCCTGGCGGGAGTATACCATCAAGTTCTTCCGAGAGGGTGGATAAATTATGGACCATTAAGGATGGGAGAAGAGAGAAAGAGGCATGTATAATTGTTAGTCAAAGTAGAACAGCCATATATTTGAAAACACCCCTGTCGCCATCCGCCGGGAGTTTGGGTGTATCATATCTCCCCCCCCCCCGCGTAATAAACAGAAGGGAATTAACACCGCCCCCTACCCCCGTTCCTCCAATAAAACATAAATAGCAATTCCCTACCCCTTCGGGATGGCGGTAATATCCACGCCGCCCGTAAGTCGGTAATCCCCCCAATTATTTAACCTAATTAATCCCCTCATCCCCTTAATCCCCCTTTCCCCCATTTCTAAATAAATTCCCCGAAAACCACCCAAACAATAAATAAACAATATTAAAATATTAATATAAAACTTACCCATTTTAATAGCATCCTCATAATAATTCATAACCTCCTCTTCCAATTTTAAATCCGTATTTAATAATGACATATCTAAATTATTAACATTCAATGTACCAAACGATGTAACACCAACAACATTAATTTCCTCATTTATATTTGGCACGATTAATAATTCCCCAAATGTTGATATTGTAACATCCCCATCAACATTAATTACTTGTTCATTAGTCTTGCCATAATTATATCCATCCATATTATATTTATCACTAAATATATTAAAGGTTGGGTAGATACATATTGTTAAATATTCGGGTACGATTGTTGAATCATCTTCAAGGCATTGATAATTAATACCACCGATATTATATACTCCCGAATTAATAATTGTAGAGGGTGGTGTATTGTTCGTGGTGGTCGTATTGGTAGAATTGGTAGTATTATTAATTGGATAACAAACACAAGCATTAACCAACTTTGTATCAGTTGGACTACTAGTTGGAAAGTCATTTAATCCTCCATCCAATTTATCACCACCACTTCTATTATTACCACCACGACGTAATATTATTATCGAAATGACTGTAGCAATACTACCTAATAATAACACTAATAATACTACTAATGTTGGTATACGGCAACAATATTTGGATAGGAATGCTGCTATTTTCTTCCGTCTTGTATTGGATGAGTCAGAATCAGAGGATTGATTAATATTAACTTCATTCCAATGATATTCATCTCCTCTAATATCACTACCTCTTCTACTCTGTCGTTGTCTAAGTTGCTGCTGTTGTTTATTCTCCTCCTCTTTCTTCTTTTTATTAAATGTAAATAAAGAAGAAAGACGTATACCTGATGAATCGGACCCTTCCGAAGTTGTTAGGCGTCTAGTTGGTTTAGAATTCCTTGTAGTAGTAGGTTCTCCTCCTTTACCCAATTCTAAATCCTCCTCTTCTTGTACTACCTCAGTACGATCTCTCCTATTAGTAGTAGTATTGCTTAATCCTAAAACGCCCAATACACTATTAATAATTTCACCAACAATACCATTACTATTCTCAGGAGGAAAAGGTCGTGAGGACCCATCATTCGATTGAGTAGCAGCACCATAATCGACTGATATTTCCTCCCATCCATATGTCTCTCCTTTGTTATTACCAATGGTTGTAGTATTATTGTTGGTACTGCTGTTATTATTGCCTATTATAAAGATATGAGGCGTGTATTTATATATGATTTTGCAAATGACCGAAGGAAAGAGAGATATATTATGTAATGTTAGTAAACATTAAAGGTTTACAAAATCAAATTTAAAAGCAGATAAAAACACAGTATACATATTATATACGGCGGAGAGTAGAGTGTACTTTCCTGAAGAAGTGTTAGTAGTACTAAAAGCACCTCCCGATAAGGATGATAATCGTGATCTACTGGTAGTACCACCGCCGCCGTCTTCTATTGTGTATTCACCGATGACGTTGTTATTATTATCATTGTTGCCTGGACTATTATCATTGTTGTTGCTGTTCGTAAAGGTGTTAGTAGTACCTACTGCCTCTTCGCCATTGTTATTATCTGTATAGCGAAAGATGCGTCGTCCTTCATCTCCTTGATTGTTGTTGTTATTATTAGTATAATAGTCTCCACCGCCGCCGCCAATAATATCATAATCATTAATCGATACATTGGTAGTACTAGCAAAGGCTGCTGGTTGTGTATTATTAGATGGATTAAGTAAGTTGGAGTAATAATTGTTAAGTTCATCATCGTCATTGGCGTTGGATGATTGATAATAAGATCCATCGGGATCTTTGCTGTTGTTATTTGACATGGTTTACAGTTGTATAGGTTGATAAATTGCAAATTGGTTGATTTAAGTATGTAGTAGGATAATTGTAGTTTGCGGGTTTGTTTAATTGCAATGCTTCTTTGGCGGGCATGTTCAAATTGCTATTTTTGCTGAGTCTTATTGCGTCGACGCTCTGAGAAAGAATGGCAATGCAAAATTATTATGTGGGTCATTGGGGTCATTTGAAAAAGACTGTTGTTTACTACCCCAGGATTGAGTTTGAATCAATAGTATCGGTGAATATAACATAATACTTAATAGTGAATATAACAACATATTATACAAATGATATCCATTTGATTGCCAAACACCAATCTGAGGCGCAAGAAACCTGCCAACATGGGGCTGTAGAAGTATGACGGAGGCACCGAAAAACATGCTGTGAGTGTTCATCACCCTCTTATATATTTATACAATGGCAAACAGTCACTATAGAAGCATTTCGGTGATGTCATACCACCACCTGATGGCCAAACATGGGCTTGATTTTGGGATTTTCACCAGATCTGATGAGGCAGAAACCTGCCAACATGGGGCTGTAAGCTGTAGAAGTATGATGGAGGCACCGAAAAACATTGGTTTATGACTCTTGCTGCATATGGATGATACATCATTGTTATGTGCAAGCATTTACAGCCTCGCTTGTAAGCCAAGGAAAGGCAAGTTGAGATAGGTGTCTTCTTTTTTGTCTTCTTTTTGACATCTCTTTGCCGGCCGGAGTTGTGCTTTTTACGATCAATAACAACAACTCCAACTAATAATTTGATGTTGATATATAGTACATAGAAAGGGTGTTCATAAACTTGAAAGCACATAAACTTTGAAGCAGAGAACCTCAACAATCAACGATAGATAGAATAATGACATCATCCTTTTGCTAGCACATCGTCTGCTCAACTAAGAGCCCCCCTCCTGTATATAGACCGCCTTGATACTGGACAATGTCGACAGGATACATAACACTTCTCTTACAGGCTGCCAATCAAAGTGATGGTGCTGCCGGCGATGATGGTAACATCACGGCCAGTGGCGGCGGCGGCGATAGCTTAGCATCATCCATCAACAATAAATCAACTTCGCCGGACGATTGCAATTTAGTATCATCAGCCACCAAGAAGCAGAAGATCATCACATCATTCACTGAACATAAGAAGAGGAAGAAGTATATTTCATCTCAACTTCTTGTCAACCAATCATCCTCCGAGAAGAAGACATCCAACTCGAACTACTCACCCAAGAAACGAATTAGTATTATTGATTATCAATCCGACAATAGTAGTATTGCAACTACATTAACGAGTAATGTATCATCAACTAAGAGAAGTACTAGTACTACTAACAAATCTACTAATAATGGAAGTAGATATGTCTCATCATCTGATATGAGTGGCAGTGAATTCTCATCTGCATCACGAAGAAGTAGTGGTAGTAGATATTCATCTGATGTTAGCTTGTCAACATTTGGTAATACTGACAGTAGTATTAGCCGTCATCAAGCAACTCAACAACAAGTTGATATAGTTGACGGAGATAGTATCAACGGCGGCAATTGTTATATGAATAAGAATAATGATGTATGGAATACTTTCTGTCCGGCATATGCATATGGTTATGCTACTGATCGTCCAACTCCTACTTTTGATATTATGAAGTCTTCTTCTTTCATGGATACCACCACCAACTATTCCAACAACAACAACAACGACGACGACGACGATAGCAACGACGATGTATTAAAACTATACAACATGTTAACTACCACAACCATGAGTTTGTTGTTAAATGACAACAAGTTGATGAAAGAAGGAGCTAATGCTACCATACCCAAACAAACAAAGAGGAAGAGGAGGAAGGTCCCCTTTACAGATTTATCATGTAAAGATTTGAATGGACAGGATATGGGTATTGGTTACTTCTCTTCTTCTGTTGGTACGAGTTCTGAATCTGTTGTTGGAAGTGATGAGATTATAGAAGGTGATGGTGAATGAAAAGAAAGACGTGAATGACGAGGGTGTTAGATTGTAATGAAGGCATACATTCATTGAGTCGTCACCCGAATGATATACAGAGTTTATGTGACGTGAGCTACAGCGGTGGTACCGTCTTGTGTACTCCAAGATTTTAGGCATAGGAAGGATTAAGAGAATGTAATGTGATAGTTTAGAGCAACACGACTACCGACACCCCGCTTCTACCATTGATTTCCTTTGACTTCTTCTTCCTCTCATCATCAGCCGCTATGCTTCTTTGGAATCTCATCTATGATGATAATAATTTACTATAGTATGAACAGATATGTATTCAATTACAGCCACCAATAATTAGTTTAAGTCATGGCGGTAGATTCTTAAGTCACAATTTGCAGTATTAATGCTCTGCGTATTCTTCATACAATCCTTCAAGTCTTAATTGGCTTATCTAGCTTTTTTTAAAGCTGTGCTACCTTTACAAAACAATTCTCTATTACAAATGTCGTTTAGACTGCTACTTCTATCTAGATGGTACACTAATCATTGAGCAAGCTATAGATTACTATTTGTAAACACTAAATACTCTCTTGATTTGACATCTAAATCCAAAGAACTCTGCAAGCCAAAGCAATCAGCTTATTTCTTTGACTTTCTCTTCTTGCTCCCCCTACTAACCGATTCCTCCTCATCATCATCGTCGATGCCATTCTCAATCAAAAATCGCTTCTTATCCTCAATAAACTTATCAACATTCCAATCGAGACAATTCTCAAAGTTATGTGCACCACTGAATACGAAAAGTACGGTAATGTTCTCGTTCTCCATGCCATCCAGATTGGGGAGAAGTTTGGGAGTGATGAGGAAGTACTGTCCACAATGATCATCGTTAGAAGACCCAGGCTCGATGGTAGAGTTTTGAACAATACGCTTGAATACCAATCGTTCATTACGCTCGTCAAGACCTTGATTGATCTCATCAACACATCGGAATGGACTTGACATGAGATTCTGAAGTCCCATGAGGTACATGATCGTACTGACAGATCGTTCTCCTCCGGAATGTGTCTGAGCCGATAGAACTTGAAGACTAGAAGCTTCTCGGAACTTGACAAGAATCTCAACACCCCAATTCTTGGATTTTGACAAGACAACATGAGCATTGGTGAGATATAGAGGGACGCAGTCAAGATGGAAGCATGAATATGAACTACATAGATTGTCTTACCTTGAAGTTGTAAACGAGATTCTCTTCTTCATCATCTACACCCCTGGCATCCCTGTTTGCTTTAAATAGTCTCACTTCACCTGCACATCCAACCTCCTTCATGTACGCACTGAACTTCTGACTGACACTGTCCACAATATTGATCAAAGATGCCTCCCACGTCGTAAGTTTCACCTCCAGTTGTTTCTTCTTGATATCCTTTTCTTCATCTGCACCATCAAGCTGTTCTTGTAGTTTGGCAATCTCTTTCTTCCTCTCCTCGTACTGACGCATGACGTGTGGGTTATCCGTGATGGAACTGACCTTGTTCTCTGCCTCATCCAATGCGTCCTCGATTCCCTCAAGATTCTCAGGCAAGTCATCTTCATCTAATCTCTCTTGCCACTGATCCTTGGGTGCAATAGTTTCAGCCTCCTTGAGTAGTTTCTTGAGGATGTCCTTCTTCTGATTGTATTCAAGATCTGCTGCCTTGTACTGATTGGTAAGCTCGTTCGTTGCTTCTTGTTTCTCACGAAGCTGATCACTGTCGCATTATATTTGTATGTGTGAGTGAGTGAAATGGATAATCAGTCGAACAATACATGGCAGTTTCAACTTACGCCAAATGCCTAAAACTTTCTTGTAAACCATCCTCAGTCATCTTCACCCCAGTCAACGTGTGTGTACTCTTGATGATCTGATTGTAAACCTCACCAGCTTTCTCAGCCATGGCAATACTACTCTCAATGACCTTTTTGATCTTGGCAATCTTCTTGGCCTTCTCCTTGTCGTTATCCTTGGCTGCCAACTCCTCGGCCTCCTCGACTTTCTCACGTTGGTTACGAAGCTTACTCTTCCATTGAGTATACTCCTGCTTGGCACGTTTTGCCTCCTTGAATTCTTGTGATACCGTTTGGCCTTGTTTGTTCAGCTCATCGACCCTGGCCTTTGCAGCATCACCCCTGGGTTGGAGCTCTGTCATTGTATCCTCGCACTTTTTGATCTTTTGTTTCAACTGTTCAATAAGACGGGGATCAGTACCAGGCTTCAATATCTTGGCCGGGGTGATATCGTCTTGACTCGTTCCAATCTCGCCTGAGAGTTAAGTGAAAGATAGATAAATGAACGTGTTAGATGTGCATGAAACTAAACAATGAATAGAGAAGATAGGAGTCACAGAATCAATGTCATACCAGTGTGACGCGACACCTGAGATGTGTACTTGTATATTGATCCCTTGTACGTGTAAAAGAAGCATGAGCCCTGCTTCTGGTTGGGACTACCTTCCTTTGCACTGAGATATTCGACCAAGTCCTTACGCTCGAGAGAGTTCTGTACAGCATCGCCACCCATAAGGACCTTGTCAACGTTGTGCTTATTCTTTAGCGCCTGCATAATCGGGCCAGGAGCAGTGAAGAATTCGTCGAGGTAGCCATTGAAGCCATGCTCCTTCCTGAGAACATCCATCTTCTTCTCGGAATACATCCTAGGACGTTCTTGAATCCTATCAACAATTATGACGTTGATTGGGATGCTACGCTTTTGACGAACCTCACGATAAAGCAAATCATAGTCTTCCTTGCATTCCACAACAAAACTTTTCCAAGTAGTGTTGGCAATGTGCTGTTCAACACTGGCGGATACACCTTCGCGGTTCTTGGGTAGAACCTCCACAGCTATGTTGTATCATAAGGAAGGAGCTGTGTTAGATACACTCCTACGCATAAAAGATCAGGTGCACAGACACAACACAAACACAACAGATCTTACCCACAGGTCCCCAAACCTTCTTACGGAACATCTTCCTATTATCCTTGATGAACGTGTAAGCTTGCCCAACATTCTTGAATTGTCGACAGAACGCATTCAAACGTTGTGTCTTATCATCCTTCATCCGATCCAACCTACCTTCCGACTCCTCCTTCTGGTCCTTAGCCTCGTTGATACGTTCCCAAGCATCAGCCGCCTCTCTTTTCTCGGCTTGGATTTGAGACTTAATCCGACGCATCGCCGCCTGCTTGCTAGTCATAATCTCCTGAATCTCATTCATTGGTGGGTAGTCGTTACCCTCCTCTTCAATCTCTTGTAAACGTGCACGTTGCTTCTCTACAGCCTTCTTGTTACGACGATGTTCTGAGTCGAGGGTTTCAAGCTCATTTGCCTCCTCTTCCACCAAATCACGATAGGTATCTGATTTTCTAATGGCATCTTCATATGATTTCTTATCATTCCTCACCTGTACATATAGTGTATTGTTAGGGGATGGGAATTTATAAAGCCAATTGAGGTGAGTCAGGAATAAGAAATGAACAAGATGGTAACCCAATACCCTAATCCATCGATAATACACAACAAGAGAATCTAACGTACCTTGGTTTCAAGTGCCTTATACCTAGACTGGATCCTACCAACCTCACTCTCCACCTCGGCATGTTTCTCCTGTAATGGCCGGATAGCCTTCTCAGCCTCCTTCTTTTGTTTCTTCAACTCCTCCCTCTTTTCCTTGGCATTCTTTGCCTCCTCACGCTTTGAATCAAATACCAACCATGCCCGTTTCTTCTTTAACAAATCAATACGTTCAATATACTGTTCACGCTGTTCCATTAATTCCTTCTCACGTTCCAATCGTTCATTTTCCTTAGTTAACTTTGATAATTCAGTTTGAATTGTTGCCACGTCTGTACCACTTGATTGCAATTCCGATTCTAACTTAATTAGGTCTTGATGGGTGGAGTATAAATGTCCTGATAATGACTTTTCAGTTTCAACTAATAATGCTTGTTTATCAAATCCAGAGAAGTTACCAACTTTGTCCTGGGGTAGGAAGGTGCATAGATTATCAATGTGGATTTTATACCTATTTATTTATTAGACGAGGGGTGTGTGGGGTGGGTAGGTGGGGATTGAGGAAATGGTGTGTATATGAGATGAGGGTGGATTGAAAATAAATGTACAGACCCCCATTAACTAATCCAACAACCCAAACACATTAACAAACACAAACCCTACACTAAATAAACCCAACAAAACCCATTCCATCCAAACAATACACCACACCCTCAACCAACAATTCCAAACAATAATAAAACACAAAAACACGTACCGATCAGTAACCAACTCTTTCACGCTTTTCAAATTACACTTATGTCCATTAATATAATATAAACTCGCACCAGCACCTTTCCCCTTTTCACTACCACGATTACGTTCAATAACGCGTGTAATTATATGTGTAGCCTCATACTTTCCACTATTGGAATTAATTTTGGGAGCTAATTCAATTTCAATGGATGCTGATTCTTTCTCGTGTTTGATGAATAGTCGGGCGTCGTCGGCACGGCCGAGGAGGGGTGGTTGTCCTCCTAGGCCTAGACATATTGCACATAATATTGTTGATTTACCTGTTGTTTATTGTTGTATTATATGTTGAGTAGATAGGTTGTATGATAATGAGTTAAATATAAGTGATATATAAAATTCATACAATTATAACGTGATATGAGATTTACCTGTCCCATTTGGCCCAACCACAACATTGAGCCTGTATTAATAATGATTATTGGTGATCAAGTTTTTAGTTGTATTGATATGGTATAGATGTGTATAATATAGCGTAAGAGGGGTTCACATACAAATCAGAGCAAAGTGCACATAAGAAAAATGACATAGTGTACTGTCAATACAATAAACAAAAAGTAAACTTACCGTGGACCCTAAATTATATCAATATACCAACATTCAAACCGCCAAGTAACAATTGTAAAGCAACAGTATAACAGTTAGAATATCGTCTACAATAACTACAAACTCTCGGTTCACATGAACCATCCTAAATCACACAAACTTTTATAAACTTACCGGCATAAATTCAACAGCATCATAGGTTAAAAAATTCTTTAATTTAATACGTTTAATAGAGCCCGATTTGTAGTGTGTATCCTTCTCGGATTGGGTTTGACGTGTTATGGAGGATAATTCTGTTAGTACTGTCATGGTTCTCTGTCTTTAGTTTTGTGATATCGTAATGTGTGAAAATTATAAAATGAGTATGAGAGTGTGATCACGCTTGCCGTGAAAAATAAGTGAAAGTGATTTCACGTGACTAAGGATACCTTTAGAAACCACCACCAAATGAAACGTAACACTTGTATTCACATTAATGCATGCTCTATATTCAATGATATACCTATGCGTGCAATTGAGGATAATATACGCTATGCCTTTCAATGAGAATATGTAGCGCTAGCGTGAACGAGAGCGAGGAGCACATTCAGAACGTGAGCAATAGTACGAAAGATAAAAAAAAATACATACCATCCGGGAATCTTGGCATTGAAAGGTGGCTGGGTTTGAGAATATACAGAGTATACAAAGCCGCCATTAGCCCATAGATGGAGTAGCAGCGATGCAATATCGTGTTTCGTACAGAGAGTTACAGTTGCTAATCGATTCGGGCGGCACCTTAAGCAGCTAAATCTCATATAATACATATAAAAAAAATGAAGAGCCCCAACAATACATCTCCATCTCCATCAGACAATGTCTACATTAACAACAATCACGTCATTGACGATGATGAAGACGATGAGCAACAGCAGAATGAACCATTATTCAACAATAGTATTAAAATGGGTCCATTTTCCATACGATATTCACCTACTACTAATAAAAAGAAGAAGAAGAGATATACTAATGATAATGACGATGACTTAGTACAATACGAGGATAAGAGAGAGGGAAGAGAGATACTTCATGACTTTGCAATGACTCAATCAGTGTTTGATATAGAAGATAATTATGATGATCACTGCGATGATGGTAATGGATTATACGGGTCATCTCGACGTCGTATACCGCTGCGTATAATTCTACTAGGTGAGTCATATAATTATGTTTGTGGCTGTTCTATAATATGCAATGAACAATATATAGCGAGGCTCATCTCTCTTCTTTCAAGTTCGAGAGATGTATCTGTATATATTCTTAATACCTTTGATATGATATGTTTGAACATAACCTTACTAAAACAACAATCTTCCCTCCATTCCATAACGTTTGCAATCTACACATCTCCTTCTCCAAAAAACAGCACTCTATCTATCATCAACACTAATGACATTTTGGATCCTCGATTCAATCAAGGAACCAACACTAGCAATATTAGTAAATGGACAATTGGGCAAACATCAGCCTCGTGCTAAAATTGTAAGCTTTGTGGTAGTTATTGCTATTGCTGTTGGGATGGAATATATGACTTTAAAGAAGAGAAGAAGGAGAAGTGGTAAGAGAATTGGAAGTAGTGGGGTAGAAGGAGATGGTTTGACAAGGGAAGGAGGAAGGGAAGAAGATTTGAATAGTATGATTGAACAATCATGGAAGGATCGTAATTTACCATTGTCACTACAACAGCAACAACAAGATACTAACAACAACAACAGTAGCAGCAGTGGAATGCTAACAAAAATGAAGATACACAGCAGTTATTATTGGAAGAAACATCGTCACTTCTT
>Ga0214481_100655_pt1 | contig 16810 bp, 15 predicted proteins | sample M1_20Mar14CPVII9_4_FD_165057 | JGI IMG/M metagenome (GOLD analysis project Ga0214481, IMG submission 165057) | Marine eukaryotic communities from Monterey Bay, California, United States - M1_20Mar14CPVII9sort6BwellG10 | ecosystem: Environmental > Aquatic > Marine > Unclassified | place: USA...
TCAACTGGAGATGATCAAAAGATTAGAATAAGACAATATTGCAAGATTGACTTGAAGTCACTTCTTAATGTCGCGATCGAGAAAGAAGAAGTATACACTGTGGCAAGCAAAGGATATATAGTGAGAAAGAGGAGAGTAACAAAAGTTGGATCTCTTGTATTATCATCAACTCCACTGCCGTCACCAACATCAGACGAAGTAATAGAAGTTTTACTCGATGCAATCGATTCCATAGGTGAAGTGTCTTCCTTGTTGTCAATGCAACCAAAAAAGAATCTTGCTGAAATAGTTGAACTACGAAGTCGCATACAATTAGCACAGCAATGTTCTAGTGACGATGCTTGGCCACCTTGCTTTGCAAGTCTTGACTCAACTGAGAGTGGAAAGGGAACAATGGATGATGAGCAAATCCTTATTAATATGCTTGAGCCTTGGTTAGGAGCTGCAACGTCTCTCAAATCAATCGATATGTTGTCTATACTGAAATCTCAGCTGAGCCCCGATCAACAAAACCAACTCGATAGCTATTATCCAACAACAATTACAGCGCCAGATGGATCAAGTATACCAATTAGTTACAACACGGAAACTTCACCGATAGCATCGGCCAAACTACAGCAATTCTTTGGTCAATTAGAATCCCAGGTAGTTGGTCCGCCTAGTAACACCCTTCCTATATCACTCTCATTATTATCACCAGCTGGTAAACCATTGGCACAAACGACAGATTTGCCATTCTTCTGGACAGAGGTATATTCTTCTATAAGGACTGAGATGCGTGGTAAATATCCAAAGCATCCATGGCCTGAAGACCCTACAACTGCGGTGGCAACAAGAAAGACGAAGAAACAACAAGCTACAACATCACCAAGTAGTGAAGGTGAAGGTAGAGTTGACAAAAGAAAGGAGAAAAGTAAGAAGAGAAAGAAGAAGATGAGATAGGGCAAGATAGCATATCCATATAACATTTACTCATACTTAGAATACATGATACCAAATACTATTAAAACTAGATTAGGGACTACAAACTAACTATACAATGCAGAGAGGCGCAAGAGATCTAATTCTCATCTCAGATGACAGAACATATTATGAAAACATATACACACATCATGTGTTCTCTTTTTCTCCTCCTACTATGCAGCAGGCGGTGACTCCTTGCATGTCTCTCCCTCAAATATAGTGTCTACTGTCATATCATCATCGAGGCATGTGGTATCATATTCATCCATCTCTATCGATGCTAAACTATTCGAAGAACAAAATGTGTGAGATTCTTGAGAGATTGTAGACGTCTTCAATGTAGGAGCAAAGGACCATTCCTCCTGATTGGTAGCACTAATGGCAGTAGCAGTTTGCATCCATATCTTTTCTTGCTCTAGACTGCTGTTACCACTGACGAGTGGTGGAGGGGGGAGTATGCTTGATGACATTGATATGCTATCGTTAGATGATCGTCGGTGTGTATGATCAGAATCAGTGTGCCGTGAACGTCGGCTCTGTTGATATAGCTGTGCTAGCGTTATAGACCGGACTGAGGTTGGTGTGATAAGCGTCTCCTCGCTGTTTCTTTGACGATATGTAGGTGATGATGCCATATAGCCTTGATGTGCATCGGGAAGCTGTTGTTGTTGATCACAAGATGTGTTCTCCTCCTTCTTTCGCAAACCGTCGGCGTCTTGTAACCTACGAGCACTAATACCAACATTATCCGAACTAACTTGACGTGTACAGTTGGGTTTATCCATCATGTTATTATCACCTTCTCCTATGCCAGAAGAAGAATTAGTTGTCGATTTTGTTTCTTTGCAATTATTGTCATTTTTTTCTTCTTTAGAATCATCCTTTTGTTGATGACGGCTGCCAACTAATTGTTGGGCATCGCCGCCGCTTGATATTGAGTTACTGCTCATAATAGATGTCATCATATACTTGCGCTTTTCACAGTGATTGCAATATTATATAATAGCATTACAATTACAATTAGCCTGAGTTTAATTAGTTTTGTCTCCTCGATTTGATTGGATTGTAATCATTTTAAGCGAAGCTCTTTGTCGCAACGACAACAAATGTTGCCTAAGCATTTATTTGATATCCTGCCTTTCTCACAGACTGTAGTCATTCCGGTTTGGTCGCCAATAATTGATGCTATTGTTCCCGTATTTCTCAAACTTGGGCACAAGATTTGATGCTTATACGATTAGTTGGAGAAAGTCTATACCAGTTATTATATTCCATAAGGCTTGCGGGGTCATCATCCTTGTTGATGGGGTCATTATTAATAGGGGTGGTCGTTATCAGGCTCGTTGTTTTAGTGGGCAGGAAACAGGCTAGTGTTGTCATATCAATTTATTGACATAACAATTTATTGACAAAAGTGGAAGTAATACGAATTTGCATTGCAGCACTGTTGTTGGAAGTAGTATGAGCTCGTGGAAGTAGTATTTAGTATTATTATTATGAACTCCATAAGAAGCGGTCGGATAACAGCAGTAGGTACTCTTCTTGCAGTGACCGCAGTCTCATGTTATATAATGCATACTCGACATCGACGCAAGAAATCAAACAGTGATAATAAGCATGACAATTTGCCATCAACTACAGACGACCCCACTGATGATACTAATAGCAATAATGATATTGACGACAACAACAACTTTTACAAACAAATGGGAATATCTGAAGAAAATTTACCAACTCATATCCAAAGAGAAATATACAAAGAACGACAACGCAAAAAGAAGGAAATAATGATTAGTATGAAAACTCCCATGTATGATAATATATACATGTTAGATCAACACGGTGAGGTATTGTGTACGATATCTCAGAAGAAAGCAAACTGGTACATCCGTAAGAAAATTGGAAAGTGGTCAACATTAGTTAAGAAAGATAAAGACATCATTAATAGTAAGAATTGCAAGGAAGAAGGGGAAGAAGTGAAATGCATACAATTACTATTTGAACACAATAGAACAAACAAAAAGGGATCATCCGAAGAAGTATATTTAACAAGTGCAAAACAAAACATATGCGTGGCATGTGGTAGTGATGGATATCATATACGACATTACATTGTCCCATACTCCTATCGATCGCTGTTATCAAAGGAATACAAATCTCACATGTCTCATGATATAGTTATATTATGCCCCAATTGTCATGTTGAATGTGAAAGGTTTTCGAAAAGAAGAATGAAGGATATGGAAAATGACCTTAGAATAAAATTGGGTCCTGAGTATAATGTATCTCCTGTTATCGAAGACTCATATCTTGCAAACGTTAGAAGCTGTGCCATAGCATTAGCCAAATGGCAGGATAAAATGCCACAAGAAAAGGTTGATAGGTATGACTCAGTAGTACGAGAATATTTAGCAAGTATATGTACTAATGAAGAAGAAAAGAGTGAGATACTTAATACGAAAAAGGAACTAAACAAAGCACAATTACAAGCGGCATGTGGTGTAAAGTATCGTGTAAAGAATCCGAATTATATCCCCGGAGCCAATATAGTTGTACAATCATTACAACAAGATGATAAGGCTATTGAACAATTCATATTAGATTGGAGAAATCACTTTTTGGATACTGTGCAACCACGATTTATGCCAAATGGATGGAGAGTTGACAACCCTGTCGCTTGTGGAACAAGAAGTGATTGGGATGAAGACGATGCAAAGCTTGGAGCGAAGTCTTGGTTTGGCAATACTGCTTTTCTTTAATATCATATCTCAATCCTTAACTCCTAAGCACCGATCGCTCCATTCAAAGTAGTTGATAACATTGAAAGCCTATCACGCTTATGTTGTAAGTCTTTGAGAGCTGATAGACATATTTGACATTTAACTGTATGTGATGCATATCTGTCAAGTAGCTCTGACCGTGGACGATTGTCCTTATATGTATCAACACTATCACCCAAGGCAGTAGAGGCTGCATTTGTCTCCCCGACTTCTCTCGTCACTTCAGCAGCCTTGCTCAGCCATCTTCTAAATGCATTTACCATGATATCCGCTGCTGCCGGAGTATTATAATCTTTGTATGTCGCATTCGCTCGTCTCATTCTATCTCCCTGCTTGTTCAAAAAGATTCCATCACCATCAAATATTTGATGAGCAAGTAGATGTCCAAGATGAGGAGAGAATGCAGGGGACTTCTTCATACCAAAAAAATTCTTCACGACATTCAATTTGCTAACACTTCGTTGCATCAATCCACTGGGTCTGTACTCCTTTCCAGTCTCTTGAGATAAAAACTTCTCAAATGGAGTGAACAGGAACACACGGCTATTTCCTTCTGTTGTTGGACACATGAAGAGATTAATCTCATATGAGCCGAGTGGTAGCCCTTGATTCCGATGATACCTAATATGGGAAGGGTCGAAGAAAGCTAGTGTACTTGATGCTTTGCTGGGATCTGCTGCAGCCTGTACATCGGGATTGTACTTGAATGCTGCTACAATCTCGGGATCATGTTCTGCGGCATTCTCAACACGAGCTTGATACAATGGTAATGTCTTCCCTTCATTGTGTTGTATCTTTGCAGTATCAGCTTTGGCTGACTCTGTAAGCATCTCAAGTGGTACTGGTCTACCGTCAACTCTATTTAATGTCCCCACAGAATGATGACTGAATGGCAAATGAGATATATCTGCTAAATTCTCACCAAGTAATTCATAGCCGTACGGCAAGTCTCGTTGAAAGCCTCTGGCTGTACCTCCCATATCATCGAATCGTTGTAGTAGATTCGATATTGGTGGTTTATCATCTGAATTTGGTTTGGTATTAGTATCTGCCCAAACCCAAATCATACCAGCAGCAATTATAATAGGATATGATTGTACTGTACATTGTTTGTTGGTCTATCTTAGCTTTCTCATTTGATGCTTGAGGTATCCTATTACAACTCCCTTGTCCATCAAACTCCCACCCATGATATGCACATTGCAAACACGACGAGCCTGTTTTTGTGGCATTACTTACTATCCTACCCTCTGATAACGGTGCAAATCGGTGAGCACATTGATCATTTAGACAAGACCACTAAATAGAATGTTTAGGATACTTATGATGTGAGCAACGGATACGATATGGATGCATATCATATAATGTACGCAGTATCCACTTGATATTATACATTGTTGACTAACTTACTTCTTCTTTTGATATATCATACCACAGTACTAACTTCTTCTTCTTACCCAGCAGTTCAATTGCATTCGGTTTTGAGATATCTAACGCTGTTAGTAATGATACAGGCCACCAATTCTGAGTTAATGGTCGAATAATGTTATCATTGTCTTTAGTTGATGATGTAGCAGTAGAATCGATTGATGATGAAGTAGTAGAATCAGTTGATGTAGATGATATCTTAGTAGAACTGACGCTATTATCATAACATCTTGATAATGGTGCTGATATTAATGTTGGTTGCAAAGTGAGAAATGAACTAGCTCTTTTGATAGAGAGACCTATCAGTGTATATAATAACACTGCATGCATGCTAAAGTCTTTACTAAAGTGGACACTGCAATTATTCTGTTAACACACCTCTACATATCTCCTCCATCGATTGATCTATCTCATCTACAACTCTTTATGTCAAAATGATAGGATAGGATACCGGCACTCTCACAGCCACTAAAATGGCACACGTCATACAACAATCTAATGTATCTCAACAATTGACTATACATACAATATATACAAAACATACATCATAATAATAATCATGATTCCAACAACACTTGCTCGCCAAACAGTCTCAAAGACTCTAATTGCATCGACAACCAAACGCTCCATCTCAGCAACAACACCAACACTATTAGCCGACGTATCAGTTGAGCACGGTCGTGGTGATTGGAAAACATACGGAGATATCACCTCCTACCAACCGGGCAAATTCCAAGTTAAAACATATAACAAAATCTCACCACTTGGATTACAAAAATTCCCAAATGTACAATACGATATCAAAGAGGGTGACGAGGCAGCTAATGCACATGCTATATTACTAAGGTCACATAAGTTGCAAGAGGAGGAAGTACCCCATACTGTTCGTGCTATCGCCCGTTGTGGTGCCGGTACGAATAATGTCCCTGTAGCTCGAATGACTGAGCTGGGTATCCCCGTATTTAATACACCCGGTGCTAATGCCAATGCAGTGAAAGAGTTAGTATTAGCTGGTATGTTACTTGGATCACGACGTATCGTTGGTGGTATTAATCATATGACATCATTAGGTGAACAAGGTCTTGCCAAGGAACGTGTTGAAAAGGATAAGGCATTATTCGGTGGACGTGAAATTAAGGGTAAGACATTGGCAGTTATTGGATTAGGACATATCGGTGCCTCTACTGCACGTGATGCTGAACATCTTGGTATGAATGTTGTCGGATATGATCCAATGTTATCAATTGAGAATGCATTAAAGTTACCACGAAGTATTTCATTAAGTGATAGTATGTGCAATGCTGTTAGGGATGCTGATTATATTTCAATAAATATCCCATATATTAAGGGTGAGGGTGGTACACATGGTATTATTGGAAAGGATGTCGTTGGTAGTTTCAAGTCAGGTGCTGTTTTGTTAAACTTTGCTCGTGGTGAGTTGGTTGATAGTGAAGCTTTGAAGGAACATTTGGATGGCAATGATGGAAGGTGAGTTTTTATAGACAAGTTGTGCATATCTTTGTGTCTGTTTTGTCTCTTGTTGTAATATGTCATATTTGATTACTCAACTCATCATCAACATATCTTATTCAACAACACAAAAATCATATCACAGGTATATCTCCGACTTCCCCGATGATCTTCTATGGGATCACAACAACTCTGTAATCCTTCCTCATCTTGGTGCATCAACCTACGAGGCTGAAGACGCCGCCGCATCCATGGCAGCTGAAACCATCCGTGACTTCCTCGAAACTGGAACGATTCGTAACTCGGTCAACTTCCCAGCCACATCGCTATCACAGGCACCAGAGAACTCCATCCGATTCACAGTTGTTACCAAGAACACTCCCGGTATGCTTGCACACATCTCTGAGGTATTCGCTGCTGGAAAATTGAACATTCTGCAACAGATTAATCAAAGTCGTGGTGATGTGGCATACAATGTTGTTGATGTTGATATCTCTGGTCATGATAGTATTGTTGACTTTAAGGGCGTACAGGAGAAGATTACAATGTTAGATGGAGTATTGAGTAGCCGAGTTATCTATGGTGTACCAGGTACTGGATATGCTAAGAATTTGGAAGGTGATTACTTTGTGTAAATGAAAAAGAGACCGAGGTGATGTATGTGTCTGTGGTGATCTTTGATGACATTCTGATCAGAGAGTAAACAGTCGATATCTTAAACAGTATAGCTTGAAAATGTTGACTCAATTGTTTCCAAAGTACTAGTATCTATCTTTAGCTCTTTTAAATGAAAACGATTCCTCTGGTAGTGGGGTTATAGCTCTTAGCTCATCGTGCCCTGTCAGTGAAAACTGGGATTTATTCTATGTACCCTTTCTTTCATTGGTCGTGGTCGGGTGAGACTGTTTTAAAAGGAGTTTCACCAGTAACATGAAAACTAAAGATTGATTTTAGAAGACTAATTTCGTGTGTTATTATCGACAAAGTGTTGATGGTGTTGCAATTAAACTTGCAGCTTTCCAATTCTTTGTATTAGGAGGATATTATATATCAACCAACAACGAAGAAGATACGGTAGACGGTATGTCAAGAGTTGTCATTGAAAGATACGCATACCTTCTAGAGAATCCTTTTTCTCCACATCAATCATAATAACATTGCAATCTGAGTTGTTTATCAACATACCTCTAGGAATAGGTAGATACTCGATAACTTGTTAAAGTATGAGCTGTGCAAGCTCTTTAGATGACGATGATGATAGGCTTCTATTCAAAGAACAGCAAATGGCCGATGAGTTGGTAGAAAAGATTATATCTATTAAGCATAATCAAAGATCAATTACAAGCTTTGAGATATATTTTCCTCAATACCAAAGCACCATCTCCTTGCAAAGACTTGGAGATATCCTCCGGCGCAATACACGCGTGAAGACATTAGTAATCAAAAATTATAGTCAAATTGAACAGCGAATGGCAGCTTTAATGGGTGGTCTCCAGTATAATCAATATATACATACACTCAATTTAAGAGGTTTCAATCTGAGAGAACAGACACAGTATATAGCGCCATTTATTAGCAAGAATCCAAAGCTAGTAGATTTAAACCTCTCGGGTTGTAACATTAGACAGTCTGGTATAATACTCTTGTCAAATGCAATAATGGATCGTTCTAAAGACTCTATTTGCAAGGTTAATCTAAGCGAGAATGGCTTGGGGAGTATGGGCATTGAAGTATTGATTAGTGCAGTGGTCAAATGTAATCAATTGAAAGAGCTTTATCTTGATGATAATGAGATTGGAACAAGGGGTTGCAACTCACTTGCCAACTTGCTGAAGAGAAGAGGATCAAAACTGGAGACATTGAGTTTATATGACAATTCAATTGATAATGAAGGTGCTATTGTTCTGTCAAGATCGTTGAAAAAGAATAGTACTCTGAAATGCTTGGGTCTTCGAGGAAACAAAAAGATAACAATGCCAGGCTGGCTATCTATACTGAGACTTGTATGTGATACTTCAAGTATCAAAAGTATAAAAGCATCCAACCACACAGTAGACAACATTGGTATGTTTCGATCTAATGATGATTCACGGCATCTTCGTGTTGTTACTTCGCTGGGCGCTGATTATACAAACTTACTCCGGTCATCTCTAGAACTGAATGCTAAGTCAAACAAATCAAAAGTTGTTTGCCAAAAGATCATATTTGCGCATGCAAGAGAAGACTTGAACATTGGACGTTGCTCAATACAAAGGGAAGCAATGCCGAATGTTCTATCATACTTTGGAGATGATACTAATGCTAGTCTCATCCAGTATGATCATCCACCTCTTTCTCCGGCCATGGTTGATACTATTAGACTTGAATCGATATACAATATGCTACTTGCTAGGCCTGATCTTGTGGGCAAGGCGGCACCAGATCCTGATGATACACTCTATATTTGTTTCGTGGTAGTAGGTCTCTTACTATCAATTGTATTCAGTTCAAGTTTTGTCCAAACCAAGTTGGATTGGTTTGTTTGATTCTACATATATCTGGTTTTCTGTGTTTTAGCTGATAATGTATTGGGGTCTTCATTATGTTTGTAGACATAGCTGTTACCTCCAACTGACAATTTATTGGGGTGGGACTTTGCTAATTGCAACTGGCTGAGGTCGGTATAACCAGTTCTCTAGATAGATGTTGTTCATAAAAAAAAGCCGCTTAAGTAGACACAAGATTAGAAGTGCTGCAACTGAGTTATTTTTACAAAGAGATATATAGCGTCCAGAAAACCTAAAGGTCCCTGCTTAGTGAGTATTTCTTGATGATCTATCTCTCGAAAAGCGAGAAATCAATGCCCTACATAGTACATCCCCCTTTGGTCTCCTTGTCAAAGGTTGGGACATAAAATTAAATCACATAGTGTTCTCCCCTTTATTATAAAGGGGTATTAAGATGATGGTAGTACGGAGACGGATTTAGTGAAAGAAAAAAAGAGTGCAAACTGTGTACATGACTTCAACTCTCCTTCCTTATTTTGTAGCAGAAGCCTTGGCTTTGTCAACAGCATCACTCAAAGCAGCAGTAGCCTTCTCGGAAAGTGAATACTCCTCATTCAATTCCCCAGCCTTAATAATTGCCTTCTCAACTAAGTCACCAACAACACCCAATGCTGTCATACCAGTACCGACCAAATCATATTCATCATTAATTTCACTAATCTTGGCATTGGTACTACTTAATGCACTTTCAATCTTATCAATAGTTTCGGGATTGGCGCCATCTGTACTTTTAACCTTATCGAGTGCATTTTCCAATTGTACCTTAGCCTTATCAAGAACTTCATACTTGGAATCCAATTTCGAAAAGTAGTTAAATACCTCAATAGATGTTTTAGAAACAGCCGATAATACCTCACCAACTTCGGCATCTGTCTTGGAGGCATAATTCGCAGCGGCGGCACCGACAGCGCCTAATACTGGTCCACCGATGAGAAAACCGGCTGCTCCACCTAATAAACCGGCTGTGAATTCAACAGTCTCTTCGTTAATGGCAACAATAGCTGTAGTCTTTTCAGGAGCTGGTGGTGCAGCTGGTGGAGTTGGAGCCTCGTCACTCATGTAAACTCTGCTTGTTTGTCTAGCAACATTTGACGGGGCAACAAAGGCCGAAGTCGAACCTACCACAAGGGCAGCAGCTAATAGAGACTTTCCGTATTTTACCATGGTTATATAATAATAATAGGGCCGAATAGGAGGATAAAAAGAGAGAAGAGAGCTGAGTCGGCACAGCAACAAGTTGAAGTGCAAGAAGGCAAAAGATATAGGATACCATATCTTTTTTTTACATAATAATTCACCTAAAGTCAGTGCGCCACCAAACATACTCATGAAAACGAATTAGGATATATTTTATACATGTAGTCGATAGCATTAACGTCTATTTGCAAAGCTTTCTAGCGATTGGTGGTGGGGTCACCATTGTTCATGGCAGATATAGTTTAGATACTTAGGTTCATGAAAGAGACGGTACAAACCTCTCAAGGGGAAGCTTAGTAGTTACTATCTATTCCCATGGTTACTATCATAAATCCATAAATCACATCCTGTTGTAGTAGTATTTTGGGAAAGAACGAAGTCTTACTATTATCGGGTCTTCGAGTGATGGACCTTGCAAATTGCAATATTCAAACTAGTATTATCAGATCGGATATAGAGCTCTCCTAACTCCTATGGTTGTCATTGAAAAGGGGATCGGGGACAAAGAAACTCGGTTACTTGCATCTACATTTTACGATGGAGACTTTGCATTGCATTAGGAATGAAGAAATTCCAATATAAGAAACTAACCTGTGCAGATCATTGTCAAAAAGAAAGTAATATAATGGGGGATTCATGAGTGATCTCGAATATAGAAGAGAAGTTAGACAAGTTACATTAACAATAAAGAGAGATGATAAAAACGATAGAGCTTGGGAGAGAACAAAGTTGGCGGCTGACCGAATACGATGAGAATAGTAAGAGCTAGAACATTAGATGAGAGCTAAGGCTAAGAATTAAGAAATCTAATCGAAGATATAATGAAATATAATCAACAATACTTTCACTTAGGTTAGAAGCTTATACTATAATACTCTCTCTCATTCATTCATACTCCACCCTCATCCAAATACACTTGTTTAGCGCCAACAATTAAGATACAATAATACTTATACGATAATTTAGTCATAGCTTCTTAGCGATCAGAAGGAGGGTAAGCCAGCTACCAACTGATCAAAGAGTTCAAAAGGGATGGTGACACTTCCTGATACAGTTTCTCCATTTGCCTGAGCTGTACCCTCAAGGAAATATCCATCTTCTCCGAGAGTGATGGATCCTTCAGAAGAAGAATTTCCTGTGAATTCGAAGCCTGTGGCTTCATCTTTGGCAGTTCCAACAAACTCTGTTGAACCGCCTCCTTTCACTAGAGCCAAGGAATTCCTGTCAAGCTCGAGAAAACCTTCGGCGGATGATTCTCCATCTGACGAGAATGATCCAGATGTCAATTTCCCATTAGCAGTCACATTGCCCTCAAGGCGGATTACATCTAATGTAACAGAGGTAAACCCTTCAGAACGACTATAACCTTCAAACTCAAACAATGGACTGGTAGATTTTCCTTCAAACTGTGCAAACCCGCCCGATACATCACCTACGTAACTATCATCCAGACCAAGCTTGAGAAAACCACTGCTAAGCCCACTTCCTTCTGTTGATCCAAACTCATTGAACAAGATACCATGGAAACCTTTTAAGTGTAAGTGCAAAAGATGAAGAGAGGTGAGGAGGAGCATATGGTAAGCAAGTCGATTCATCAACTGCATTGACATGTGATACATCACTTACCTGCGGTACCTGCAATAGTTACGATGTCATTCTCATCAATCGTACGATTACCAGAGGTTGAAGTAGAACCAAAAAACGTTCCCAATGGGGAAACACTTTGTCCGTCAAATCTGGTAAAGCTGTCAGGTACTCCTAGATCTTGACCCATACCTCCATTCTTCACTGATTGTCACTACAATCTACTTTTGTAGTTGACCCCGACGCTGTATCTCCTGAGAATATCAACACTCCAGCCCCAGTTACTATCGAGCCTGCAAAACCAGCTTCGCCTTTAAAAGTAACGACTCCAGTTTCATGATCAATCGACGTTGATCCGGTACTTGAAGATACTCCAACAACCTTTGTTCCGTCAGCATAGGTGAAATCACCCGAAGTAGAAGTAGTGCCCCCCTGTTCAATAACTTTACCGTCCTTTTCAATACAATAGAACGAGGTCTTAAGAACCCCAATGAAACTTTCGGTTTGCCCAAGTAATGGATCATCACTACAGTGTGTCGTGCCAACTGAAAATGTTGATCCCTCTACTCTAACAGAGACGACCCGTATATCACTTTGAGGACAGTCGCTAGGATGAAGATCTGGTTTTAGAAGCTCCATCATGTCCTGTACAGTATCCTCGATGTCACTACTCATGGGATCGACCATGTCCATAATTGGAGGGAGTCCGTCTTCTCCTGAATCTTTGGTATTTAAGAAATCTCCCAACATAAGTGAAGTGACGTCTGATGATCCTTGAACTTGTTGCAACATATTCTCCATCATAGGCTAATAAAATAAGATTTGAAGTATATATTAGAAAAGAAGTAAATGTATAGGTACAAGAGAAAAGGAAAAATAAACTTACAGGTGGGGTATCGGCTGGTGAACTTCTCATCCACTCAGTAGATCCCCAAACATCACGTTTCTGATGACTTGAACTTCTTGCCCAGTGAGAACCTGATTTACCACTTTTGCCACCGCCTGACTTTCCACTCTTTGAAGAGGAGGAAGAAGACGATGATGATGAAGTAGAAGACTTCGATTTCCAATCACTCTTCTCCCATCCATTAGAAGTCCACCTGTTATATGTGGCATCCCCAACTTTATGATCATGATGGCGATATAGCTTTCGAAATCCTCCTAATGGTGAAAGGAAAGATAAAGAAGAGTTTTGTGTGAGTGTTGTATTATAATTCACTACATAATAGATATGTAAATGAACATCCGTATGTCTTACTCTTGCCAGATCCCGACTTGCCACTTTTGCCTGATGAGCTGCTAGATGATGACCACTCTCCAGTAGAGTACATTTTTGATGAAGAGTCCGCCCATGCCGCGCTCCATCGCTATGTATGTATTATATATTGATTCAATGACATGATGATATACAGGGTTAGTATGCAAGAATATCAAACGATCATAGATATGCATACTTTTCTTACCTGTATTGGTTTAGTTGGAATATTGGGAGGAGGAGTACACTTACTGCCATTATTGGTAGCGTCGTTGCCCCCATATCGATAGTAAGGAGAGGATAGTGTGCGCTGTGTAGTCTGACTATGCAGTGCAGGTTCATCTTGTTTCTGCTGCTGAGCACGTAACTGATGAGTAGCGGCATTGACTGTTGTTGTTGATGATGATACAATGCAACTTGTGATTGCTAGTCGCTAGTAGACTGATCGAGTAGTTGACCATTTTTGAATTACTGTATTGTTGGAATTGCAAGTGTGATGATTGATGATGATTAACAATATGCAGATGATATATAGTTGCTGTCGACTGCAGCAACTATTTGATTATGGAGGTGTCAACCATGCTCCCAGCCATCAAGCTTGACATTGACAACAGACGACATGAATGTCGACCCTCAAATTTTGCTTGCGAAATAGATATGAGAAAGCAGAACTTCTATTTACTAATTCCAATGTTAGTACATGATCATATGATCATAAAGGATACGTGTAGTTCGGCAAAAGTACATATTTGTATTTCGGCACTTCTATAGAGCAAGAAATACAAAATTATATACCCATATATACTGGTTATATACCCATATATGTCTGCTTATCCCAAAGATACTCGTAATTTTTATATTTGGCCAAAATGGCTTTGAATTTTTGCCGTAGCCTACCATATGAATTTTTGCATTGCTTCTTTTGATGAAGTCGAAAGCTGTATATTACTTAGGCGTATAATATACTAGTCACCTTCGGCAAGTTAGTGCAATGAATTACCTAAGAGTTATGTGTTAGTGTGGAAGAAGTCATTCAACTTGCAGTGTTGGCATTCCTCTTTATTTGTATCATTAGAATATGCGACATGGCTAATGATGTAGTTCAACAATCATTCTCCGCTTAAAAATGCAATTATATATGCATCTCATGTGACACATATTAAGCAAAGTAAAAGAGTATATACAATTTGATATCAATTAATATATAAAGACGTGTTTAGGCGGCAACATTATCATAATACAATGGTAGTATCTTAAGTAGTAAGTGGATCTTCAAGTTGGCGTCCCGATATACTAGACGATGATCTACATATCTTAATTTCTCCTCCGATGTACAAGACGTGAGCTAGGGAGGGGTTAAGCTTGACTTTGCAAAGGTGTCTGTGGAGAACTTATCCCGATCAATGGATATACAAGAATGACCAGTGGTCATTATCATTCAGAGGTTTGAGCCTGTCCTCATTGACAAAGTTCAACTCATAACCAGCTTTATTGTGGATTGCTTTTGCATTGCAATTTGCTATACTACCTATGAAATTGAATAACAGGCGGCTAATAATGTAGTCGAGAGAGGCAATGTCTACTGCAAAGTATACTAACGATTGGGGCTGGACATCAATCTAAACTTATCATTCTATCTATGAACACAAGAGAGACGTTATAATCAAAGCGATGATGAGGAAGTGTAGAATGATCTAATAGTTAACATCATATCCTGAAAAGAAGGGCAGTGCTGGATCTTTCACATACAGAGAAACATCCCAATATAGCAAATTGGCGGATCAACATATAATGGAGAAAAGTCAGCAGCATCAATTTAGAATCAGTTTTCTGTGTTAGAATGATCGAGTGGATGTTGACAATCATTAAGAATTAAAAGTGAAGAAGTGATAAAGTTGAAAGTTGCAAAGACATTTGTAGTACTGTCGTAAGTGAAACAAATAATCATTCTACTACTACTACTACTACTAAAAGTTAATGACCGCTAAGAATGATACTTAAACATTTAGGCTAGGAGCTCGTACAAAACTCTCTCAAGACCTCTCTCTCTCTTGCCCCACACTCATTTGATCCCTTAATACACTTATCACAAACGCCACAATATAGAAATTAAGGAGTCAATGCAGTTGCAAACTGCACAAAGAGTTCAACAGGGACAGAAACAACCGGCCCTGATAAAGATTCTCCATTTGCCTGAACCGTACCTTCTAGGACAAATAATCCATCTTGAATGCCGTAAGACCCGTCAGCCGAAGCATTTCCTGAGAACTCGAAGCCTAAGGCGTCGTCCTTGAAGGTTCCATCAAAGATTACACTCCCACCTCCACTCTGGGGATTGGAGTCCTTGTCGGCGATTACAGATCCACCAGTGAACCATTTTCCTACTGTTTTCCCACCATCCGAGTTATCAAGCACGCCACTGAAGAAAGCATTACCGCCTGCAGTAATGATGCCCTCATCATCAATGGTACGATTTCCTTTAGATGTTAATACGAATAAGTTTTGAAAGTAAGTACTACAAGTAATATCACAGTTCATAAAACAATATCCGTAATAAATACACAAGTCGAGAGACACGTACCCTCACTTTTAGCAATACCATTGAAGATTGCTCCATTTTCTTGAACACTTACACCATCAAGGCTTGTAAAGCTTCCTCCTCCAAGATCTTTACCATTAAACAATCCGTCTTTACACCGCTCATTTGAACAATCCAATGTGAGATATCCACCTGTCTTCAACTCTCCAGTAAACTCTTTGCCATTTGGTGCTTCAATGGAACCATTGAAACTGATTTCTCCTTCCAAAGTAATAATACCAGTATGAGGATCAGTCGTAGTTTTACCACTATTAAAGATTTTCCCTTTAACTTTCGTTTCGTCAACCAAGATGATATCACCGGAAGTAAGAGTGGAACCTGCACGTTCGATAAGTTTACCCTTCTTATTCGTGATAGTATATCCTGACGTTTTGCTTAAACCTTTGGCGAATTGGGCACTTCCAAATCCAGGAACTTGTGAATCATTTGATTCTCCAACTACTTCAAATGAATCCTCCGTTCTAACATTGCCATCGGCATCTACAGTAGTCTCCGACTCTGATGGAATGACAACAACATTTTCATTTGATACGGGCATCTCCAGCATCTCTGACATGATACCTAAGTTACTAACACCACCATCGATCAATGTTGAAAAGATTCCAACAGGGTTGTCCTTGACATTAAGCACATTAGCAGACACCAAAAATAGATCCACACTAGATTATGAGGGTAAATAATTAGTATATGAAGAGTTACTAGCTATAAAATGATATCAATGTATTACATGCAAACACTCTTACCTCGTTGTGGTGGCCGCAGTAGTAGTGGCCGAAGTAGTCATCATCATCACTGCATCTTCGCTACTACTGCCATCTTGTTCGACAATAGACTGCTTTGTCCATGGCATGTTCTCCTTGCCACCTCCTTTGCCAATCGTCTTACCTCGCCCTTTACCTTTACCTTTTGGTCGACGACGACGTAGTAAGCGACCTTCAATTGAAACGGAGTTGGAAGTGATTAGCCATGCGGCAACAATAATTCGTGA
>Ga0214481_100658_pt1 | contig 16737 bp, 12 predicted proteins | sample M1_20Mar14CPVII9_4_FD_165057 | JGI IMG/M metagenome (GOLD analysis project Ga0214481, IMG submission 165057) | Marine eukaryotic communities from Monterey Bay, California, United States - M1_20Mar14CPVII9sort6BwellG10 | ecosystem: Environmental > Aquatic > Marine > Unclassified | place: USA...
ACAGATCATGTCAATGTAGAGAGTGGACGGAAACGTACGAATGATGTGGGTAGAAAGTTCCATGAAGAGTTACGACAGAAGTTTGCAAAGTGGGAGGAACCTGATAAGGCTCAAGTTGTTAAGGCATTACCAAAGCCTGATCTGACTACTAAGAAACGTAGAGGCGGAAGACGTATCCGACGAATGAAGGAACGCTTTGAGGAAACAGAAATGATGAAACAGGCGAATAGACGAGCATTCTCAACCGAGTCTGGTGAGTATGGAGATGATTCCATGGGTCTTACGTTGGGTATGCTTGATACAAAAGATGGAGGAGCAATGAGAAATACGGTCGAGAAACGAAAGATGCGACAGAGTAATACAAAGGCAAGCCGTAAAAGAGCTATTCAAATGAGTTCGGGTACAACCAATGGTTTAGCCAGTAGTATGGTATTTACTCCCGTGCAAGGATTGGAGTTAGTGAATCCAGATGCCAACAAAGAGAAAGTGAGGCAAGCAAACAAGAAGTGGTTTAGCAATAATGCCGGTTTCAGCTCGGCTCTTCCTCCAAAGAAGTCCTAATATACTTAGTTGCATTGTGAGTAGGGAGCATAACTACATAATCAACTTGTGTAAACAATGTGTTTAGTTTGTAATCTGAGCAACCACAGGAGTGTCACAGTTCAGCCCAACTAGCCACTCCTTCATGCCAAACTTCCACTTTCTTCGCAATAGTACCTCTTCTAATGAGTTCCCACCACATTCGACAAGTGTTTTCAAACACATCTTTGCCGATTCATTACAAGCAGAAAGTACAGGAATAAGTTGAGGACACTTGGTAGAGATGAAAGCTCCCAATCCATCATTTTCTTGCCACTTTTGTCATAGGTTGATAAATTTACTTCGTACATGTTTGCAATGGCAGTCGCATAATCATTAACACCAGATAGTAGATGATATGCAGATTGAAGAACACACGGCAAAAGGAGCGAAAGGTGTGAATGTCTCTTGGATTGATCAACAGAGACAACGCCATTCTTATCAGTCATGACTGTATTCATCACAACCAACCTCGCCGCTGCGGTGATAGCATATTCAACAGAGTTCAAGGATCCCGGCGGTAACTTCCACAGCTCAGCAGCATTCTTCTTGTTCTTCAGAGACTTTCCGTCCTTGTCCACCTGACAATAGACTTTACACATGGCATCACCAACACCACCGGAGAATGCACACAGGGCCCGTACAATAGGCACGACGATTGGTTGCTGCCCAGGTGATGTGGTAGCGGAAGAGAGACTTAGTCTCTTTTGAATAGCGGCGGTATGTCTAGAGTTTCCAAAATAAAATGGACTTCCCGCACAACTAGAGCACCCACCACCTCCAAAAGATTCCAACAGACATACTCGTAGAATATCATCTGATAGTATACCAGAACACTTGGTTGAAGACGTTTGGATCCACTCAGCAAATGAGGCCATGGCTGCCTCATTCCGACTAATTTCATCTTCTTGAGGATTCTTGAATGGTGTCATACTATTACTCCCTGATTTGGTAGAGGCAATCACTTTATCAACAGTCATACCATCCGCCATTAGAATTGATTGAATGATCAAGTCTTCGGCAAGAAAAGTCTCGTTACTCTTAGATTTGGTAGTAGCTGAAGTTTGATACATGAGAATATCAGCATCCACGCCCGGTGCACAAACAGCCCACCGGGTTACAACATCTTGGATATTCATAATCGTCACTAAAAGTAACACAGCAATGTAAGAGAGGGATAATGATTGCATAATGGCAGTGTATGATGGTGACTCAAGTATAAACAGGCCATCTTCACCCATAACAAATGAACCCAAATGCACCCAAGTCAGAATAGTGACAGTGGCGATGACAGGTACAACCATTGTGACACCAAAATACACACAGCGTAATCGATGTACAATATCTTTTGACAAAGCTGCCACAACTGGCCACAATTGAAATTGAGTTCTACTACTGCTGCCCAAAGTAGTAACCGATGAGTAATGAGAGTAATGTAATTCCGAATCATTCACTTCCGAGAATAACTCAAAAACTGGTACCAATAGACATGAAAGAACAATTATAACAGCAACAGTGTCATGAATATCATCTATATTGATAATACAACCAAGATGAGGGATTACAAAGGATCTTGCAAATATATGTCCTCCAATAGCATTCAAGACAACTTGAACTAAGATGGAAAGTAAGCCTGGTCGACTGTAGCGTGAGGTTGTGGATGCTACTAGAAACTTCAACAGACGCCCAAGACCATCATTATTATTGTTGTTGTTTGTGGATGGTAGAATTATAGGTTGCTGCTGATTTTGTGTAGCTGTTACAGCAGGTTTGTTATTCACAGGGGTCAATGTAAATGGTGTTGTCATCTTCATTTCGGTTGTTGCTTTTTGCTGCTGCTGCTGCTGTTGTTGTCCAGTATTTTTCACTGCAGCAGTATTATTCTTGTTTGCAGTTGAAGGTGCCGATAATTTATCCAGTACATCTACAATCATATCTAGAAACCGTTTCTTTGATGTAAAGTTCCTTCCCAAACGTTGAAGTGTAGCATCAAAGGGATTGGTTCTAAGAGTTGTACTTGAGCATCGGACTAAAGTAGTAGAAAGTAGTAGTATAAAAAGTGAACATATCATGTGAGCACATTGTGGGTATTGTAAAATGGTATAATCGTGAAGAAGAGGCGGCAACGCAAACAATTAGAAAACTTACCAATAGGACAGAATGGTCCAGTATATCTCAAAACAACTAGTACACTCATAATTAACCAACCTAATGATGCACCGAAACATGAAGTGCTAATTTTTATCATCCAAAATAAAGTTGATGTTACTAATCCAAAGCACCAATAGAACCATCCTGTATTTTCACCACTACCATTTTCATAATCATAATTTGATGATGATGAAGTAAAGAATGTACCAAATGAAAGTAACATCCGTACACTAAAGATTGATATTACTAATGACCAAAAAGCCAAGGCAATCTTATTATTATTATCACGTGTTTGTTTCTTGATCAACTCATTTCGTAAATATTTATCAATAATTTCTTTACCAATATTCATCAAGACAACTGTACTTAGTAGTATAATCAATGAGGTAATTATAATTGTAGATAGACTACTCCGTCCTCCATTATTAGAAGTGTAATATGAAAGTATTGATAGAACACTTATAATGGCCGAGGGTATAATTAATATACAACTTGGTATTAATAATGTTGGTAATAATAATCTACGTTGTAATAGATGTGATGCGGTTGATTTTAGTATAGGGGAGCATATATACTGTGGTGTAGTTGTTGATTTTTTGTTATTGTTGGTGGTAGATGATGTTGGGATTTTGGTATTGGTTGTGGAGGCGACGGCTGCTGCTTGACCGGGCTTACCGAATGTAGTAATCATATTACTGAACAATATGATGGGGATAGTGTAGTAGAGCGTAGCGTTGTTGGTTTATGATGGTAATATCTACTTGTCACAAGTACGGTAGTACCATACAATTGTATTTGTGTGTGCCGCTTCGAGCTGACTAATTTAGCCGATTCGGTCTTGCGATGCGACACTACCACAAAATATTTTATGCTACAATTACATCTAATAGGAGGATTCACCACCATATCAATCAAAAATAGCAGCAGCTATTTCATTGGTTGCTGCAGTAGATTCAGTGGTCAGTCGCTGGATATTGCCGCGGCGGCGTAGGTAGAGCTCAACTGGAAAAAGAAATACTATTTGATATTACCTACTTATCATCTTAGCTCTTCTCTACAATAGCTTCTCATCAATCACAGTATTATATCAATCAATCATGTCTACTTCATTAACCTCGTCCACAAGCACATATGACCTATGTTTGCAATCTTTAGATGCAAATCTATCTGATGTAGAGAGGTAAGATCAGTTATGTGCCTAACAGATATGTGCATATGATGTGTCTCTCTTTCAAACAACTCATTCACCTTCTCCATGAATACATACAGACAAGATCAACTATTGCAATGTATAGCCGGATCTCTTGATGATACAAATGCTGGTGTTAACACCTTCTTCTTAATATATGCAGCATCATTAGTCTTCTTCATGCAAGCTGGCTTTGCAATGTTATGCGCAGGAAGTGTTCGAATAAAGAATCTACAAAATACAATGTTAAAAAATCTATTAGATGCATGTGGAGCATCAATTGGCTTTTACACTATTGGATATGCATTCGCATGGGGAGGGAGTTATTCAGAAGATGGTACTTCATTCTTAGGTACCACGAACTTCTTCTTAATGGATGTAGAACAAAAAGCATTCTGGTTATTCCAATTTGCGTTTGCTGCAACATCGGCCACAATCGTAGCTGGGACATTAGCTGAAAGATGTCAAATGATGGCATACTTGTTATATTCTACAGCACTGACTGCATTTATTTATCCAGTGATTGTTCATGCCATATGGAATAAGAATGGCTTCTTATCTTCATTCAATGTCAATCCATTACTTGGTATTGGTGTTATAGACTTTGCCGGGAGTATTTGTGTCCATATTACAGGCGGCTTAACTGCCTTGATTGCAGCATTTGTATTGGGACCGAGGAAGGGTAGATTCTATATAGATAATGCTGGTAAGAGGAAGGCGAACGAATTTCCAGGACACTCAGTTGCACTCAAGGTGCTCGGTGTGCTCATCCTGTGGGTAAGTTGTGCTGCTGGTATATGAATTATCAGTACTAATTTGTTTCATCCCATTTCTCACATGTTCATACATATATATTCTACTCAAAGTTTGGATGGTACGGCTTCAATTCTGGCTCCGTATACTTTATCACAGGAAAGAACCAGTCCATCCTTGCTCAAAATGCAGCTGTCAACACTACTCTTGCTGCGGCTGGAGGGGCAATAGCTTCGTTGCTTGCAAAAGCGTGGCTGACAGAAAGAAGGACAGGCGAAGCTATATTTAGCCTTGGAGATGCCCTATGGGGTTGTCTAAGTGGCTTGGTCTCAATTACTGGTGGCTGTGCATATGTTGAAAGTTGGGCTGCCATTATCATTGGTTTCATCTCAGGTCTATTATATCTCGCAGGATCAAACCTAATGATTCGATGGGGCGTAGATGATGCCGTGGATGCAATTCCAATTCATTTAATCAGTGGAATCTGGGGCGGCATCGCCGTTGGTCTCTTTAGCGTTCCCAAGTATATAGAAATGAGTCACCCCGAAGCAACCTCTGCGGGTGCCTTCTATTCCGATGGCAAGTTACTCGCCTGCCAGTTGATTGGAATCCTATTTGTAATTGGTTGGGTGAGTGTATTAATGTTCCCATTCTTTTGCATTCTTCATTATGTGGGTTGGCTTCGAGCAGATAGTCTAGAAGAGATTGTAGGTTTAGATATCAGCTATCACGGAGGTATGCATACTACTGATCTTACATCTACTGGATCGAGTACAGAAGAAAATACAGCCAAATACTACGAGCGTAGAGAGCAACAAAGGTTGAAACAAAGGAACAAAATACGTCGTCGGTAAGCTGTTTTTGTTTCATTGAAGTTATCCTGCAATATTTCAACTTCAATTTATTTATATTATCCCCTCTCTTTTTAGAATCTTAATGATGGATTTGTCTATCTCTGGCCGAAACGTTCATTCTGATCAAGAGTTGAACTCTGATAGGAATAATGCACCTGATTCAGGGAATAATGAAGTGGATGTAGAAGAGGGTAGAACTCCTGTCGAAGTGAGGGCTTTACAGCCATCGCCACTCTCTGTTACAGAGGAAGATCATGACCACACTAGATGAAAAATGTTCTGTGTTGAATAGATGAATACTAATTGAATTGTTTAGGTAACCTAGAGATATGACTTGATCCCCAAATTGACTGCACCCAAGAGCATTTAGCTACTTTCACGTTGGGCTTCTCTCTTCTTCCTTACATCCCAGTTGTATATCCGACTAATGTTTACCTCAGATGTAATAATCTGATTGCGTGTGAATGTCAAATCTTCCACTACGTCCTTGAAATCCTTTTTTGCCACTTCCTGTTTACCTTTCAACAACTCCAAGGCCTCATCATATGTGTACTCCAACATAACATTGGCACCCAACCAAAGATTTACAATACCCTGTGAACAATCAACTTCCGCCTTGGAATATATGGTATCAGCCAAATTATAACGAGTCACAACCTTCTCATCATTATCCTTCTTAGTTTTCAAATGTTGTACTAATGTAATGCTCTTTTCAATCTCTGGTAATTTCTCTTGATATGTTCCCTTCTTCTGTTCAAGTTGTTGCTCATATGCCTTGAATTTAGAATACAAATCAGAGTAGGCACCAATTAGTAATTCAGATGAGGCAGGTGGATTGAAAGAGTTTGCAAACATATCAATATCATCTAGGAATTTAGTTGCTGGTATACCCCGATCGTTGGTACCCTCAGTTATTGATTCCATACTAATATTTGCAATAGCTTCATCATCCTTAGTAGAGGATGTAGCAGCAGCTTCTTTGTTTTCTGAAGATGACATTATATCCAATGATTTAGTATTAATCAACTTTCAACTTTTGTAATGAGTAATCAGTAATGGGTGATACCTACCAATGATTTATGAGATATCTCAACTTTTGCAATGGGCAATGAGTATCAGTAATTTTGGTGATAATTTAACCGGAACCTGAAGCCTCAAATTATGTTGTTCTATATAGTCCACACCACAACACAACAATCAAAAGTAATTAATGATAATAGTAATACTGGGAGGCCAAGTAATAAATAAGTAGGAGAAGTAGTGGTGAAATGGGTGAAAGATGAGAGCGTTATATCGCCAAAGATCATTCATTCCTCTTTGAGCGAGTAGTGAGTGACCTACAGTGTGATTGACACTAGAGATTAATAGGCTGTATATCAACAGAGTGTGCATCAAGTTTAAGTCTACTTAGATAATAGCACAGAGTAGATAAATAGTGCGCAGTACGCTGTTCATATGTGAACATATATACATATGTTCATTTGATTGTTACATAAAAGTGATACTTGAGATTTACAACAATCTCATTACTCGGCTACTCTGCATTCAAAAAGCGGCATTCCATCTTGTGCCGTCCAGATCTCCAATCGTAGACTTGACATAGTTTGCTGCAATACTTGGCTCTCCTGCACGAGCTACACATCTTCATTCTGCTAACTTTAAACCCGTGTCGATCTCTACATTCTGTTTTGTTTCGCAAATATTCTCTCAGTTGTTCTAGGGGAGATGGTTCCGATGACTCTTTTGATGATGTAGTCTCTGATATCTTAGGAAGAAAAGACTCAATAGAGAAGACTTCATGGCAAGATAAATGTGGTTCTGTTTCTCCAAAGGCCTTATATGCCCATCGTCCACAATTAGGATTCCAACAATGTGAAGTTGGATGATTTCGAACTCTTTTACAATCCAAATAATGTCTTTTTATTAAGTTGTTGAGGCATGGTGAATCCAAATACTTTACTAACTTATCGGCATCCAAGTCACCGAATCGAGCTCTCATCTCAGCTGCTGTCAGCCTTTCCTGCCACGCCGGCATATAGTTGAGTGAGCAAGCATGAGAAAGATAGTAATCTGCTTCAACTGATCGAGAATCTCGTAGTATAAGACTAAGGGCATATATAGATGGAAGGTGCTCTCCCACGTCTGCTGAGTAGCGTAGAAAGGCAACACCTTCCGATATGTTCTCATAACAGTAACACAAGATGATTGCAATCATATACACTGCCTCCATGTTTCCAGCTACTGCAAACTTGATTAGCTTTTCAACAGCCGTAATGCTTGTATCGTTATCCAATATAATACCCCCTTTTATATTAGTTGGTGGAGGTGTAGTTAATGGTGACTGAGATGCCCTCTGTCGTGCCTCTTCTAGATTTGCTGCATGTAAAGGTAACTCCTCTTCCCCATCACCTTGTTGTTCATCATTATTGTTATCCTCGTCATCATTCTCCTCCTCATAGAAATTACAAACAGATAATGCATCTCCACCTAATTGAACAATTGCCAACATACTATTGGCATTAGATAACTCTTGAAATCTTTTACAGGTTACCTGTAAACTAAACCGATCTGTTCGTGTCCCGACATATGATAAACATTGTGCCAATATATCATTTGGAAGAAGTTGTAATAGATCTGATGATTGATGTTCTGTAGTAGTAGTGGTAGTATTACAATTGAATATTTCTTTGGATAGGTTTACTTTAGATGTAGAAGAAGTTGTTGGTTCTGTTAGAAGACGAGGCGTTGCAACAACAACAGCAACATCATCATAATGACCATATCTTTGACGTTTGGTTGGTCTTTCATCTTCCCCCGAGCTATCATTATTTTTGGTAGTTGAAAAAGGAAGGAATGATGTTATCTTACGCTTTATTGCAGATATTATCGTAGACATGGTAGATGTATATTATATATTATATTCCACAGTACTGTCACCGAGAACAAAAGAAGTTGAATGGATTGTTCTGCAGTTGAAATCTTTCCGTGGGGATATGCCAAAGATGGAACACTACTAACCACTAGCAGTAAGTTATCCAACAGCAACAGTAATTACTTGATATCTAAAAACACTACCAGACAAATCGATTGACCTGCTACTACTCTCTTAGTCCACGGCATCTCTATCAAAAGCATCCAAGCGTTGAATGCCTCACCAAAGGAACTTGGAAGATAGATACCACCACAAAAGATACCGTAACCTATCTACTGCCCCTAAACGGACAACTTACTGCCCCCCACTCTTTGCTAAGCAACTCCGCCACCTATTGATCCTCCCCAATACATATAACCTAGTTATAATATTTTGTGTGTAGGAGTATTACTCTCAAACACATCCTCTGATAATATTATATAAAATTTCGGTGCACTTACAAATTACAAAACACACAAAACAAGTACACTGAAAACTCAAAAAACACATACTTTGCAATTATAAATAAGAGTCTAGAAATAGCTCCCAACAACCTACTACTAATATACTAATATACGCATCATATTATGTCAAAACAACTGGAACCACTCTGTAATACTCTTGATAGTGTTCTCGAACGCTTGGCTGCTGTAGAATGCAAGCTCGGTCTATCTCCTCCAAGCGGTAGCTCTCTAACTCAACAACAACAATCGGGGGCTGGTTCATCTGCTACTATAGTAGAAGATGACGGGGAAGTATCACCTCGTTTAACAGCATACGATGAGCACATGACACGAGCATTACTACCCTTCACTGAAGCATGTACATCCCTCGGTCCAGAAATGGAAACTGTCGGTACATCAATTAATACAGTATGGACATCAATTCGTACAATTGTTGAATTAGGTACGAAGTATAAAAAGCCACAAAAAGACGTACCAACATCCATCCAACCATATTTGAAACCATGTCAGGATGCAATGTCCTCAATTCAAAAATCACGATTAGATATGAAGTTTACGAATCATCAAAAGGCAATTATGGAAATGTTGGCATGTGTTAGCTGGGTGGTTATGACACCACCACCTAGTCCATCGACCTTTGTGAAGGATACGATTGGCGCCTCAGACTTTTGGGCCAATAAAGTACGTAAGGAATACAAAGGTAAAGGTACTGATGGGGATGCTCATATTAAATTCTGTGATACAATGAAGGCACTTGTGTTAGATTTGAGTGGATATTTGAAGGAGTATCATTTATCTGGATTGGCTTGGAATCCACATGGGAAGGACTTTTCAGAGGCTACAGTTGGCAGTGTTACTGCTACATCTGCTGCTGCTGCTCCAAAGAAGGAAGCACCCAAGAAGGCTCCTGCTCCTGGTGGCGGTGGTGCTAATATCTTTGCTGAATTGAAAAAGAAGCAAACTGGCGACGGAGATTCAGCTGCCACTGGTCTCAAAAAGGTTACTAGAGATCAACAAACATGGAGGAAGGAATTCAAGGCTGACAAACCTGCTGTGGCAGCTCCAAGTAAACCAGCCACGGCAGCTAAGCCCAAGTTTGGTAGTGGTGCAGCCAAAAAGCCACTAGGACCACCCAAGTGTGAATATCAAGATCGAGGATGTAAGTGGAATGTTGAGAATCAAACTAAAGAAACATGTGAGGGTGGAGTTTGCAAAGTTGAAGTTACTGATGTCAAACAACAAGTTTACATTTACAAGTGTGAAAATGTTACAATTCAAATCATTGGCAAGTGTAAATCAGTCATTCTTGATAGCTGTACAAAGTGCGGTGTTGTATTTGACAATGTTATTTCAGCATGCGAGGTTGTTAACTGTAAAAGAGTACAGGTCCAGGCGACAGGATCTTGTCCGAGCTTCTCAATTGATAAGACTGATGGGATTGTGGTGCATTTGTCAAATGAAGAAATTAGTGAGAGCTCATTTGTAACATCCAAGAGTAGTGAGATGAATGTAAGTTGGCCGGATGATGCTGGGGAAATTAAGGAGGCTCCAATTCCTGAACAGTTCATGCACAAGATGGTGAATGGATCGGTGACGAGTCAAGTGAGTGATCTTTATCATTAGGATGGAGTTAGTGGGGTTATATAATTTTGTTTTAGTGTTTAAAATATAAATAGCTTCTGTTTGTATGTCAAGAGTCAAGTGCACAATACTACAAACTAGAGAGACCTTTTAACAGTTTATATCTCTACTTCCAACTAAGTAGCTGGTGCTAAACAAATAGTATCACATCAATTCTCAATACACCTTTTCCTTGACCATTGTCTTCTTCAAACGCCAAACATAACCAATGCAGAATAAGGAAAATACAACGCCAATACTTGCAGCATACACGCCAGGATTATTACCTGCATCATTGTAAATACGTACACCAACATTACTAGACCAATAAGGTTCTGTATACAAAGCACTGATACCCTCATCGTCCTCTTGTATACTAAAGAAGGCAGGCTTACGATTCGTCGCTGCTTCCAATGCCTCATCTAGCGCAAGATGATAGTGTGATCGTGAGCCACAGACACAAGATCCACCAGCACATGTAGGTAAAGCCAACGGTGACGTTTCGGCATTGCAGTATGAAACCGAGGAGCAGTCTCCACTACTCTTGCACGTTGTAAGTTTCGGAGTTGTAGAGTCTACACCTTCCTCTTCACTTGCTACAAATGAACCTCTTCCGAGATAGTCATTCAACAGGCCAAAGATTGACATCTCCAACAAGGATGGTCTCACTGCAAAGAAATCTTTCTCGTCTTCACCGTAGCTCTTAATAGTCTCACCCTTTTCATCCTTCTCACCACCAATGAGAGAGCCGTAATACTTTCCACTCGCCACAACAAATGCTTGACCATTGTTGGCATCATAAATACTTGTGTAGTAATTGAGAGGTTTGCCTAATGCCTGACCAATACCATATTCTTTTCCTATTCGTTTAGCATCATTTTTACTTTCAATGGCACCATAATTGACAAGAGTATCACAATTCCCATCAATGAATAGGCAATTGTAGAGGTTTGTAAATGTATCAGATGATGAATCAGCAGCAGTAGGGAGAAGTTCCAATGCATATGCACCAGCCGTCTCAGCATCAACTTCATCATTGGCATTTTGATATGCCGCAGCAACGGCTGATCGAGCCACTAATGTGGCAGCAGAGGCAATAGCATCTTTGTCAATTGTTTGATATTCGGAAGAGGCTGAGTCCAAGTGAGAATGATACAACGAGTTGGCAATGAATGATTCATCATAACCAGTTAATACAACTCCACCGATGGCATCATTTGACTGCACGAGACTTGATAGTGGTGAGGGTGGAATCGGAGTCGAGCCATCTTCTTCATCTTGATCTTCAACTGACGATGCTGTCGCGATATAGCCGGCACTATCACTAGCTGACAATTCAATCATAACTTCGCTTAGAAATGAGGCAAATCCAGCTCCATTATCAGTCTTCTCTCCACCTTGAACATACATATTCTTTGTGTTCCCCAAATTGCCAACCTGATCTACGGCAATCATACCTCGAATCTCTCCTAGATTTTGAAAAGTCAAATCCTGCCTCAATGGATGCGAGCATGCTCTAGCTGTTGTTGCCTCATCCTTCCTCTTGTACACATTTGGCACACCTTCATTACCAGCGGTACATTCGAATCCTTGTAAATCTTTAATGAAGCGACGTGATCCAATGTAACCATAACTCTCACCCTGGAAGAATGCAAATGTAATACGACCGTAGAGTGTATCCAATGTTTCATCAGTAACTGAAGATCCGATAAGTTGTGCTGCCATGAGTACTGTTAGGATGTTTGATGCAGCAGTGTTAGCACCAGGAACAATATCATGAAACATGGATGTACTGTCAATGTTTGTTGCAATTAAGATTGTCGATTTGCTATCGCCGGCGCCATACTCCAAAGGCACTGGACTTCCAGCAACACTCCAAATCGAATTACCACCAAGCGGTGCACATCTTGGGCTCCACTCATCATTCGTATCCTTCCATTCTAAACACTTTTGTGAATTATATACACCATTACCATTGGCATCAGTTTCTCCGCCTGGGCCCATGTAATAGTTGAATTCGGATAGTACTGCTGGATAGACTTCTGCTTCAACATTATCACTAGCGCCACTATTTAGTGCACTAGCTTGTTCCATTGATACACTCTTCAAGTAACTTGCTGTACTACCATCATCAACATATGCGGTGGGCAAACCATACATATCAGTATTAGTTAATCCATCTAATACAACATCTTCACCCATATTATTAACATTCCATGCATAAGATGTACCAACCGATAATTGCGCCGAGGGTGTATCCTGACCTTGTGGACAAAGTGGTTCAGGAGATGGAAATTTCACACCATTGTTATCATTAACATTTGTAGTGGTTGTAGAGGTAAATGAGGATGCCAATACTAATACACCACGCAATGGACCACCCTCTTCCACTACACCATACTCATTCCCTGCTGTATATTGTGATGAATAATACATTAATTTGGCAACATTATCGGCAGTATAATATTCCTCATCAATAACGGCTACATATGGTGGAATTGACTGTTTCTCTTCCGTTCTTCTATTATCTTCATTATTGTTATCATCATTCGTACCAACGACACTATTCCAATCTAACAATCGTCCAGTCATTACCTCATGCCCATATGTACCACAGCCTACACGACCATTGCGATGGAAGAGTGTTACACATGCCGCATGAGGTAACGATTCAAAGTGATCATTATTAAATGGTTCTGTTAGGCTATGATTTGCCATGCTATCGATACTATCTAACTAGGTATGTTGTTGTAGTCGTTGCAAATTGCAAATGAAGACTTGTTATTGAGTTGCAATTTCAATTGTTGAAAATTTGCAAAGGGCAGTACCTGATAGTATAGGAAGAAATGTATTTGATATATTGCAATCTATATGGTGCAATGGATATGCTAACTATGATGGTATGGTAAGAATGGTAACATAGATGTTATGTTGAGAGGTATTACCATAAATATATACCTTGTGTTGAGATATAAATGGGAGTCCAGGGTAAATGAAAATGGTGTGATGGTCGAAAAGTCAGCAAAAAGATTTTCAACAAGAAGTCTCAAGCATACAAGCGCCCTACTAAACAACCATACTCTAATCAACAAATCAATAAACAATGACCCATCCACAAGTAGAACAAGCAATGCAAAAGGCTGATGAATTCTTAGCCGCTTATCCAACACTTTGTCAATATGGTACGTCTTTTCACACACACAACAAAACAGTAACGGATTTATTGTTGTTTTATTTATGGGGCAGTGTTGCTTGTCAATTGGAGTGGCCCTTGGTGTTGGTTTGATGGATTAAATGGTTTGGATGATGAGATTGCTGTCCATTGGATGGGCCGATTGATGTTTTGTGTTGAGTGCACATCTTGTGTTCAAGAGAGTCATTACGTCTGTAAATCTTTTAGTTGAACTTCACACGCTGCACTAACAACCCTCTTACTCTCTCTATCCACCTTCAAAACACACAAACGTCAACATCATTACAATAATAATAACAGACCGTCTTCGTGATTTAGAAAAGAAGACAGGACAACCCAAAGTACTAATCGCCTCAGCCGTCGTATGTTTAATTTCACTCCTCATATTCAGTTTGGGTGGTACCAAATTAATGTCTGATTTATTCGCCTTCGGTTATCCAGCCTACATGTCATTTAAGGCAATTGATTCAGCCGATCCTGTCGATGATACACAATGGTTAACATATTGGGTTGTTTTTTCATTATTTTCCATTGTTGAGAATATGATGAATTTCTTAGTTAGTTGGATTCCATTCTATTACATTATCAAGTGTGGGTTCTTCTTATGGTTGTATCATCCCAAGTTTATGGGTGCTGGACTTATTTACAAGCAGGTTATCAAGTGAGTTTTTATTGTTGTTTATTTGGGTTGTGTTTATGTATGTCCTTATCTAACTCTCTATTCCTAATTATATCCCAATTCAACACAGGCCATATGCCATGCCTTACCTAAATGCCTTGGGCGAACAACCCAAGCCACAAAAGAAGGAAGAGTAAAAAAGATTCTATTGAAGATATAAACCTTAGATGAACATGGGTCACCCTTGAATATATTTGACCCTTGTCAGAGTTTAACTTGGTTGTTTTGCCGTATTAGAATAAGTGGGAAAGGCATTGTGCAGTTTGGTTATAGCATGCACCCCAATTTAGTTACGGCTCCAAGTGAAGCACCCTGATAGTGTTGATTTTATGTGTGTAGATAAACCATAGTGAAAGTGTTGAAATGAATGAAATGAAACAAATGATCTGCAACATTAACCCTCTAGCTAACATAAAGGAGTTTAAACTTGTGCCCTCGTAGGTACGGGATCGATTGTCTAGCACAAACCCTCTCAAGTTAACAAAAGCTAAATACATTATTTAGTGGAAAGAAGAAACGACACTAAGTAACAGCTAACTTTCACTTTCTCTAAACTAACACAGATTATTAACAAGCAATTTGTTGTGACTATAATGGGACATAAATGATGTAGGTGGTGTTGTCAATGGATTGGGAGCCGTCTCCTTGTCTCCCTAGGCTCTTTTAGTTCTTTTGTATTGAACAACTGTGGATGTTTGGGACACGGGGGATGATCGTTCCAGACGATAGCAATTATTCTTCTTTCCCATTCCCCATGAACAGTACTCTTAGGCGAGTAGCAGCAAATCCACAGTTGCAACCACATAATTGCAATTATACGAATATGTTGTTGAGGGTGTAGCAAAAAGATTCTTGGACGTGTGTAGCTATTGTCCAGCAAAACCTCCTCTTTCTTGTTCTCGCTGCATCATCTTTGCAACCATATGGAACTTTTCTTGAAGCTTCTTGTTCGCTGAGCATTCATTTCTAAGGGCATCGACTTGTTGTTGAAGCCCCCTTCGTGCAGATGCAAGATCAAATATCTCTGACAGCTCACCTCCCTCTTCACCCTCTGAAACCCTATGCAATTCCGCTCTTAGATATCGATGGAAATCATCTACAAATGGAAGCATGAAGTAGCAATTGAATTTGGTAATGGCACTTTTACAGAAGGCTTCTCTCCATTGCTGAACTATGTGCTGCACTAATCCCCCAACGACGAGATTCGTTCTACTTGAATCGCGTGTGCATAGTGCCTCTTCCATCAGTTGAACAAGATTGGCATAATCTCTTTCTCTGTTATCTTCGACATCTTCAATTGGTGATAATGCCCCTGAAGAGTCCTGATCCCCCCGTTTTGTGACAACGCCACTACTCTTCCCCTTACTCTTGCCTTCTTCAACTTGCTTTGGTTGACTCTTCTTTGACTGTTCAACAGCAACTTGGTACACGGAAACAATATCCTGTTGATCCGGCAGAGCTCTACGAAGTGCACCCCCACCTCGTTCTTGTAAGTCCCAAGTGACAAATCGAGTCATTGAAGTCAAATCATCTCGACAACGAATCATGGTCTAAAATTAAGTGGTACATCATGAAAAGGGTGAGAAACAAGTCCATAAAGAAAAGACCCAGCAAACACAACACAAACAAACAAGTCTCAAACTTACATTATCAGAACATTTCTGAACAAACTCATCAAAAAGAGATCGGACTAATGATCTGAATTGTGGATTGTGAGTAATATCCGTACTAAATGTGCTCTGTCCATCGGGTCGTCCGTCCCTCATGTATTGATACGACGCCGCCTTTCTATCGGCCTTCTGACGTATCATATACTCGCTCACTGGACAGAGTCTCCCCATAATATGTGAGATACGCATTCGAAGTGAATCCAACAGTGGATCGAAAGATATTTGAGCCTTCTCCAATGCAATTACACACGATGCCCTTAGGAAGTTGACACCGTCATGTGTTTCGCCTATTCCGGCTGCGTTGGCAATCTCATCCTCTGTAATTGTTGGTAGTCGGAGGCAGCGTGTGGCGAGGTTAAATTCTCGCAAGACACGGTGATATTGTGAACCTCCATACAATTTGTGCTGAGTGTTACCAACCTCCGATTGAAGTAGATGTTCCCACGTTCGTTCTGACACTGACATTGGACAGCCTTGAACATCTATATTGTTTATGACGACAATCATGTTTAGAAGAGATTCCAAGGGTGGATAAAATCAAAAGTCTAAGTGCAAAACAAAAACTTACCAGCAAATGAACCAGCGGCCGAAGTCTCCTGCTCGAGAGTCTCTCCATATGAACCAGCTGGGGCGATGATACTACCTTGGATTGAGTCCTTCAATGCCTTACAAAA
>Ga0214481_100661_pt1 | contig 16691 bp, 9 predicted proteins | sample M1_20Mar14CPVII9_4_FD_165057 | JGI IMG/M metagenome (GOLD analysis project Ga0214481, IMG submission 165057) | Marine eukaryotic communities from Monterey Bay, California, United States - M1_20Mar14CPVII9sort6BwellG10 | ecosystem: Environmental > Aquatic > Marine > Unclassified | place: USA...
TGTGATGCAACTATTGGTAGATGATAATGTATAAGATACTGGTTCGCCGCTGCAGTAGTAAAATTCTTAAAGTACGGAAAAAAGTTCACAATAGTCTGTGAAAACTGCTGCCGATAGGCCTTGAAGTAATAGTTATAATGATACACATTATTATTTTAGTAACAATGCAATCAATGACAAATCAACAAATGACGATGATCAAGTAGGCAAGACATCGTCATGGACAACCTCATCCGCCATATGCGGTGTATACTAACTTATTTTGTCCCTTCACGTGTTGTCCTCAGCATGAAGGGGCAGAAAAGCCACGTGGGATGGTATCAAAGCATACTCTCCGAGACCATCTCATCAAATGTCACCAAGAGGAGTTATACAAATTAAATGATAATGAATTAGAGAGTATTGACCTACACATTTGCCGCCAATGTGATGATCACGTTGCAACTTCAGCTGCACGTCTAAGAAATCACATCAAAACTAAACACATCCAAACAAGAAAAACGACAAATCAACAAATAGTTACATCCAAATTATACAATCCAGTAAAGACTGCTTCACTTAATCATTGGGAAGCAGGTCTATCATGGTTAGATTCCTTTCAACCTACACCGCCAACCTTTCGACAATCACTCATCTCTAAAGTTAAATTTGAAATAGAAGATGCAGTACTTACCTTATTTGAAGATCTCATCGCAGTATGTGTGGAAGTTAATAAAGATCCAAACAACTCTGAACTGATCGATGATTATAATTACAAACGAGAGCATATTTGGAAACTACCATTCATCTTTGAACAACTAATCCTTGCACCAAAGCCCCGAGCCAACTCTGGTAGTACTAACAAGAACGATACATCAATCAGGAAACTAATCTATCACAGAATAAGATTATTTAGATCGGGACAATTACAGCAACTATATGAAGAATCTTGCTTAGTACATAGCAGATCTCGTTCAAGTTACATAGCAACACCACCAGACAAGAATGCATGTGCACAAGAAGCAGCTGATAATGATAACTTTGGAGCATGTGAGAAACGATTAGGCAGTGATCTAGGTATTGCTCCATTGAATGACACCAATATACCGATACTTGAAAAGTTATTCCCAAAGTCATTAGAATTAAACCTCCGAGGTCTCCGCCGAGGGAGAGGACAAAAGAAGAATACAAGATCAACAACTACAACTCGAGCTAACAAGAAGAAGATTGTATTTACCCCCACTGAAGTTATTGAACACTTATCACGTCTCCGTCGTCATAAAGCTCCTGGAGTTTATCAAGTTAGCAAGACGAAGAACAAATGAGAAGAGAAAGAAGGAACATCGCCGAGACAAGTCTGTTGCAACACAGAACATAGCTGCCTTTTTCACCATTATTGCTCAGGGTAACTTGGACCCTGCCATTACAGATCTCATTCGAACAACCTACCTTGTTGCTTTACAGAAAGATGCCAACGACCTAACCAAGCTCCGTCCATTGGGAGTGCCAGCAGCAATTAGACGAATCACTGCTTCGTTAATTGTCAACAAGTTCAAGAGTGATTTTGCAGAGTATCTTCTACCTTTCAATTATGCAGTCGGTATTAGTGGTGGAGTTGACATCATCACCAATACAATTCGTATGGGAGTTGAAAAGTACATCAGTACTCCCGAAGAGAACTTTGATTTACCAAGCCGAGCCCTTGTATCAATCGACATACGTAATATGTTCAACGCAGTATCCCGAGAGAAGCTTCGGGAGATTATCCGAGACCACTTCCCAATATTAGAAGACTTTGCCGACTTATTGTATGATGATTTTGGTAGAATATGTGCCAAACAAGAAGATGGAACTTGGTTCGAGATACCAGTCGAAGAAGGTTTTGCTCAAGGATGCCCTATCTCTCCCATCTTTGGTGCACTTGTACTTGGAGTTATACTCAAGCAAATCAATGAGGACCTCAAGAAACGAGTAGATACTCGTGTTAACGACTTAAATCAATCTGGAGACGATGATATGGGAGGAGTATCCATCGTCATGGCATACATTGATGATGTCAATTGCCTCATACCTCTCGAAGATGTCAAATTCTTCCTCGACAAGTTCAAGTTATATGGTGAACGACTTGGTGGCATCATGAACACTGAAAAGACCAAGATTATGACTAGTACCTCCAACACTAGCGTCATTGAAAGACTAGAAGATTCACCTGATTACCAGAAACAACTTATAGCTCCCGATCTACAAGAAGCCATCGCTACCTACTCAAGAAAGAAGCTCGAAGACGGTTCAATAGTACCACATGAAGTGACAGATGGTCTCCGTGTTCTAGGAGTTCCTGTAGGTAATCACTCTTTCTGCCAAGACTTCATGCAAAAGCAACTCAACAAAGCCAAATCAAGCGCCTCGAGACTCCTCGATGGCTTAGAAGACCAACAGACGATACTCCAAATCTTCAGAGCGTGCACTGCCACCAAAATGACTCATCTATTTGCAAGCGATGTGGTCTGTCACACTTCTCACCCCGATCCAACTAAATGGGACATATGGACGAGTCCAATGAGTAGAGGCTTTGATAAGATGACAGACGAAGTCCTATCATCTTTAATGGCGGTCTCATCGATACCAGATGCATCAATCTACATGGCATCTATGGGTACTCAATATGGAGGACTTGGTATCCAAAATCCTCGAGCTACAGCTATCCCTTCCTTTGTAATCAACGTTAAGCGATGCTTAGGATATGTTAACAATGGTGTATGGGTTGGTCATAATCATCCAACTGTACAATTACCGTCATCTATTTCATCCATTTGGTCGTCTCCTGAAACTTCACCTTCCACAACACTTAAATTATTCTACAAGTATCTTCCATCAATCGAAAGTATCTGTGTTAGTGATCAGGTACCCAACAGACGAGACTTCTTCCTCAACAAATCATCAATCAATACATGTCGAGAACGTATCAAAGAGGAAGTAGGTAATAAGACTAGACGATACATCAAGATCGCTTGGGAACTTAACAAAGATAAATCAAACCTCGACAACTTTACCGACATTTTACACCCCAACTTGGCTCAAGGATTACTCGACATGCCAAGATTAGACGAAAATAATCGCCTTGATAATCAAATATTTTCAATTATGTTAAAGAGAAAATTGAGAATACCATTATATAACACCAACGAACAATTAATATGCCCCAAGTGCAAACAACATTTCGACGTATATGGCGATCATCTATTCAAATGTCTTAAATGCGTAAAACATAAGAAAAATACACACAATAAGTGGAGAGATGATGTCGAGAAACATGTCATGAAGGATATCTTACCGTTAGTTCAATTAATCGATAAACCAAGTGAAACAGAAAATGAAAAGGAAAAATGCATCCCAAGTCTCCGCAACACAAAGATAAAGCCTTTCGATCTATCCTTCAGAGTTAATAAGAATATTGGCGAAACTTATTACAAATCACCCTTACAACGCATTGGTTTTGATATTACAATGTCCCAACCTTCCAATGAACCTCCCAACTCCGACATAACAAGAGCTCAAATTAAAAGTATAAAACTGCAATTGTTAGAATGTGAGATGGGAAAGTTCAATAGGAAGGAAGGAGGCACTAACCCCACCACCAAAGTCACTCTATCAGGTGATCAAATCATTCAAGAGTTAACGAATTCTCATCAAGCTTTACTACCGTGGTCAATCAGCCCATACGGTATGTTTGGTGATATAGCATCGCGCTTCTGGTATGGAAATGACGCTGTCAACCTGTCTTCCAATTTAAACAAACGAGGAGCTAAATCTGCAGCTAAACTGGCAGTCAGCAGCAACGTCCCCTGCGGAATACTTCAACGAGCAAATAAGATATGGCAACATAGACACCCTGGCGACTTCTTTGGACGATCTTACAAGTCGCAGACACCCATGATTTATACAAGACAAGTTTTTGGGCGACTTACATGTCTGTATAATGGACAACACATTATAGACGGTATGAGCACCATTGGAGATCCCATTCCTGTTGAAACTAATAACACGAATGTGGATAGTGTAGCTGATATGGCGGCTTTACCGGGTAACCTGACTGCTAATAATAGCTTGAACATAGATAGAATAAGGACGTATTTGCCTAGGCTTTCTAGTGCATAATGGTCTTCTCTACTTAAACACCACACACACACTGAGAGTGTTATTGTAGTCTGTAGTATGTGGTGATGATTATCTAGTATTACGATATCAGATAAGAATCCTACTGTTTTGTCCCTCTATCACCTTTAGATTATATTATTAGTGCTTGACCCCTTAGCTCAGTGCCTCAGAGCGCTCCACTAGTGCGGTGATAATATAGTGGTGAGGACAATTCGATAACCATTTGTTAACAAGATGATAATGTTTGCAATAAAGTCTTTATTTAATGCTCGTTGTTGGCGTAAACATTTTCACAGCAATATATCATATTCAAAGATGAAGACATTTTCATCGCTTGCTGCAACACCAATAGTTGAACTTCGATCATACCAATTATATCCAGATCAAACATCAAAATATATGAAACATACTACTAAATCAGCTCACCTTCGCAAGAGTTTACCATTGGCCTTCTTTGGTATGCCTGAGACAGGTGGCACTCTTAATACTGCATTACACTTATATCATTTTGCAGAAGGAAGTGCTGAAAGAAATCTAAAACGGAAGGCATTAGTGGAGAAGACAGAGTGGCAAGGATATTTAAGTGAAGTGAAAGCATGTATGATGCAACAATCAAGTAGTATATTTGTCGAGGCACCGGTAGTAGATGATTTTGATGAAATCAAGGGATTGCAATACTGGGTAAACAGTAACAATAATGATAGAAGTAGTAGTAAGGGTATAATTGAGATGAGAAAGTACCAGCTCAAGCTTGGATATGATACCGTGCCAAACTTTCTCAAGATTTATTCCAGCGCACTGCCGTCAAAGCTGAATGCTAGTGGTACACATGCTGACACAGAATTGGTTACGATACTTATTAGTGATATTGGTAGTCTGAATCAAGTATATGAAGTGTGGAAACACGGCAGTGAAACAGCTATGGAACAAAGTAGACAGGCATCAAGAACTGCTAAAGAATGGAGAAGTGGTATAGCTCAAATAGCAGAGCTGGCACGGACTTTTGATACCTCGATCATTAATCCTACCGAGTTCTCTCCTCTTAGATAAGTACATCAATTGCATTCAAATCTTATTTTATACAACAACAATGTAATACATTACATTCACTATACGGTCACTGCAATGATTACTGTTTGCCGGTGATGCTTTGCTTCTGATTGATAGGAGCGCCGCAGTTCTTACAATCTCTTCTACCATTGAAAAGAGAACTAATTGCTGCTTTGAACTTGTCTAGTAACTTCTCCTCTTTGGCTTTCTTTACGGTCACAGCAGCAATTCTACCTACAGCTTTTGTCGAGTCTGACAAAGGTCCATCAAGTCTGTCAGCGATGTACTTCCCGCCGAGAGCAGTAATAAATTGCAAGACATGGACCACTATAAGGGGGACATGTTTTATGTTTAGCGTACTTCAAATACAATTGTAAAGATACGTACTTTAACACTACTTACGCTACTACCCAACCCAATAGGCCGCACCCTACAAGAATAGATGTATCGGATGGGCGTTCATCTGTTTCTTCTACATAATCATTTGGGATTGCTTCAACGACGATAGGTGCCGATGGATCAACTGAACCTACCGGCTCGAACGAATAGTCTTCTTTTACGGTCATCTTTTGCTTGTTGTTTGATATAAGTCCAATAATATTATGAGATGGATTCCTGGGGCTTTGGTGCAGACAATAGATGACAAGGCAGTTGGCGGTTAACGAAATAAATCAACCGATCAAGGATACCGGAGGGTATCCTATCGAGATGTATATATGTAGGAGTGAGCTCCCCTTATCGGTCGCAATGAGATTTTTCAATTAGTGAGGAATCATAGATGATATCTAGGTACATAATCTGTGTGTCGTCTAATTAGGTCTCATTATCATTAACAATCATTGCCACACTAAGCATCTATAAGTGTCCACTCTAGTAGCTAAGTTTGAAGCAGAGTACCTCTATTCATATTCTATTTTTCCCCCTTTTCACGCTCGTCTTGCCCCACCGGGTCTCCGAGCCTTTATAATTCTTCTCCTACCACCTGTAGAGCCTGAAGCTTGACTCTTCTGTCCAGTTCCGATACTGAATCCGCCAGGTGTAGCGCCACCTCCCATTGCAGGTGTTGCACTACCGAACGCTGGAGGAGGTTGGGCAGGGGTATTGTTGTTACTTGCTGCTCCAAAACCAAATTGTGGCGCGGCTGGAGTAGTCTGCTGAGGAGCAGGAGTGGCACCAAAACCAAATTGTGGTGCGGCGGCTGGAGTAGTCTGCTGAGTTGCTTGACTACCAAAACTTCCAAAGGGTGGAGGCTGGGCGGGGGTATTGTTATTACTTGCTGCTCCAAACGCTGGAGCAGGCGGTTGACTAGAACCAGCAGTATTGTTATTGCCAAATCCCCCACCAAATGCAAAACCGCCAGTTGACGGTATCTGAGCTGAAGGAGCTTGAGTTGCGGGTGTAGTAGAGAATTTTGGATTACCAGTTGAAGGTGCCTGGGGAGCATTATTTGTTGACCCAAAGGCAAATGTAGAAGAAGGTGTCTTAACACTGTTGTCAGTGGGTGCAGGTGTAGATCCGAACGAAAAGCCAACCTTGGGTGCATCATTCTTGGTCTCTGTCGTTGCTTGGGCAGGAGTAGATCCAAATGAGAATGGCTTTTGAGCTGCAGCTGGTGTGGCACTACTTGAATCTGAGGGTTGAGCAGGTGTCGATCCAAAAGTGAAGCCTGGCTTAGGCGCGTCATCCTTCTTCTTATCTGTCGTTGAAGGCGCTGGGGCACTACTTCCGAAAGAAAAGGCAGGCTTGCTACTGTCATTCTTGTCTGTCGTTGAAGGCGCTGAGGCACTACTTCCGAAAGAGAAGCCAGGAGTGCCTGGAGTGGCAGCGCCATTACCAGTGGGTACTGGCAGGGATGGAGTAGATACATTGGATACCATTGGATACCGAGAAGGATAACAAAGAAAGAATAAACAACTCATTTTGACAAGATACCGTATCCTACAAATACCACACAGATGACGAGTTTACACCGTAGGGTAGTGATTTAGATAAGTAAGGAGACATGTCATATGAGCACTTATATATCAATCTAGGTAGATTTTGATCAATAAACCAGCAATGTTATATCTGTCTTATAAACTACACAGGATGAGTAATATTATATAGCACATACAAATGCTAATAGAACTAAAACCATAACTTGTAGATTCAGAAAAGATGTTCAAAGCTCGACTGGTGACTGTCGCTCAATCTAACCAGTATGTATGATGACAACTCACTCATGCGGCAAATGCTGCCGAGTTACCAAAACCAAAATCCATTTCGCAACGTGCAGCCTTGTTCTTCTTCTTTAACTCCTCCAACTCCTCCTCCACTCTTGCCTTCTCCTTTGCCATATCCTCCTTCTCCTTGGTCAAGACTTTGACCTGAGACTGAAGAGCACTGTTTTTATTCTTCACGGCAGCAACAGACTTACTCAACAACCCAAGTTGATGAACAATCTCCTCCGTGGTTATATCATCCGCTTCAATAGCCTTTGCAAATCTATCAATGGATGGATCGGTAACCTAGATAGATGAGATACGATACGTGAGATACGAGTAGTCAATGATTGATACATTTCATCACAATTCACCAAACACACATACCATGAGTTGAGAGGCATCGTCCTCCTTTGCCATTGCCTTCTCAGGCTCGGGCTTGGCTTTGTCCTCGGCTTGGTTTTTGGAAGCAAATAAGGAAGTCAACTTAGAAATTCCTAACATACTGAAGATGCCACCCTCTTGAGTCTCGGTCGGTTTACCCCCGTTGTGCTGTTCGTCACGTCCACAATCGACCTTGTCATTATCCTCGGGAGGAAGAAGTTCCCTAGCCTCATCAGGAGTGAGTGTACCCGGATGAGGTTCCTTAGTCGACATGTTCAGCCAAAACTCGCGGTGTGTATCGCTCTCCGTAACCTTGACATACTTGAAACGCCCTGGATTAGGCGGGACATATCCTCTCTTGACACTAAGTGATGAATTGTGTTGGTTGTTTGGAAGATAGGGAGATATGGTACGTGGTGCACCGCTGGTGGGGCCTCCAACATCACCTCTCTGTTTCTTTGTCTTGGATGGACCATCGGATGAGGGATCGATATTCTTGGTACTACTGGTCGAAGATGTTTCCTTCCTCTTATTTCTCTTGCTCTTGGTACGTTCCTTCCCGTCGTCGTTATTATGAGGCATACTCATCTTCTTGGTAGGTGCGGCAGCCTTCTTCTTGGTAGTTGTAGAGGCGGCCTTCCTTGATGATGATGCCTTCTTCTTCTTTGATGGTGCCTTCTTCTTCTCACTACTACTACTACTACTAATACTAATACTACTACTCTCATCGTCATCATCCTTCTCCTTTGCTAATAACTTAGCCTTTTCTTGCTGCTTTCTGTATTGTTTATAATGCATATCACAGAACCCCTCCTTTCCACCAGATGCTCCACTTCCACAATGGTTTTCCCTACAGTAGTAAATGGTGGTAGGACCTCCCCTGTCAGTTTTGGGATAACGATGCTTAACACCACGTGATTTTGGATCACCATAATCTAACTCATCCTCTGGGTTGGTTACTAACCCTAACCCTATAAGGATTAATGCTCGTCTCTTGACACCCGCACTTCCTGCTTTAACCTTGTCTAAATATGAACAAATATGATGGTTAAGTATACAAACAAATAATACACAATGCATATATACACAATTTAAGATACTTACTCTTTGCATTTGATTTCGAATACCGTTTTTGAAGAAGAGGTGAATTCTCATAAATCGTCTTCCACTTTTTACCAAACTTTTTCACTCCCTCAATAACCTCCCTATCTTCCTCATCTGTATATTTGAGAGCAGCAGCACCAGTAACTTCAAGAATATCATCATCCTCTTCTTCTTCATCATCATCTGATGATTCTGATTCATCCTCCGACGATTCATCATCATTTGTCTTAGGTACTCTTTTCCCAAATTTCACGTAAAATGTATCTGTAGTATAATTCATACCATCATCAGCCTCACACTCATAAAAACCCTCCTTATCTTCATCTTCAACTTCTTCCATGGTTTCAACTTCTACAAAATCCTCATCCTCAATATCACCCCTCGATACGTACAACGTAGTTGCGTTAATATAACGTTCAATTACATCATCCGATGCATTAGTGTTAATACGTATATCATTCAAATATATCTCTTCATCATCCTCGGTGGTATGCTTATAGAGTATCATTACTCTGTCTCCACTATCAAAAAACATTTCCACCTTCTTACCACCCTCCAACAAAGTGAATGTATACATACTCAAAGTATTTTCATCTTCGTCAATATAAATATCAGTTAGTTCACCTAACACAAATTCTCCTTCCTGCATTAAACCCACAACATCATTCATATTACATAAGCCATCTGTTACCTCTCTCATTCTAGGTTTACAGGCATATTTATTGCGGTTCAATGTATTTGTTGACGCCATTATATATATAATCTAGAGTTGGTGATAACTGAGAGATAAATACCTATCCTGCACCGACATCTTTTGACTTCGGGGGCCGGGACTAAACCGCCATCAACCTCCGCCTTGCTTTTTACCTTACTCTCCTACATTATTCTTTGATATATCAGCATTAGTAGTGGTAACAACACTAATAATGATAAGCCAATTGTTAAACAACTTCCCATTGCTAGCATCATTACGGAGGAAAAGACCTCCGCCAGATGTAAACCACCACGATTGTCGTTCAACAGCAGATGATTCGAACGGCAATTTTAGTTTGGCAGTGAATGGCAGTTGGTTTGATACCCAATCAAAGGGTAGTGTTGGTAGTTCTTCGCCGCCAACGCGGAAGGAAGGGGATATAAGGGAAACATTTATTATCCCCAATCATCTATTGAAGGAACCATTTAGAATCGGCGGCTATGAAGAAGAAACGTCGGCAGCAGAAACTGAAACTTTTGTTATCCCCGAATTTGCATTGAAACAACCAGAAACATTTGTTCTACCCCAATCCGTATTAAAACATCCTCAACACCCCAATGAAAATAATTATAATAACGATGGAGTTGATGATTTTAGTAGTGGTGATGAAAGTATTGATGATGGTGAGTGGCACCATGATGAATCAGAATACAGTGATGATGACTATGATGATGATTATGATTATGATTATGATAAGCAGCCGCCAAAGAAGAAGAGGAAACAAATGCCTTACCAGGTTAATGAAATAGTTGATGTGGAGCTTTCTAAAATATTGCCGTCACTTGATAGTAACCGCCTAGGATATAATGCAAATAAGGCTGCATATGATAAGATAATGCAACTACCGGCAATACAAGCTCTCCCACCATCCCATTATAATGAAATGTTACCAGAACAACGCCGACAGTATTGGAAAGGGAGAGTGAGCGGAGTCCTTGGTAAAGGAGCTAATACAAAAGGTAGTGCAGCAAGATTAGCTGATAGTAATAAAGAAGGTCTTCACATGATATTTGGTGAGAGTACATATCAACAACTAATAGATATTAGTTCAATGCAGCGGGGAGAGGATGTTCCTGGTAAATATGGTGGTTGGACTGCTGATGCATCATCTCCTATTGCATATAAAAAAACATTACGCAAGTTGAAACAATTAACACGGCATACCAAGAAGTCTGTCAAGGATTTACTCGGCGGTTACTCATTGAAAGAATTCATCAAAAGATACAACAGCAAGGAAGGACTAAAGAAGTTAGAACGATTAACTAAACAGAATGCACGTAACAAGGCAGAGGCACTCCAGCTAGATGAAGATGCAATTAAAGAAGATGAGGAAATATTATATGAAAGTTTTGTCCGCAGGGGAAGTAATTTGATGTGGTTAAATGCCGTCAATGTATTAGTCTATTACAACGGCATCATTAAAGGATTGGTTACGAAGAAGTTTGGATGCTTCCCATGTGAAAGGGATGAATATCTATTGTTGGGACCAGTACCTTGCAAAATCAACACTCAGTTCTGTATTGGACAACTAGTACGAATTGAACATTTGGATGTATGTGATTATGAACAGATAGTAATGCTTGAACAGAGTAGAGAGAGTTCACAAAACTCAAGTTATGTGGCAGAGTATTACTATAGTTCAGATAGGCCGATAGTTATTGATATGGATGCAAAGCTTTCCACACTTGGTAGTGATAATGAAGATTCTGATGATGATATTGATGAGGAAGAGTCCAATGGTGCCGAGTACCGAGCAATTCCTGTTCCAGGTACACTCCATCAGAATGCTAGAATGATCTCTATTTGTCGACATAAGAATGCTCCATTGACAACATTTCGCCTTCGTACACGCAGACATGCTAGTGACACAATACACAAGAGGCCTAAACTGTGGCCGTTACATGTGTGGGAGCAAGTTCTACTTGAGAATGCTGGCCTTGGATTCCACCAAGATACACTGGTCAGAGAGTATCTAAACTTGAAGGATGGTGAGCATTTTGAGCAGCTTGAGCAGTTTCAATATAGTACTGACGATGAACAATACCAGGAAAGACGTGCAAAGCATCTAGAGAAGAAAGGCTGGACCGATGTTAATACTGCACCGCTCTCTGATAGAGATCATACGGTCGGTCGGTCTGAAGTGTGGATGAATGGCACAATGTATACGATATCATGTAGTCATTGCTGGAATCAGTGTATGTCACAGGTTCGTATTGCCTTTAGGGATTGGTGCTTTGCCTTTGTAGATAAGCCATATGGAAATGGCAATGATTAGATATGAAATTTGCATCTATCTTGGAGATAGGTGTAATACTAAATATAATCTACTTTATATTGCAATCAAAGTTGCCTTGGAGCATGCACTCCAGATGTTGACCAAAATACTCTATTTCTTTACGCTCCCCGTCTTGCCCCAGGTCGACGGGCCTTGATGATTCTTCGCCTGCCACTTGTAGAGCTCTTCTGTCCAGTTCCAATATTAAACGCTGGAGTAGTCTGCTGAGGAGTGGGAGTTGCAGACGAAGTTTGACCACCAAAGCTTCCAAACGATGGAGCTTGATTGCCTGAATTATTTGCCGCTGTTCCGAACACAAAATTATTGGTAGAAGGTTGCGTAGCACTAGGCGTTGAACCAAAGTTGTTACCAAAAGGCATTTGAGCTAAAGGAAACTGAGCAACTGGCAAACCAGCTGAAGTACCCTGAGTAGCAGGCGTAGTAGGTCCAAACGCAAAACCGCCAGTTGAAGGCGCCTGGGGAGCATTATTTGTTGATCCAAAGACAAAACAATCTTTCTTCTCTTCTGCCGGTGCTGGCGCTGCACCGAATGAGAAAGCAGGCTTGGAAGAAGTAGAAGGAACATCCTTCTTCTCTGCTGCTGGAGTGGAACGACTACTACTGCCAAATGAAAACATTGTCTTCTTGGCCGATGGCTCAGATGTACTATCATCCTTCTTCTCTTCTGCTGGTGGTGGCGCTGCACCAAATGAGAAAGCAGGCTTGGAAGAAGAAGAATCATCCTTCTTTGCCGACGACGCTGTTGACCCGGCACCGAACGAAAAGCCAGTACTGGCAGCAGCAGCAGAATCATTCTTCTTTTCATCACCTGCCGGAGCAGCGGTAGATGCACCAAAGTTAAAGCCAACCGATGTATTGTTAGTCGCCTTAGAATCATCATCGCTATCGCGACTACGCTTGGGTTTTGCCGGTGTAGTGGCAGGGATCTTTGTTGATGAAGAAGTTGTTCCAAACGAGAATCCACTATTTCCAATCGCAGCTTTCTTTGTCGTTGATGGTGGTGCACTACTAGCTGCTGTGCCAAACGAAAACCCTGAACTTCCAATACTCGCCGACGATTTTCCTTCCTTCCCTTCCCCGTCATCGTTATCTCTGACACGCTTTGCCTTGGCAGGTGTGGCACTTCCGAAAGTATTACTGTTGCCGCCACCACTTACTGTCTCGACTTCTTTCCTCTTTGCCTTACTGGCAGCAAAGAGAGATTCGGTCTTGGCCAAGGCACTGGCAGCGGGGGAAGGGTCCGTTACGGCGGACGCGGACGACTTTGCAGTAGCGGCACCGAAGGAAAATCCTCCAGCACCAATAGCACCACTGGAGCTAGCGGCCTTCTTCTTGTCCGTGCTACTTTTTGTAACATTGTCGCTACTACTACCTCCAGGTTTGGGAGCCTCACACGACAAACAATTCGTAGCCTCCTTGGGATTCTTCGTGTAACACTTATCACACTTCCATTCACCAGGCACTATCTTGAATATATTACCCCATCCTGAGTTAGATACGGGTGGTGGTGCTTCAGAAGTTATTGTTACGGATGGTGATTTCTTCGATGCTTCGGGAATGAGAGCGGGAGATGATGATGCTTGTGCCTTCTTCTTCGTATCGTCACTATCAGCACCAAACTTGTATGCCAATGGAGTATTCACTTTAGATGATGATGCCGCACCGCCAAATGCCGTGAAGGGTGCACCAACAGGTGTAGCAGAAGAACTTGTTGCACCATTCGCCATCTTATTCATAGCTGTATCTGCCATCTTCATTAAGCCAGGTGTAGACATTTCCTTCATTGTCTTATTCGGATGAGGCGTACTGTTACCACTTCCACCCACCCGACGTTTCTTCTTAGCAGACTTACGAGGAGTATTACTACAAACACTTGGATCACTAAATCCCATCATATTACCATCACCACTAATCCAATCCCCTCCTCCATCAGCAGTTAACTTATTAATCTCATTACCCAATTCTTGTGATACATTACTAACCGATGTGGATTTACATGGTGTTAATTCCATACCGGTGGATGTTACTCGGGGTGATAATGTTGTTTTAGTATTGTATGGTACAAATGGTTTAGTTGTGGTAGTAGTAGTATCTTCCATTTCAATATCGGTAGATTTGACTGCCGGGGATTTGAAGGATACAGCAGGTTTTCGCTGTTGGGGTGCTAAAGAGGCACCTTGGCCAAACAATAATCCCGTACCACCAGTAGAAACAGAAGAAGCCGCAGCCGAGGGAACTACAGTAGTTAATCGACTACCACCGCCATTCTGTCCACTTCCCAATATACGATTCATACGTACCCGTGGAACAACTGATGTTGATGTAGTTGTAGTAGTAACAGCAGTATAGGAAGCAGCTTCTTCCTGGAATGTACGTGCCGTATCTTCAATCCCTTCCATAGCAGTGTTGTTATTTCCATTACGTGTTTTTGTTGTACCAAACAATGTCTGTTCCTCCCCATTGTTAATATTGGTGGATAATAATTTATTAGAATTTGATTCCATAATTTGACTAACTATTGAGTTAGTAATCATCATATTTGAATTACCATTAGACTCTGTACTTGTGCCATTATTTGCTAATGACGATGAAACACCTCGTCCACCGCCGTTGTTATTGGTATACGATCCAGTTAATAATCGACTTAATGGTTTATATTTTTTGGCATTAATTGGACGACGACGGTATGATGACGATCGTGATGATGATGATGATAGAATAATTGGACCTGAACGACGTGCGTTGGCACCCATTGTTCTTCTTTGCTGTTGTTGACCTATATTACTAACCCCATTGGTAGTGACGATAGATTTAACACCGGGAGTACCTTTCGCACGTAACAATCCAACTTTTAAACCAGGCGTACTTCCCGCGGCACTTCCACCCACTCTCTGACGTTGAATGGCAGGAGTTGCCATACGTTCACGTAAACGTACATCACGTAATTTTGGTTTTTTACTAGTACTACCAATGTGAAATTGAACTGTAGGTGTATTATTATTTATATTATTGCTAATAGCACCAGTGGTGGAATTATTATTAACTGGTTCACCAATACGTACACGTTTTTTAGTTGGCATTTCCATGGTACTACTTTCTTCTTCTACCTTTTCATTCTTCTCCACGCCTGCTGTAACATTATTATTATTAGTACTAGCCAATAATGTAGTATTTAAATTTAATTTACGCAATTTGGTACCTGATGATGATTCAGAATCATTTGGTGATTTGGCAGTGGTAGAGGTATAGGATGCAGGAGTACGATTAACACTCTTGATTGCCGATTTACTCATATTATCTAATGATGTACGTGATGATTTATTTGTACGTGTATTATTGCTGGACATAATGTTACTGGCAATAGCGGAGGTGGCGGCAGCGGTCATATTATTATTATTATCGACAGCAGAATCAGCAGAAGTAGTAGTAGCAGAAGAGTTGTTATAGTACCGAGATGGTGTAATTGATTTCATAAATCGTTTTAATATACCATCTTCATTAGTAGTAGTAGTATCTTGTTGATTTTGTTGTTTTGATGAGGAGTTTAATGCATCTTCTGCTGTACGTTTTTTACTATTGGATGATAATGCAGCAGCAGAAGATAGTACTGGCTGTTGCTGTTGTTCTGGTGTATGAAATGTTGGTGATTTGTCCATAATTTGGTTGATTTTTATATATCATATCGATTGTTGGTACGAGTGTACGAGAGGTTTTTGCCTGCTATCTAAATGGACAACGGACAGACTGTATTTATTTTGCAAAAATGACATCATGCAATAACTCATAAATCTCCTTCATATTATATCATCCATACCTATATAATAGATCAAAGAGATATGGATTCTTCTTCTAATCCATGTATGAAGAGACTTCTCTTCTCGTTTGGTTCATCTCTTGAATCTGCATTTACCAACCGTCATAGTAGTGGAAAGAGAAGAAGGAAGAGTATAAGTAGTTCTTGGATAACAATACTATTCATAAGTATTATCATTGTATGGTTTATTATCATTATTCTAATCTTTGGAAGGTTAGAAGATGAGTTATTAAACTCGGATAATAGTTATACAATGCAACAGAGGAATAGTAGAGGACTTCTTGCTACGACAGAGTCTATAGATAAAGTACAACAACAACAACAAACGAATGCACCGATAAAGGGTAGAGTACGTTTGGGAAGTAGTAGTAGTATCTATCATCGCTCATCAAGTTTAATAAAACCAAGAGTAATAGCATTGTATGCATGTCCTACAATAAACAATAATTACAAATACATAACTGAACCTATCTCACCATCATCATACCTACTATCAAATTCAGAAGAAACATTATGTAAATCAATACGACATCACGAGTACTACTTTCCTTTCTACTTTACAAAGAATACGCCAACACAACAAGGCTTTGTCAATTATAAAATGGCTATATCAGGAAATTATTTTGAGACATTTAACATTCAAAGTAGTCTAGACCCATTAATTGATAGTGATTCACTTACTAGGTTAAAAAGTATTGAAGAAGATTCCGAAGATTACGAAGACTCTTTGGCTGAACCACTCAATGATGACGAATGTGAGATGACACCACGTCAAGAATCATGGATGGTACATCCTAAATCGACATGTAACTACATACATGAACATGATATGTATAATGATATGCGACAACAAAAGACAAGGCTAATAGGCAATGGATATTGGAGAGATGTATGGCCCGTGAATGATTTCGAACCTTCTTCTTTCCAAGTAGAGAAGAAGGTAGCGTTGAA
>Ga0214481_100664_pt1 | contig 16649 bp, 16 predicted proteins | sample M1_20Mar14CPVII9_4_FD_165057 | JGI IMG/M metagenome (GOLD analysis project Ga0214481, IMG submission 165057) | Marine eukaryotic communities from Monterey Bay, California, United States - M1_20Mar14CPVII9sort6BwellG10 | ecosystem: Environmental > Aquatic > Marine > Unclassified | place: USA...
CCGCGAGAAATGAGAGAAGAGAGAGAGTGGAGGAGAGTTGAGTTGAAAAATATTCGGTATCCTCAAACTCGCTTGTGTTTACGATATGTACTCACCTCGCTACTAGGGGACTTGGAAGGCACTTTGGTTGGTCGTTCTGTTAACATTGGTTCATCCGTAGGTTCGGCAGTTGTGGGGGTTAGTGTACCTGGGCCACCTTGTGGCACTGGGGCTGAAGTTGGTTCAGCTGAAGGTGATGACGTTGTTGGCTGTTGTGTTGTAAGAAGTACAGAAGAATAACAAAAGGGTGAAATGTAAGTATGAGTAGGATTGAAATAAGATAAAGTATATATGACAACAAGGAGTACTTACGAATTTACGGGAGTGGGGCGGACGTGTTTCACACCTCTGTACATTAAGAAAATCATTAAGCAGCAAGTGTTAGAATTTAGAACAGGTTTAACGAGGTTACTTGGGTGTAATAAAAATAGAACATGCAACAAACTTACGGTTGGAGCATGAGTAATGGAAGGAGAAGCAGACCACCACATTCCGCTCTTGCCACTTTTACCCTGTCCACTCTTGTGTGTGCTAGACTTTTCTGATTTCTGTTTTGGGGAGAGTAGAATAGACAAATCACGGGGGGTTAATACCTATTATGATTGCAAGCATGTACATATCATTTGTAGCAACAAGCAACAAAACAAACTTACCGAGAACAAATGATACGCCTTATGAGTTGAAGCAGCACCACTCTTCCCACCCTTACCACCCCAAGGACCCGTCTTGATTTTCTTCTTCTTCTTCAACATACGATGAGTAATGGATGGAGATGCGGTCCAATCTCCACCGCTCTTACCAGACTTCCCCCAAGGACGAATACGACCACTCTTTCCTGATTTACCTTCCGAGTAGTATCCAGACTTGCCAGACTTACCAGAGTGGCAATCATCATCATAATGAGAAGGCCATTTCATCGAAGAACCAGAAGAGGCACCCGACTTGCCGCTCTTTCCACCCCAAGGATATCCCGACTTGCCACTCTTCCCATCGACGGAATGCACTGTAAATAGATGATGCGTAATTAATGTGATGGGGATGCACAAGATGAGTGAGTGTTTTGTGTGTAGACGAGATGACGGCTATGAGGATAAGGTATCCTACAGAATCAAGAGATTGTCTCGATCGATACAACATAGCACATATCTTATAATACACAACAGAAACTCACTATTCTTGTAAGTATGGGACTCTTGAAGGTAGTGGACCTTTGTTACATGACTTATCTGTTTCAATGCCCTACCATCATGATGATCACGTTGCAATGAATCATCTTCGGGTGAAGAAGATGATAATGGATGGCGTAGTAATAGGCTACTACTACCTGTAAACCTTGACGTACCCATGATAAAACCAACTCCTGCTGCAACAATGGCAAGAGCAACGCCACATATCATGGACTTTGTTTTAACTGGAAGATATGCGCGTCAAATAAGATAATGAAGATGAAAGAGAGAGATGATTGTAACATATGTTAGTATATGTGGTTTGCAAAGGCAATCAAACAAAGACACATGAAGATCAACTAAAGCAGTCAAATCGTCGAGACTTTATATTGAATACAAGCATTCAAACAATAAAACAAATACAAACGCGATACTTTCCTGACGATTTGTTGGTGCGCTTCATAATTATGTCTGAATAGTTTGTAGAATGTCGTTGATCTGAGATTGAGAATACCAGACCGGTAGGCGATAATATGCTTATATATAACTGGAGATAATACTGGCCAATTGCAATTGATTATGCTTGCTTTTCAGTATTATGAGAGGTTCGCTTGCCTACCATCCTCCTACATAGCATCATGCGCCATTTTTACCAATCCTCTGCCAAATCCTCTGCCAAATCCACCCGCGTGCCACTCTTATGCCCCAAACGAAATGGCAGAGGATTGAAATTATCCATGATCATCTGCCGAACGACACACATGATAACGGCTTTCTTTTCTAACTTGGGGTCATTTCTCATATGTGGTATCTTTTATGAGGTTCGAACACGTGTAATGTTTTGGAAGGTATCGGGAAATTATAGGGGGTATCCTATCGTATATCAGCTGCCTCGGACAATAAATAATGCAAGTTCATTGGGTAGATCTGGTTCTTTCGGTATCCTCCAACGGCTCTCTTTCTTACTTGTTTTGAAACATCTGTGCCACCAAGATAGCTCAGAGTCATATCGATGCAATAGCGCGGGGTCATCTTTACGACCACACCTAACCCTAACCTTGAGGATAGTGCAAGGAAGTTCAAGAGTAGGTAGCTCGTCTGGATTGGCGGCTCAAGATACGTCTGTGTATTAAGGCTAGAAAGATCACATCATCATCTGATCCGATCTTCAATATCTTCATCTCTTCCTATGTTTCATTATGTGTTGGATAACGGCTGTAACTATCTTTGACCTCTCGGGTGCATAGTATCTGTGTTCTCCAATTTTTATTTATTCTAGAGCATGTGTGCGGCTTTATCAGATGCGATCTTCAATCTCTTCATCTCTCCTATGTGTTGAATAATTGTTATGCCTACTTTGAACGGTGCATAGAGTAGGTAGAACTCTATTCATCCTCATTGTATCTACTATGTACAACTGTTGTCAAAAAGTCTTCCGACTCGTTGGATACAAGCTGCTATTTTGCTAATCCACCAGTTGAATGCCACTCTCCATGTCTGACGACGTCCTTCAGCATCTTCTATGTCTGTGGAGGATGTCTTGTTGACTACTACCTCCAACATAGAGTACCCTTATCCAACATAGAGTATCCTACCTCCACTTATAGTAGCCACATACATGCCGGGTTCTTCGTCTTCCTCTGCCTTGTTGCTAGAATTGTGTTATTCGCATTCTTGTTTGGAAGCTTATCTTCTTCACATCATCAATGAATAACGGTTGTAACTATCTTTGACCTCTCGTCTGCAGAGTAGAGTGGAGAACTCTGGTATCTAGGTTTAGAGTGATTAGTCATCAGATGCGATAATTTCTTGTCTGGAAGGATGAGTTGTTCTTATGTAATACTCCAACGGGTAATCTTCTTCATATCAAAGTTTCATTGATATCATCACATGCAATGAAAGGAATATGACCCTTCGTATGGAATTAACTGTAACAGAATCCTGTCCTTATTCTCTATCTTATTATTATATCAGATGCGACTTTGAAGGATTAAGTGTTCTCATACTTGAGAACATAATAAATGTATATGATATGTAAATTTTCCAATCCTGTCCTATCATCCTCTTACTTTTCCACACCAAAGAACTTTTGCAATGTATAACTATTCAACTCAACATTCATTTCGGTATTATAAGTAAGGATGATATTAATTCGTGTTCCCTTTGTTATTTCAGAAACACGGTGGAGCGAATTTTGACCATGAAAGATGTAAATATCACCTGCGGCTAATAGCGGCCGATGTACAATCTTGGAATGCGGTGCAAGTTTTCGTGATACTTCTTCTAAATCTAATGGCATTGTATCCCAATTTTGAACAACTTTTCTTGAGTTTGATGCAAATTGAAATTCACCACCTTCTTCTGCAGGTTGCATATTAATAAACTCAGAACGGTCAAAATGCCAATCCAATTTATCTCCCAAATTAAATATGTTTCCATAGTATTTACCATATGGATCAGATGATGGATATAACTTAGTTTTCAATATGGAACTAATGAAGTTAACGAAGGATTGTGATGTGAATAGATCATTCAATTCTGTATGAGCTGCTAAATCATGTGCATTAAGGATAAGTTTTGACGATTTTAGTTGTATATGATGTGGGTTCATTGATTGCGACGAGGTACTACTGCTACTACCATTGGTATCATCTTCCAAGAATACATTATGACTATTATTCGAGTAAAAACCAATACCCCGCTGTTCTAATTGCAACATTGATGATGTTAGCTCGTCTACTATCTCGGGTTGTAAAAAGTTGTGCAGTTTAACAAACCCTTGACTATCTAACTGTGATATCGATGATTGTATTATAGATTGATACCTTGTACTTTTATTATCATTTATTGGATATGTATCGAGATTGACAATCTTCATCATGTTTAGTAGAGTAGGAAAGGCGATAAGATAGATAAATGATTGCAATTATAAGTGCCTTATAAGAAGATATATCGAATACCTAAAAATATTAGATATTATGTGCATCAACGAGCAATCAACCACTGTCTATAGTTTGTGTGTTTTGATGGTATGTCACCTACCATTCACCGGACTAATCTTTTCAATGAGATATGTATATCATACGCTCCTATCGATAACCAAATCACCTGACACAAGGATTTAAACCATAATTTGTTGTGGGGGTAAAAGTAAAAGTAATCTTTTTATTCCCAAGGATACCTCATCAGCATTTATGTACTATGGAAGATAGATATACCCTCTTCTCTGCTGCCGCTAGCTTTGCTAGAGTTCTCAACATATTCTCAAAGTCAGTATTAACGTCCCCAAAAGCTCCAACAACCAATGGTACTACTTGTCCACCAATGAATTGACTCTGTGCCGCTTCAAAGGGTCCAACTATGTTGTTACTACCGTCTCCGACAACATCAGGAGCATACTCTTTATCAAGCTTTTTACATAGCCTACATAAGTAATACTATATACATATGGTAGTGGTAGAGACGGAGTACTTCAGCGAGTACTTTAGTATGGTCATTAGTTGGTGTTATTGCAATAAGATTCTATCTAAATACTCGTACTTTTGTTCCTTCAACTTCTCTGAAATATGCACTAACACTTGTCTCAACGGCTGCCCTTTATAACCTAATGCCTCCATCTTCTCTTCTGCATTCCTATTATCATCTCCACTACCATTATTACTATCAAAACCACCAGTCATACATGTAACATATGCCGCAAATAACTCTGGATTTTGTGTGCTGAGTTGTAGCAGTGCTTGCTTATTAGGGATGTTTTGAAATTGTTCCCGTTCTTGTTGAAGTTTTGCCTCAAGTTGTTTCATTTCTTCACATTGTTGTTTGATCTGTTCATCTTGCTGTTTGATCTGTTCAGCTTGTTGTGCGATTTGTTGTTTTAACTTCTTCTTCTCGGTATGATCCTCGTCATCCTCGTCATCTGAATCACTATCCTCGGAGTTCCTCTTCCTCTTCCTTTCCGACCTTTTCTGCTTATCAAGCTCTTTCTTCAAAGCCGCCTCACGTGTATCCAACTCCGCCTCACGTCTATCCAACTCGTCCTTCTTACCCTCTTCCTCGTCATCCGTGGAATCGTCATCCGAATTATCTTCTTTACGTAACTTCTTACTCTTACTATCAGCATCATCTTCTTCTTCATCATCATCTGAATCGCTATCAATGGTTTCCAACGTTTCATCTAACTCATCTGTTAATATAATCTTATTGTCTTCACCAAACTTTACTTTGTAATACTTATCATCAACCACATGGACAAATTTGTTATTTGCGTCATCTATCCTCTTATTTTTATTTTGTGATTTGCTCATTTTATACTCCCTGATACTTAATGTAGTTTTATTATTCTTATGAAGGAATTTATAATAACTACCCGCCCACAATGAACGTGTTATACCTTCGTCATCCTTACATGTAACTGAACCAGTAGATGAAATAGAAGAAATGGTTGCCTCTACAATATCATATTCGGTATTTGTTCTATTTTTTTCATTAGCTGATAGTACGCATACAATCTTTGCCTTAATCTGTGGATTAACGGAACTCATTTTTTGTTGTTTTATACTGTAATATACTGTTGTTGTATGGTTAGTGCGTTATCTATATATTATATATACTATCTGTCGGCAGTCGGTAATAGCTGCTTTACTTTGGTAATAAAATTCAACACTGGGTTTGCTGGGTGTCCAGGATATCTGAGAAATTTTCCTTAGGTAAAAAGGCAGTATTAACTCCTCTGTATTTTTTTGTTGATCTCCTTCTTAGCATCAAGAACTACTGATAGAAACGTTGACGTACCACGGGAAGATGATGGATGCCGAGGATCAATCAGCGGAGGCCAATGATAAAAAGAGGAAGCTCAATAATGGCAAGAGTAGTAGGGTTGTTAATTCATTAATAAATAAAAATGATGATCAAGCAGCAAGTTCAATCCCTCAAGAAAATACCAACAATAACAACGTCCGTGGTGGTAGCGGGAATAATGATGAGACTAATCTCGGAGGAGAACGAGATACTAATCCTTTCTTGTATGATTCTTCGGTAAGTGTTTATTGTTTTGTATTACTTTGCGTTTATTTTAATATGGATTTTAATATCAGTATTGAGGTGTTATAAAAATGCAAGATTAAACAACTCACACAATATAATATCTTTCAATTCTTTATATTATAATATAGGAGGATGATGGTGAAAGTTATATAACGATTATTGGTAATGAACATGAAGGTAATCCTTTCTCGTACGATTCGGTGAGTGTTGTATAATATATTTTATAACAAAGCAAGGTAACAACTCATCAATATAATATAATATCTATATACCCCACCCTGCATACGATATATAGGATGACGATTCAGATACTGATTCGGCCATATCCCGTGAAAAGAGCACGGGTGGTGTCGGTGGTGCCACGGATGTTGGTCATACGGATAATACCCCGTCCTCTACTTCTTCTACTCATGGTATAGAAGGGAGAGAGGCCGTTGGCAATACTGGTGGGGGTGCATTGAATGGTGGTGATGTATTAGGAGATGGGGATAAGGAAGAAGGAGGAGATGTGGATGAGGAGAGAGAGGATACAAATAATACTACTAGTACAGCAGAGGGTGGTATTATCTCTAATTCCACAAGTAAGGGTGGTGCAGAGGGTATGGATATAGAAGTAGAAGAAGAAGAGAATGATGGGGGATTGGAAGAAGAAGTAGAGAATGGTGGTGGATTGGAAGAAGAAGTAGTAGAAGAAGAGAATGATGGGGAATTGGAAGAAGAAGTAGCGGCGGCGGCACATCATTTGGCGGCAGTAGCTGAAGAAGAAGAAGCTGAAGAAGAAGTAGAGGAAGATGATGTTCTACTTGTGCAGCAGCATGAGATGAGTACCATATTGGATGCAGTACATGCAAATTTGGAGGATGATGGCATGTGTTTCGATTTGGGTGTTGATGCTAAAAAGGCTAATGAAATCATCGTAGATGCGTACAATTTGTTTCTTGAAATGGACCGAGGGTTTGGTGGTTATCCGGTAGAGGAAATTGCACGACATATATGCCAACGGATTCAAGAGGATGGTCAAACGGTAAGTGTTTGTATATCATCTCTATACACTCAATTGTGTGATATTGCATGTACTTATATAATCTTACATTTCTCTTCTTAAACACACCACTCTCATATAGCGAGAATGTCCTGTGCCACTTCTACATTTACGAAGGACAGTGAAGTTGAGCGTGGGTGGACCTAATTCAACTGTTGAATCCCTGCCACCTTCGATACGTAACATCCACACCAGTACCAACAGAGAAGTGTCCGACCATTGTACAGGGCTATCGTGTTATCAAACAATTATTGATACAGCTAATCGGTTGAATGCTCACCAGTTGGATGATGAGACTGTACATCGTCATGGTCCACCCGATGCCTTGGTACCGAAGGATTGGATTTGGTGTTGGTTGTATGCCCACTTTGAGCCGAGTAGCAAGTTCACCGGTTCAAACAAATTCTTTAGAATGCTTGAGATGGATGAAACTGGCAAGCTCAAACATCAATGTTGGGAGAGGTTGATCAATTTGATAGTGAAATGTGTCGGTGCAAATAAATATGATATGTGTCGGTTTAGAGCTCTCTTCTTGTCTTCTATTGGAACTGGAAACCGTTTGTGCATTACCTGCCCATCCGATTCTCATTCCAACAATAAAAAGAGGCCACACTTTGAGGCACTTTGTGACGAGACATATGGTGCATCAAGGGAGATGTATCATAGTTTGATGGCCGAGACATCCGTCATGGCTATTGGTGTATTTGGAGTTAAGCCATACAAGGTCTTCCTTTCTGGAGAGCATAAGGCACTCAACTCGAGTATCATTAGCAAGGAAGTCCAGAATCAGTGTGATGTCGTTCAAGAAGGTCCAATTCCACACATGGAAAGGCAGAATAACCTCCTAACCAAAAAGGAACAGTTGAAACTCGGGGATTGGATTGAACGTCTCTTACGATTTGCATTAAACGATCCAAAGTTGGTAGTGACCGAGGAGATGCTGGACAAATTTGTCCCGTGCACGTCGGACGAGAAGCGTAGAGAAGGTATGATGAAGAATGTGATTAGCTTGGAGACCGACGGTGGTATTAATAAAGCTACGAGTATGGTTCAAAAGGTCAGTGGTGTATCAAGTGAGCTAGCAGAAGAGATTGTCGAAAGCAGGAGGAGCAGTGGTGCCACTAAGATATCTCAGCAAATAGTTGCTGGGTCAATGAGAGGTGCAAAGAGGAGTGCTGCTGCAGCAGCTAGGTATGACCAAGAAACAGGCAAGTTCTATTGCAATGCTTGTGGTCGTTTGCCATCTACTTGTGATGGAGAGTCATTTGGAAATGGAAGATACAATAGGCCCCATCTAAATTGCCCAGAGAAGCCGAGAGGTCATTTTTGTCTCACTAAAGTATCAGAAGAAGTGAAGGTTGATATACTCCAACGTGCATATTGTCTTTATTGCTCTCAGACTGGTCTTCTGAATGGACGTCATGACTGTTCAGGCAATGGAGGGGGAGAGGAAAGTTACACAAGTCTAACAGCACCCTCAAACTTTGATGTGAATGATATGGGTAAAAGTTATACCATGGTTATGAAGTTCGAGAAGGTAGAAGGGTGTGAGGAACTAGTAGCTGTCGATTCTTGGAGGGGTATTGGAATGAAGTCAAAGAGTAGCGGCAAGACATGTCTTGAGGATGTAGTTCAAACTGCCAAGGACGTGAAGACTGACACACTGAAGACAAAAAGTGATTTGTTGAGCTCTCTAGATAAAAGTAATCGTTGGGCATTCGTAGGTAATAGGAAAAAGATCGTGGTTAGAGCAGCCAGCAGGCATTTGCAAGATTACATGACGCGTGAAATCGTTGGAGAGAACAATTTACATGATGAGGAGTTAAGACTTGGCAACTATATTTACCGTGGAGTGAAGGTTGTACCTCCTTCACAAGAGTAGATGTCAAGTCTCGAGTCGAATACTACTAGCTGGTAGAAGATGAGGTATTGAAAGGATGTAGTGTCTGCACATACATTTTGAAGGTTTGTGTGCAGAATACTACTAATAATAGCAATGGAAGTGTTTATGTGTACACTAATATCGCTTCTTTGACTTTGTTCGCCAGTTAGCCTTTCCATCATGCCATTTGACCATAATCCGCCGGTATTGGTTTTGGATTGGTATCACAAGCTAGTGTACCACACTCTTCTCCTATCAATACCTGAAAGAGTCGCTGCTTCTCATGCCGTTTCATCTAGAAGATGCGCATTATAACAGTTAACGAAGTTGGAGAGAGAAGATGGTAACTTTTGTTAGTACATGTGGGTTGCAAAAGCAGTCAAATAAGACAGCTAAGTTGTTCAAACTTACCTGACCTTTCCACCACTTGTTGAGCATACGACGATCATGTTGATTGTGGTGCTGGACACGAACCGTGGCCGTATCATCATACACCTCATCTTCTCCGATAACACCAACCGTACTACCCAATGTATTCCCGAGGAGTACCTCTTCTCTCCCAAGTTGTGCCGGGGAAAATGGTTGTTCTGGCCGGGCATGAGGTGAGGCTCGTATCACAGGTTGGACATATGCTAGTTCGAAGGGGTCGTTATCACCAATCATATTACCCAGAGAGTCCTCATCTTCACTTGGAACCGGTCTTAAACTTGGATTTTCAGGATTCATCTGCTGTTGCTTCAGTATCTTGTCTCGTCGACGCTGTTTCCTTAATTCTTCGTCATGTCCAAGGCTCATATCCATCACTGTGGCAACCTCTAAGGGTAAGAAGGAACTCGTGGCATCATATCTAGCTCTCGTGGATCGGAGGAAGATGTATGTCAGACACATCAATGCAATGGTAGCATATGCCTCATGACGTGCATCTTTGAGGATGAATTGACCTGTAATTGTAGCCTGAGCAATGATCAATCCAAACACAAATCGACGAAAGATCTTAGGCCAAAACAAACCTCCCGTTTCAAAGGCACTTTCATAGACATATAGAAACTGATGTGTCCAAACGATGCGGCTTAAGAAGCAAAACACTGCACAAGGAATCAGAACAATCGGTGCCACTACCGCAAAGACGACGCTAATAACAACTACCAACATGTCTTGTGCTAAAATCTTGTGATAATTGAACCAGCCAGGATCATCAATAGGGCGCATGCCTATCCGAGTACTTCGCTTGGCTCTTAATGTTGAATTTGGGAAGAGTAATAGCAGTAACGAAGCTTGGACAATGCTCACCATGCGGGCAATCTCTACCCCAAGTCCAGAGAAGGTCTTCAAGGTTACATATGATACAAAGAAGGATGACATGCGAGGCAGAGAGTTACCCAGCATTTCAAATGCAGACTCTGGGGTTTCTAAGATGATTGCAAGGGTATCAAATACCGACCCAGCAATGGACGTTACCAGAAAGATGTTAAGGATCTGCCACATGAAGTATCGACTAAAGGCTTTCATCTGTGCTTCACTAAATGATATAATCCCCTCGGCTCTACTAACTCTAATGAATAACGGTGGTAATAGCTGTTGTAGACCGACCAAACATATGGGTTGGACGGTAGCAATAGCTGCTGAAAAGATGGAAGAAGCATGATCCAACTGATTCAACCGTGGTGATATAGATATCAGTGCCGATTCACTCACTAATAGAGAAACCAATGCAACTGGGACAATGTAAAAGGCAATTAGTAACAAACAAAAGAAGTCGGCAATAAATGTTCTTGTTCTTCTTGCACCCTTGGAGAAGTAGACATTCTCCCATAATATATCTCGTGGTTCAGGAGCAGTAGTAACTTCCATACTGCCAGGTTTAGAAGAGTGCATACTCTGAATAGCAATAGTTGATGCGGTATATGTCCGCATAACCACAAATGCCTTATCAGTGACCTCGTTGGAATGATCTTCCATAGATCCATCTGCCCCGTCTTCAACATTTGGTGAAAAATCGGATAGTGACCGTCCAAAGACTGACCCATCTCGTATTGATGTTGAATACTTTTTAATGGCAGTCTTGGCTGTTGCAAATTTAGCTCGTTTCTTCTTTTTGTCATCGAATGGATCTGTGAATGTTTCATTGGCGGATGACTTGTATTCATTAGTTGATTCTACATTGGGATTGCCACCCTCAGTCTCTTGATTCTCACCCTTTCGTCTAACAGTACCATCTGAATTCCGAGGAGCACCCACTGTAGCTGTTGGAGGTTTATACGATGAAGTAGGTTTCTTCCTCTGTTTCAATGCCTTATCCCAAGTCGGTCCACCACCATCAAATGCAGAAGCCAAGGTATAATCAATATCCTCCCTACCCTCTCCGGCACCCATCTTATCCATAAATCGCATAACACGTCGTCGTCTTAATTGTTCACTCTCAATACTTTTATTCATTTCTTCCAACTTGACATATAATTTGGAGATACGTTCCTGTGCCTCATCAATCACACCAATCTTTTCACACAAGTGACATGTCCAGAATGCACTTGATATCTTCGGTATTAATCGATCATTTGATAATAATTTACGTTTTTCATATCGACATAATATTAATAATTCCTTCTCAATCTGTGCTAGTACACCTGTACGTTCAACTACCAATGATTCCAAATTTAATAAATTTTGACATATAGTAACACTCTTTACAGCCTCGGGATATACATGTCGAAAGTAATTACCAATTTTACGTGGACTACGTAAATGTCTTGGTATATTACTAACCAATACCGTTCGCAAGTGCGGTTCTTTGGATAATAAATATCGATGACGTATACTTGAATAGGCATTATATTCAATTAACAATTCCCGTACCACAATGATAGTTAATAGATATGCACCTAAACAATGTACCCATAATCTATTAGATCCACTTGATACATTTGCCATTGTAAATCTTAAAAAGTCGGTAAATAATAATGAATCGACATATCCTTTTAAATCGTTTGCTGCGGCACGTCCACCGCCTGTAAAGTTTAGTGGGAGGAGTACTAGGAAGGAGAATACTGACATTTTGACTATACATCGTAATGCCAATCGATGGAAACGGAGGAAGATCAATGAATCAAATCCTACCCTGTTGATAATCTGTGTTATGTGTTGAGTTTGTATGTTGGTGCATGTGATGTGTTTTGTTGCAAACGATGAGCAAAGTGTGAGCCAAATGTACAATTCAACAATACACCAATCAAACTAATAAAACAAATATAACAACGTACCTCCTCATCACTCATAAATAAACAAACATTAACCCACGAAAAAGCACCATCCACAGGTAAAGGCGGCGGTACCAACTTGGGCAATCGATGTCGTCTTGGACTAACAAATAATGGACTAGTCTTTTGATTATGATAAAAACAACTTAAGAATACTAATAATATTACAGACATTATTAGGTACATCATTGTTAGTGTTGCAAATGACATGGATGATGCACGGAGGTAGGATACATCTTCGACATAGGATGGTAGGAAGCCTAATCTACGGTGTGTTGATGATATGTGTTGTTCGTTATTATTTATTATTGAAGTTGTTGTTGTAAATTCATCTGAGTTGTAGTATTCTCCTGTACTTGTATATCCACTACTATTATTAACAATACCATCTTCATAGTAATTAGTATAATACTGTTGATCAGTTGGTCCTAATAGAAAAACAATAATTGGTTCAACTACCTTTAGAAATAGTTTTTTACGTGTATGATGTATTTCTATCATCCATTGTGGTATATTGATATTATTATTAGTTGATGTTGCCATATTGTCAGCTGATACCGATGAGTATATTGTATCGGTAGCTGTATCAAGTGTGGAGTTTAACATATTATTTGTTGAGAGTTGGAGTTGTATCGAAACTCTATTTTTTATATGAGTATGTTAATGTTGTTTGTAAGGTAGTTGGTACCTCCCCGCCGACGGTATAAATTTCAATCAAATACTACACCTATTATTATACACTTGACATTTGGATGATCTAATAGGCAGGAAAGCACGGACCACAGTCTGATTTCTGATCTCTGTTTTAAAGTTGTGAGATGAGGGGCTTTTTGCCCTTCAGTTTTGTCCTTTTCAACCGGCAACATAGAAATCTTGAAGGTGTAGTTGCCACAATAAAACGCGGCGGTGTGGAGAGTAGTATGTTACTGGTATATTGGTGTAGACAGCTGGCATATAATATATATACTTGAGATAAACTCAAATAAACGAGACCTACAAAAATATTACTCATATATCAATAACATCAGCAATATAGATCAGCATGTTTGACATTTACGATAATTACCTCCACGAAAAGGCATATCGTCTGTGGATAGCATATATCAGAGGAGTATTTTCTTTTTGGTGCTATATTAGTATATCTGTCTTCATAGTCTGGTCTTTATGGACGGTTCTACAATACTTTGAAAATTATTGGGCTATTATTATAATTGGTATTTTGATGCGATTATGCATCAGTATAATGCTTCTTTCGATACATTCGTGTTATTTTGATAGAGAAGAAAAGAGGTCTTTAACGTGCACATTAGTTGTCTTCTTGGTTACAATGATTAGATTCAATACTATTAGTATTGTAATCTTCCCCATCGCTTTCTTGTTTCTTTGGACAAGTGCACTTATGTCGCTCCCCGAGCGTAACTTGATAGACATATGTGAAATAGTACACCATGTTGTCTTGGGGAAGGAGGAAGATTATTCTTATGATCAACACTGGGTGCGTGAGAGTAAAATGGTACAGAGGATACTTACACCCGCAAAAGATAAAGAATTTTACATTACAAATCTGTTTTGGAAGCATATTGCAATACATTTTGCAATAGTTTATCAGATCATATGGGTGTTGGCAAGTTTCACTATGGTTAATATTACGAATATGTTCCTATTGGGTGGAATCAGCTTTGTTTTAGTAGTAATATCAATCTCAATGATAATGCATCTTCACAATAGACTTTCTGTCTCAGTACGTGATTTAGTTTGGGATTGGCGTGACCATGTCACTCAAGAGAGGATCAATGAGTTATACAAGATGAAACCAACAGGCTTGGATACGGATAGACTTCAGTTTCTACTTCATGATATATTGAGAGAAGAGAGTGGAACAGATACCAATACAATCGAAGCTTGGGTTGGTTTGTGGGGTGACTTTCACCTTACCGACATTGATGGGTCTACTCCTGTTCTACTAGCTTGTCAATACTCTTCACCAGAGGTTGTAGATTATTTAACGGGGTGTACATATGAAAACATGGATTCCCGGGATAAACTCAGAGATACAGCTTTGCATTATGCATGCCGTGGAAAGAATTACACAGTTGTAAAGTATCTTTTGGAAACTCAAATGCAAATGGTTACTAAGAGGAATGTCAAAGGCGACCTTCCATTATATCTGTTATGTAACACATCAGGAATGAACAGTAGTGAACTGGACAACACAGAACATTTGGAGATGATATGGAGATTGCTCCTAGCTTATCCAGATGATGTGTCACATAGATACAAAAAGTGGATACATATCAAAAGCATTGGTTCTTCATTGACAATATGACTAACTTGGATACAAAGTGCATATCATATGCAGTATTCACATGAATTGTCGTACAACTTATACTAGCTGATCTAATAAAGTCATAAGCATGTATAATATGCACAAATCTATATGGATATCCACATTGACTCCTAGCTGATCTAATGATGTATCGGGATGTACATAGTTCGTTCTTTTTAGTACAGTTTATCTTTATCATTTGGTTTCATTTCTACATGAGGTATAAGGATACCAACCCCTCTTACTCTTCATACTCTATCGAAGACTCGTACTTATCAATAACACCTTCTTACGCCTTACATGATACTCATCAAGTTAAAACCGATGTTCCACTCCTCACAAAGTCCAGGGCATGGATCACCTGCACAAGTTTCATGTTTCTCGATTTCGTCCTTGCAAGGTTCATAGGCACATACTGGATCATCTCCCGAGAAACACGCCACGATATCACCACAAAAGTCAGCATCGCCTTCCAGCTGCTTACATACATCATCGGCCTCCCAATCAATATCCATATCCTCAAAGACCTTGATCATACACTCGGCACATCCCTTGAACCCGTTGGTGGATTCTGTATGGAGACAGCACATTGCCTCAACCTATTGCAATACGATCAATATAATAGATATGAGTAACATGATAGACGATAGATCTTTGTCAAACATACAACACTGATATAAAACACAAACAAACTTACCCCTTCATTGATACATTCAGCCTCGGCAGCTTCTCCAGCACTACGTGAGTTCTTAGTACCATCTGTGGCACCAGGCCCCTTCTTGTTTGTGGCGACCTTCATGAATGCTGGATGAACATTCTTATTGGACGTGGCAGAGGCAAGGGCGGCAAATTTAAGTAGATTCATGGTTATGAGATGGTGGTAATATACAAGTGTTAACGATGGAGGAGATGATAGTGTATCGAGTTGTTCTTTAGATAATTTATGAGCATAGTATTGCGGCACCGCTGCGCATATCGTAGCAAATAGCATGCTCACATATCTTTTGTCGGCTAAAATCTAAATCTCTTTAAGTCTCAGGTCATTACTTACGTAGTTCCATAATGAGTAGAACCCACCCGCTCTCTCAAAATTTTGCTTGTTGAGTGATGAGTGAGTTGATTGAGTTGAGTTGACGGCTGACGGCCTCTAATACCAATCTAAAACCAGTGCATATACCTCCGAGAAGGCAAGGACGAAAGCATCATCACCAGTAGTGAAAGTAGGCCTCTTTTTGATATATCCATAGATCGGCGCCGAACGAACACACACTTCAACGCTAAACTCACAACACACTACCTACTCAACACTCAATCATGCCTTCCTCATCACGACGTAAATCATCCAAATCAGCATCAGTATCAAGCTCTTTAGCTACACCAACAAATACCCAATCACTCCGTGAAATAGTCCAACAACACGTGTTACAAAATGTCTTTGAAGCCTCGAACAATATAATCCAATCCCAAAACAACTCTTCAGGAGGTGGTAGTAGTTGGATGGTATTAGTAGTAGATCCAGAATCACTCCGTGTCATCTCCTCATCTGTAGGGATGTATAATCTAATGGAACAACATGTATCAATAGTAGAAGATTTAATGAAAAAACGTGCACCATTTCGTGATCAAAGTGTCTTATACTTTGTTGAACCTAATAAATCAAGTATTGAACGTATTATACAAGATTGGACTCCAACTAAAAAGGGTAGTAATAGTAAGCCGTTATATGGTAATACAATATTTTTATACTTTTTAGGTGGTTTAAGTGATGAATTGTTTAGTATGATCAAGGGTTGTAAGGAATTAGTTAAGAGGGTGAAGGTATTGAAGGAGGTTAATTTAGACTTTTGTTTAAAGGAGTCTAGTGCTTTTCATTTTGATATGGGTAGTAATAAAGCAA
>Ga0214481_100665_pt1 | contig 16624 bp, 11 predicted proteins | sample M1_20Mar14CPVII9_4_FD_165057 | JGI IMG/M metagenome (GOLD analysis project Ga0214481, IMG submission 165057) | Marine eukaryotic communities from Monterey Bay, California, United States - M1_20Mar14CPVII9sort6BwellG10 | ecosystem: Environmental > Aquatic > Marine > Unclassified | place: USA...
TACTACTATTGGCATTGATACTTATACCATTACTATCTACCTCTTCTTTTATCACATCAATTCTTGATGTTGTATGATTATCAGTACTACTACTTGCATTATTATTTTGTACATTATTACTACTATGATACTGCTGCTGCTGTAACTTTCGCTTGCTACCATGATCATGTTTATTAGCCTCTCGACATGCCTCTGTAATAGTTCGTACTACATAATTGTAGAGTGCTCGTAAGGTCATGGTGGAATACTCCGTAGTGCCATCATCTCGAAGTTCAAAGACAACAATCTTATGTAATCGTTCTCCATGTAGCCCTACAACAGCTGTTGAGTCTCTCCGGGGCTTATTAGATGTTGAACTATAGCTAAGTGTGGTCCCTCTATCTAGTACCATGATGTATAATTGACGAATATATATTTGATATCAATCAATATATAGAGCACCGAATAAGACACAGAATTTTGAGTTTATCTCTACTCTGTTCTATCTTTCAATTTTGATATGCAAAAAGACCGTATGATATGTTAAGAATACTACCAAATGATCAAGGACATTAATAGCTGATACTTTCTATATAATTTACAGTTAATTGCTGCAGATCTCGCCCTCAATATATTGCAAAGACTGCCGTAGATCCTCTTAACAACTATCACTCACACGTCACAATCAACCACCAATTGAAAATAACAAGTTGCAGCTACCAAACATCGCTTGACGGCGTATATGGTTTGAGCAGTAGAATAGTACACCACTTATATTACTTATCTTGGTGAGTAGGAGGAATAGAATATATGCTATAAAGTCAGACAGCGAGTAAAAATTTTAGAGAGTTGATTAGATAATGATGATGGCAATTTGCAATCGGCAATCGGCACGTAGTATATATATATAACTCGTACCCTCTAAAGCGCTCTAATAAATTGATGCGAGGAGGAGGCGAGGCTCTATAGTTAGTCGAGGCGTCCATATAGTATCACAGTATCAATAGTAAAAAAGATGAGCACATCCGATGATACTGACAAAATTATTGTTAGTTGGTTCCTTGATAATGCATGTACCTCCAATTCAGAGCTTGCAATAATATCAGACGTATGTAAAAACTGGAGAGATATAACTGTCAATCATATTGCTACCGAGGCTGTCAAGCTAGCTACCGCTGAGAGTGAAGACATATCAAATGAGGTCGGTAACATATCATTAGCCAAGCCATCATGTACACATCAACTTATAATTACGGATATGGCAAGAGAGTTAGTAACAAAACATCAAAATGATAATAATGATAAGAGGAAAATCAATACCGACGGCAACTTTTGTCTTGCTTGGTTTGCTCCATCAGGTATTCAAACAGTCCCTGTCCCTCTGAATAATGATGAAGACAGTACATCAAGTGAAGAAGAAGAAAGTGATAGTAATGGTATAAGTATCAATGCCAATAGTAGTATGAAGGTAACATGTTGTTCAGAATGGAGGGGATATCGTAATGCCGATAAGGTATTAGAACCTTTTTGTTACTCTGACGAATTTATCAAGGAGGTGTTTGATATGTCACTGCAATTGGCAAACAAAGACAAAGGAGATGCTTCTAATGATGTAACAGCAAAATTATTTGGCAGTAGTACAGCAAAGTTATCAAGTCACAACTATACACCAACATATGCAGTTCGAGGGGCTACCTTAGCTCGTCCAGAAGGGTACTGTCTTTGTTTAGATGATGATTACATTGAGCATGTCAATTCCTCATCCAACTTTACAAAGCCATCACATTCCAAATATCATAATGTACCATGTCGTATAGATAATTGGATGAATGACTACGGATTATCATTGAAAACTAATAATGAACTAACACCGAGTCAACGTAAGAAGAAACAAAACAATTTAGCACAGGCTCTCTTACCACGAATTGTTTTAAGTACAAGGAGAAAGTATCCTCTATTACATCGATTTGCTGAAACTGATGCATGTGAAAACGAGTCTGAACAACATTCATTACCATTTGAGAGAAGACAACGTGCAGTACAATTCTTAAATGTAGACCGAAGTCAGGCGATTAAGTTAATCACGCCCAAGTTTGATTGTGGTGCCACGAGTGCGCCTATAACCATGTTTCTTATTGGTATCACAACCGAGGATGGATGCTTCGTCTCTTCCAGAGACTCAAGATTTGAACTTGGACATTTATACCCTCTATCTTCTCGTGATATGCAATTTGATATGAGTCCGATATGTATAGCCACTGGGAAAGTAGGAGATATCAATGGTGTGAATGATTGTGAAGTGGTACATCGTAGTGGTTATCGTGGTCATCGTTCTCATGAACATGAAACATCTTCTGATACCGGCAGCACTGATGACTCTGATGAAAGACCAGTACACTGTCTTTGTGATTTTGATTCCGGTGATCCATTCAATCCAAAGAATGTGAGCGTTGACGATCCAAGCGAAGATTGTATTAACCACGGCGCAACAGGTCCGGGTTTGTGGCACTGCTACACTGCTGTATTTGACGGGAAGGACTCGATAATACGCATTGATGGATGCACTGAACCAAAGAGGACAAGACAAAGCTACTATGGATCAGCTGCCATGGGAGATGACGACGAAGATAGCGACGACGCTGATAACCCATCCAATGCGAGTAGATTTGTAGGCTCGGGAATATTAGATGGCTTATCGATAGGGTCGGATCATCAATTTGACATGTCCCTCTGTTATGGTGAAATTGAAGGGGAGTCAGGTCAAGGATCTATTGCAGAATTGGCAGTCTTCAAAGGTCGAATGCCTGACTGTGATATTGAAGTGCTCGAGAAGTATCTCATGAAGAAACATGGTCTCTTATCTGTTCAAGAGAAGAAGGATTATATTGCCAAGGAAAATAGTAACCGTATGAAACCGCTTGATATTGAAGCATGTCATTTACAGGAAGATGAATGGAAACGTCACGCACATGCCTTGATTGAACAGCGGCGACCGTGGAAGCTTGATGGATTAAATGTTCCATTGAGAGTTGCCGCCAACCACCATTCAGTCGCCTGGCGAAGAACAAATGATATTACAGGACAACGAATGAGAATCACTCGTATTGGAGCTAAGAATAGCAACGGATCAAGTGATTGGTAGAGAGGGGATAGATAGAGAAGAGTGAATTACATGAGATTCAAGGGGGATAATGACAATAATTTGGCATATGTCGTAGAAATAAAGAAGAGGGGATAATATAAATTATTGCAATGAATTAGGAAGTTGATACATATGTTCATTAGCTAGATTTGCTAGCTAAGCTCCACCTACTTTCATATTGGTAGTGACATAATCTAGACATCGATCTCGTAGCATTAGTCACACTGAGAAGTCGGAAATTCCAGAGTCTCTAAAAAATCTGTTTTGCGTCATGAAATTGCAATCATGATCCCAGTTTGGTGTACTATCTAAAGTGAATAGCCGCTTGCCACTTGCTCAGGTTGGGAAGAGGAAGAACATAATATCTTTTAATTCGAATTAATTAATATTTTACCTGCTAAAAAAATAATACACAAGATATGCTCATAATATCATTATCAAGAAAGTTGTAGTGCAACAACAACAATAGAACAACAGAACAAATTATGGGTCGGTCTTCTCTTCCAACAAATCCATTTAGATGGAAGAAGAAGCTACTCCGGAAAGGCAGTGACCAATCTACAATAGAGGACGACCAAACAAGAAAGGTCTCTATGGATCAAACAATTTTTTCATCCAACTCATCATTACATGAATTTTCTCGGTCATGTGATATCACCAACAGTTCTCGAACAGTTGGTGAGGATTTGCCAAACAATTTTGCTGCTAATGCTAGTTGGACCACCGCTACAGCTATCCCAACTCAAATACAAGAACATCATAAGTCATACTCCGAACCGTCATTTACTTCATATGAAGTGAACAATTTCAACAATGTACCACTACCAAGGTCATATGATCAACAAGAACAGTTGCCACTTCATCATATAGCTGTAGGCATGCCCATATCACTATCACCACAACAATGGTATATACCTTGCTCAACTTCACAGAGGCCACAAGTATCTGCTGTACCACCAAGATCTCCTCAACAACAGTCATCATCTTCTTCCAAGCCTAACATTATGGATCCAGCCCTCGAAGCCCGACTAGACGCTATCAAGATCCAAGAGCAACTGCTTGGAGAGAACCATCCTGATGTGATCTTTGCATTGTCAAGTCTAGCAAAGTTGTATCAGAAGCGTGGGTATCATGTTGATGCAGCTTCACTTCTCAAGGAGTCTAAAATGAGAAGCAGTAGATCTCATTCTGCACCACAACTTTACCCTCAGGAGAAGGCTAATGTTCCAACTGAAATTGAATTTTCTCATCCGAGTTAGGTGCTGAGATGCACCAAGTGTGTTTTTTGTCCTCAGTGCCCTGTAAATGTATGTATATTATTGGAGGAGGGTTTCCCCGTCTCCTCATTGTAAAGAGAAGTTTTGATATGTAAAATGTTCAAATTATGTATAGATAGGTCGATGTTTAGGTAGAGTCTAATAGAGTTCATATAGTATATATTATTTCGTTTGAGTACTTGTGATAACCTATTTCATAGACTAACTAGGCTCACTAGGTTTTGAAAGTCTTCACAATATATGAGCAGTCTCTTCATTTGACTGGGGATAGAGTTCAGTCTTAGGCATCGAATTATGCTATACAGTCTTCGGCTTGAGCTTATTCTCATCAGATTTGCTCTTCTTACTGCTACTTTGAGAACTATCCCGTAGAGCAGCTCTGTATCTTTGTATTGCAACATTACCTCTAGATAACGGAAAGAGAACCTCTGCAAAGTTTGATATGATTCCTTTGCTGTTATTTGCATAGAAAGAAGAGAATGAGATGCTTATGCATAGTCATTTACAATATATATGAACTACTATAAAACACTTACTCATACATGTTCTTTGGCATTTCTCCTGGATCAATGGTATCGTCATCTTCTAACACTCCAGTTTTTTGCGACTTGTCTGTTATTAATCCAGTGCAACCAACATCGCCATCAGGAACTTGCCTTGCTAATGATGCTCTTATATCACTCTTTGTTGAAATCTTTTTCGCCTTCAATGCTTCTTGAAACTTTTGACGCTCCTTCTTGTGCCATTTCTTTACACTTCGCCATTTAAAGAACTCATTGGTTGTCATGTTACGGGCTGTAATGTACAAATGAAATCCCAAGAAGATGCCCAACATTAATGACATCACGGACATAAGCAACAGCACTCCACTTATTTGAAAGTATCTCATGAAAAAGTAATGAAAGACAATGATATAATCAGCTTGGACCTCAGCACCCGTTATGGCATTGAAAAACGTTGCATTGAGTAAGTTCTTATCTAATACCTCTCCATACAATACTGATGCCAAGGCCCATGTGCCGTAGACGCACATTCCTACATGTATTATGAGAAAGAGTAGAAACCATCTATAGTTGCATTCTCCGACGGCTTGGTTCAACCATCCACAAAAGTGATCAAACCGAGGGACATGTCTCTTTGAGAATCGATCATACTTTGAGCGAGCAAGCTTGCGTATTTTTAGTGTGGGACATATTTTGTTGTGGTATAATATTTCGTCATATTCGTAATGATCGAAGAATGGTATTGATCTTTCTGTAATATATCCAGGACTTTTGTTACATGCAAAATGCCAACTTCCCATGCATAACATGAATACTATGTAACCAATGTATTGATGATAGGATTTGATATAATTTGATCTTTCAATTTCTGGATATCCGTAATTGAAGACTGCAAATAGAGATGGTGTTGATATCTATCAGAAATAAGATGGTAACATACATGAAATACTAATAGATATATACACGCTTACCAATAGACCATGAACCCAATACAACGAAAAGATATATCAATTGAAAACCATGCTCAGATAGAGAAGATAACTTTCGTTTCCACTTTTCCGGTATTATTTGAAATAAAGTAGATGGCAATTGAACCATACAAAAATTGGCTATACTTGAGGTCTCAGGATCTCCCAATATACACGCATAGATTGCAAATCCAAATACTGAAGTAAAGAGAAAGAGTTGCGCTACCAAGCCAATCATTTTTGTGTTTATGTATTTGTGAAGTTTTGAGTTTAACTAGATTCTTCTCGTGTTAATGCAATTGTAAAGATTCAAATATAAACCATTCCAGCGGTTGAAATAAACCAATTATATGAAGAAGTATCAGAATTCAGAATTGAGTCAAATCGAAAATGAGTACTTGACAAAAGCTCGTTTTGGCGAGTGACCCGTCAGCTTGAAAAGATCCTTGCTAAAATCTTCAACATTTTCATATTGATTTGTTGATACATCTACTTACCACACAATCTCTTCCAACAACATCAAGATGAGTAGCAAGTCTGGTCCATCGAATCTCAAGCTGGTGAGTTGTATATGGTATTGCAGCGCCGCTGCTATCTTTAAATGGCCGCCGATGTATTTTTTTGACATATCATATCTTGTGTTGAGAAAATATCTTATGAACCTATATCTCATATAAAATTACATACATCATAGGTTGGCTTGGTATTTGCCTGGTATGCAGGTAATACCCTCTACAATATTTACAACAAAAAGGCATGTAATATGATACATGCGCATTGGTTTGTATCCTGTGCTCAACTTGTTGTTGGTATCGTCTGGAGTTTGGTGATGTGGGGTACTGGTATGCGTAAAACACCTAATCTAACTGCCGAAGATATCTCAAAGTGTATCCCAATTGGATTGATGGCTTGCATTTCACATGCTGGATCTGTCTTGGCGGTGAGTTTATAGTATATTTCATCCCATTTTTTACTTGCAATAGATGTCTCAACAAATCATATCATACAAACATAATAGATGGGAGTTGGAGCTGTTAGTTTCGCTCAAATTGTCAAAGCATGTGAACCAGTATTTGCAGCCGTTGTTGGTATTCTCGTATCACCCATGGATATCAAACCCACTCTTGCCTATGCCATGCTCATTCCTATCGTTGGTGGTGTTGGAATTGCCTGTATTAAGGAAGGAAAGGGAGTTGACATTAACTACACTGCATTCATGTGGGCATCACTTGCCAATATGGCCGCTGCACTGAAGGGAAAGTTGGGTGGAAGTGTAACAAAGTCATTGAAGGCAGACAAATCAAAGAATATGGACAGTGCCAATGTATACGCCGTTATGAATATTATCTCCTTCTTATTTACTGTGCCAATGGTTGTTATTGCCGAGTCTTCAACTCTTCAGGATGAATGGGATAAGGCTACTGCTGAACACGGTGCACAGGCTCTTATTACCAACATTGCGCTTAGTGGATTCTTCTTCTACATTTACAATGAGTTTGCCTTTGCCTTTACTGCCAGTGTTGGTGCAGTAACAAGTAGTGTTCTCAACACAGCAAAGCGTGTGATCATTATCGTTGTTTCTTCCATCATCTTTGTTGAACCCATGGAACAAAACACTGTTGTTGGATCTGCCATTGCCATTTCTGGTACTTTTGCTTACTCACTTGCCAGTAAGAAGGGTGCCGCTGCTCCAAAGAAGAAGGCGGCATAAATTGCAGGTATAAGTGAGCGAATAAAAGGGGGAAGTAACAGAGAAGCGTCCAATATACGTGTGTCTAAAGTTTATACATGAATGGGGATAAGTAGGGTGTTGATCAAGAACATATAAGTAGCCAAAACCTAAGATTAAAGTAAGTGATATTTTATCATCGTTTCCCTCGCCTATCATCTTGATTACTGGTTTGTTTGTTTTGGGTTGAATACTGACATACTAAGGAGAACTACGCCTTCAACTTCTCTGATGGTGGCAATACTTCTAATTTCAATCCACCCATAATCTTTCTGAGAAGTACCTCTGTTTCCATTACTACCTTCTTTGTTTGTTCTAAATAGTCATCAGTAGTGTCCTTACTACCATTCGGATTCGCTTCTCCCCAGGATGATGTATATGCAAGCAATGAAGTTTGATCTGCCTTATCCCGATATTGTTCAACTAGATCCACATAATCAGCCTCATCCATAACTCCGAGATCATCAACCAGTGGTGCAGCTTTCAACATAAGACTATCAGCTTTGAACAATGGATCATTTGTAGATTTATAACCCAAGTAATCTTGTACAACTAAGGGTGTCTTATCACAAAATCCACCGCCACCTCCTTCAGTTCTGACCACCTGCATTGATTCTGTTTTTGACATTGCTTTATTATTGCATGACTCTGTTAGTGTATCCCAGTTCTTTAATAGATATTGAATTCTAGAATGTCCAATAGATAACCTTTTAAGATCTGCTTGCGATGGAACTACTGCAAGAGACACACCAGGAAAACCTGTAATGAGTGCCAAACCAATACCATTGGTTGCTAGTTGTATCATATTCCGTCTACTCATACCACTTGCTTCATTATTATTTTGCATCTGAGTGCAAGTTGTCATTGTATTTCTTGTCAGTGGCCGAGATACAGTATACTGAAACGAATTGCATGTAGCTATGCAATATAGAAATAGGACCGCAATAGCTCGCTGGATATCAATCATGGTTGGTACTACTTATACTAACGATAACAATCTCTTCTTCCCTAAATAAGTGATATGTAACTGCTGACGCCATTTCCTCACACTCTCATAAAAGGGGGGTATCCTTCCTGGTATCCTAATTGCTCTCTCCTCTCATGTGTGTGTTGTTTGCTCCGTCATGAATAGAAAGGATGTGCATAGGGAATATAATCAACTAAAAGACAAAAAAAAAGTGCACTTCTCTTATTTACACTTAACATTAACATAATTCTATGTGCTTGAAATAATCACAGAAGTCTCAAAGGCCTTCATGTATGTCCATAAATCTACTCTACCCTATTACAGAAGCAATGTTACTGGATTCTCCACATGATTCTTGAATGCCGATAGCCATTGAGCACCAACAGCACCATCTACCACACGATGATCGCAACTTAATGTAGCCGTCATCATTACACTTTCCTTGTAAATTTCCTCACTCTCGGCATCATCATTAGGAACAATTCGATTTTCAATCACCCCCAAAGCTAGAGCACATGCCTGCGGTTCACGAATGATGGGAGCACAACTCTTAACTCCAAACATACCCAAATTGACCATTGTAAAGGTACCCACATCACCAAATCCGGGTACACTTGTGGGATCACTACCCTCTCCGTCAACAACCGAGGTTGCAGTTGCTACATCATCTGCCACGGCCTTTAATCCCTTCCGTCCAACGTCACGAATAACTGGTGCATATAAACTTGATCCATTCCCAACAACAACATTAATATCTACCGAATCATAAACACGAACAAAGCTATCCATCCATGATGCATTGGCAGCTGGAACTGTCTTCATTGCCGCGGCGGCTGCCTTCATTAATAAATCATTCACTGTAATACCACCAGAATTATCTTCATCATCTAATTTCATTGTGGAGTTTAGATTTGTGCGTAAATCCATTAAAGAATCCAATGTTAAATCAATTGTGAGATAATAATGTGGAACATTTTGCTTTGAGGTATGTAATCGGGATGCTAATTCTAATGCCGTTGCGGGGAGTGCATAATCAGTAAATCCTTCCCCAACAACTGGTTCTGGAAGAGGTGCAGCAGCTGCCGGTGTTGCAACAGCAGCTTGGGTGGTTGATGAAGCTGTGGTTGATACTGACTCGGTAGTAATGGCTGGTGCACTAGATGGATCATAATTCAATACATCCTCGGCAATAATTCTCCCGCCAGGTCCAGTACCAACAATTCGTAGTGCTGAAATTTCTCCATAACCCTTTTCCTTGGCAAGTGTATGTGCTCTAGGTGATGCAAAGACACGTTCCCCACTAGAAGCCAATGGCGTTGGGGGTGGTGGAGTGTTAGTGACTGTATCTGCTACCGGAACTTCAGTTTGTGTAGGAGTTGGCTCTTCAACAACAGCAGGCTCAGCTGCAGCAGCACTACTACTTTCAACAACAAAATCTTTAAATGCAGCAACATCCCCCTCCTCCTCAACTGTTACCATAATAGGTGTACCGCATGGAATATCATCCGATCCAGCTTGTGCAATAATCTTGGCAATAATTCCATCATCTTGAGCCTCAAAGTCTATAGTTGCCTTATCAGTTTCGATAGAACAGATACTATCACCTGCGGCGTATGCTGATCCCTCATCGACATTCCATGCTGAGATTGTACCAGATTCCATTGTTGGTGATAATGATGGCATTCCAACAACTTCGTGTGGTGGATAACTTGATAACCATCGTATATTATGACTATTTATTGGTGTATATGATGATGATGATGGTATATTATATCTACTACTTCTACTGCACAATTGAGACGGTCTTCTCGCCGCTCTCACGAGGAGGCTTCTTGCTATTGCCGTCGCCATCTTGACCTTAATAACAGCCACTACACAAACCCATACAAACCACAAAAAGTGAGAGTTGAAAGTTAAGAAGTTTCGATTGAAAGAAGAAACTTCAATGATTTTAATAGGAGGTCATTCTATGCTTATTTTTAGTAGTATATGTAAGAATAAGGTACTTTTGATACTATCAACTACTTGATCCGACGTATAAAAATAGAATATATCCTAGAATACTAATAATTAGAGAGGCCCCTCTGTCACTCAACACAATTATGCTGCATCATGCCTCTACCTAGGTTACGATATGTAAGACCACGACGCCTACTAATCATCTAAGCTAGAGGGTATTGCTAGACAGTAGTAATAATAAGAGTTCATTCGTTCATTACAATTTATAAGATACACTCTTTTACTGCAATAAAAATCTAGATGAAAAGTTGTTTGAGTTCTGATAGGAGTACATACATGTGATTCAGATGAGGAGCAATAATACCCCAAATAGGTACCAATCAGGTACACATTATACAAGGCGACATATAGATGACGACGATCTTCTACATCATCATAGAAGATCCACATCATCAAGAAGAAATACATATACAGAAACATCAGTTGTTACTGCTACTGCAATACCTGTAGAACAACATCGTCATACGTATGATGGTAGTGGTAGTGGTAGTACCTACAATGATACTAGCAGTGAATGGGAACAGTATGATAGCAAGAGATGGGAAGACAACAACGATAACAATCATCAACATCCTCCCCAACATGCAGCACAACATAATATACAACAGGAAGATAATAATAATCGACATAGTTTGATGGAACAACGTCCACTAACTGACTTACATGGACCTATGGGAACAAGAGGTGGTAATTCTAGGCCAATGAGTCAAGAACAATACAACAAGTTATTAAATGAAGGGTATAGTACAGGACTAGCCAATGCATTAAGCGAGAACCAATCTCGATATGATTTCAGGTTTTGGGTGGTTGACAACAGTGGTAGTATGCAGATAGGTGACGGACATCGACTTGTAAAGAAGGATGGAGAGAAACAAAAGGCAATTCCATGTACTAGATGGGAAGAGATAAAGGAAACAGTCAAGTATCATTCACAAATGGCAGCGGTGTTAGACTGTCCCACTATTTTTCAATTACTCAATAATCCTGGATTAAAGACAATTCCTCAACGGTTTAGTGTATGTGAACATGGGTCTGTATATGCACAACAGGAGGTATCGCGAGCAATGGAGATAATGAGAAAGATCTCGCCAACCGGAGTCACCCCGCTTACACAACATATATGGGATATTGAAGAGCAAATATCAGGAATGGCAAGAGAACTGAGAGAAATGGGGAAGATTGTTGCAATCATCTTAGCAACTGACGGTATGCCGACAGATGAATTAGGCTACGGAGGTGAGCAAGTTACGAATGATTTTATACGAGCGCTTAGATCGCTGGAAGGCCTACCTGTTTGGACAGTAATACGGTTATGCACTGATGAAGATGAAGTGAAAGATTTCTACAACAATCTTGATACTCAGTTAGAAATAAGTCTCGAAGTACTTGATGATTACAAAGGAGAGGCAAGAGAAGTATACAAGCAAAATCCTTGGATCACATATGCACTACCTCTCCACAGATGTAGAGAGTTGGGATATCATGATCGTTTGTTTGATTTGATAGATGAGCGGCCTCTTACAATGGGTGAGGCTAGACTGTTTTGTTGCTTCATTCTAGGAGTGACCGAGAACGAATTACCGGATCCAGCCGTTGATACTTCAGCATTTATAAGCAAAGTTAAAGCTCACCTAGCAAAGGAAGCGCTTCAATGGAATCCAATAAAGAAGAAGATGACACCATGGATATTAATAAAGGACTTGAAGAAGTCCTTTTCCGATCCACTGTCTGTTAGGATTATGCATAAGTTTGGTAGCGGCCGACGATAAGATTTGTATTGCAATACATGTGAAATTGATATTCATATATTGAGGGAAATGAGAAATGAAATGAAAGCTTAAATAATATAGTGTAATCTATTGTACTGAGTCTCATCAAACTACTTTTTCATCATACAATGTATTACGCTTACAACTATTTACCCTCCTCGTCAAACGCTACAGATTCTTCTGCTACAGATGATTCAGTAATCATCTTTCGAGCCTCAGCCTTGGCCGCTACATCCCCAAAAGCTTTGGGCTTCTCCTTGTACTCATATCCATCTGGTAGCCCAAGTAATGGCGTCACAGATTGTGGCAGTGGTACACCTTCTGTAATCGAATATGAAATTATACTCAACAACATATCCAATGCAACTTGTGGTGGTAACTTGGATACAAACGTCAAACCAAAGAGTAGACGTGCCGACCATGTTTCATGGCTCTCATTGTTTGGCAGTCCTGGCCAGCCTGCTAGGAAACCTCCCCACATTGTTAGCGGTAGCTTGAAGAAACCACTAAAGAATCCTCGTAATCCTTCAACATTTTGTTTCATTAGATACTCTCCACCAAATACAGCAAAGTTGCGCTGTGCTATATTGCTTGGTGACCAAATAGCATCATATGCACGAGCAGATGCCCTATCAGGATTCCAATCTTTTCCGGCTTTTAATTCCTCACGGATTGCTTTGGCTACATTTCCCGCCCCCATCATTGCTCTGCAGATATGATACCCAGTACTTGGATGAACCATAGCCGCTGCTCCTCCAAACCCAACAACTCGTTGATCTTTTGCAGGTAAACTTCCACCCATGGGAATATAACAAAACTCTTCCTCTTCTATACTCTCAACCTTAATACCCAAATGCTCTAAGCGTGTCATACACCGCTCTTTACATTCTTGAAATGATATAGCAGGTCGTGCCACTAATGATGTTTCCTCAAAGAATACACGATTACCCTCAAGTGGCATAACATACATGAATGTTGGATCCTTCTCAGCCTTACTCAAATCATTTGATTCTGTATCAAAATGATCAGTGCGATAATCAAACAAAGTCATGGCCTCTTTATAGTATGGTCCACAATATTCCTTATCTGGTATAGAACTTTCATCTATCGTTGCAAACATACCATGGGCAATTTGAAATCCGGGTGGGATGGATTTACATCGATCATCCTTCAATACTATACGTGTTTCATGACCAGTACAATCAACAATGAGCTTGGCACGGACTTGTGTTATATCTTTCCCATCTTTTGATTGTAACATAGCAGTGGAGCCAGATTCATCATGTACAATTGACCCACTTGGTGAATATATATTAAGTGATGTTGCTTTTGCAATATGATTGGCACGTATTACTCGATATTTAGCAGTGCCTTCCCCATCATTAATTTCATTATTCGGACTTAGTGTTTTTCGTAATGCATTCCTATCAACACGACAATATGGTCTATCTAATCGTACACGATTATCCACCGGTATATCAAATGATCCACCAAAGTAACAATCTGTTACCTTCCATAATCTATCAATACATTCTGTACCAATTGGTTGATTATATGATGCATATAAGTCTCGTATGGATTGCCATTCATCTTGCCATACACCATAATTTGGTATCCACGGACGATCAAAGTTCGAATCTGCTAATAATATATCATATGGTGAATCATTGCTGTTGTTTGAATCTGTTGAAGAAGCAAGTAAGGTTGCTATTGCACGAGCTGCCGGGCCGCTTCCAAGTACCAAGACATCACATTCATCTTGAGCTGTAGGCGTTGGCGCTACATTTGCAGTACTGGCATATAAAGATGTAAGTAATCGTCTTTTAGTAATAGTTGATGGTGATGATGTCCTTGATTGGCGTTGCTGTTGACATGATTTTGCAGATGTTGAAGTTGAATGATGCACTGACAATGGTGTGATACGCAAGTTCTGTGTAGGTGAGCTAAACGCTACTGCATGTGGGCATATTGAAACAATCACTGCCGCCACTATTAAATATATTATGTTAGCCATCATTTGAGATTTACTGCACGCCTCGTGTTATCCTACGACGATGATATAATGATATGTAGTAAAATGGTTGATTGATTGAAGATTGGTCATTTGTCAGTACCACAGTAGGGTATATCGAAAGTACTTAGATAGGTTTAGGGTTAGAAGAAAACCTAAATGAAAATGTTAGACAACACAAAAAAAGCGGTCTCGTCAGAGATAATCATAGGAAGAAGAATATCGCCGCCGCTGCATCTCCTCAACCGCCTCTCTATCGATTCGGGTATTGTTAGAAGAGATTGAATGCAGGGGCATATTGTGTGATAGTAGTGAAGCGACTCCATAATGACTCCTAAAAACATGAAAAATAATATGATGCACCTTATGTTGCTACTTATTATAATATACATTGATATATCAATGGCATGGTTAATAACGCCGTCTCTTAACAATAATGGTATATTATCATCGCATACTTCCTTAAATCTTGCAGTACAAGATAAGATATCAGGATTAGGTAAAGGTCTGGGTTTGCAGTGGGATGAAGATAGTTCAGAGAAAATAAAAAGCAGTGAGAATAATATCAATGGAAATAATATCAATGATAGAGGAGAAAAGCAAGGCATACCATTCATAATACAAAAGATTGGTAGAGGTACAAAAAGCGAGATAGAAGAGATAACCGACATGTGTATAGATGTATTTTTTAATGAAGAAAAGAAGACAGATACAAACAATGGTGAAGTTAGTAGTAATAAAAAGAAGAGAGTTAAACCATGGAAAGCTTTACAATTGGCATATCTGGGTAATATGCAAAGAGGAGATATACTGGCAAGGAATACTTTTAAACCAGAACAAAAAGTAGATTTAATAGTTGCTAGACGGGTATACCCTGTGCCTCATACGGCACAAATAGTTGATCTTATTGATGATGACACCAAGAATACACAAACATCTTCCAACATAATTAGCGACAAGAGCCGAATATACAATATAGATCAATCCAAAAAGATAATTTATGTAACCGGTGAGGTAATAGGGTATGTTGAGGTAATGGAGAAACAATTTGGGTTAGGTGGTAACTTTAATAATGAAAAGCCAAAGCCGATTATAAACAACAGGAAGAAGAAGAAGAAACAGTCTGGCGAGAAACCTCGGCCGTATTTAGGTAACCTGTCAGTTGTAGATTATGCTAGAAAGAGTGGAATAGGATCAGAACTTGTTTCTACATGTGAAGAAGTAGTAATGAGTTGGAATAGAGGACATAAAGAAATAGTATTACAAGTCGAAGATGATAATAAATCTGCCATACAGTTCTATAAGCGGAGAGGATATGAATTTGTCTATGCAGATCCAACTTGTCGACGGTTCGACACATCTGGGTTTATACTTAAAGAGACTCGTGTGACGAAGTATGCAATGTTGAAAAGACTCCCTGTTGCTAATCGTAGCAAAGACGAGGAAGCAAGTGATATCGGCCAGAAGCTTAAAGGCTTCTTCTTTGCTCAATAACAATAAAAATACTTGTTTACATTATTACTACTTTATGTATCCTCTTCTATGAAACCTATATCTATCAATGCATCCAATCTCTCCTTCTTTAGTGAGGATTTTCGTATCCTTGCTTTCTGATGTTGACACCAATTATATAACGATGCATTATCACTTTGTTTGACACCAAAAGACCCAGTCTTTGCTTTACACTCTTTCAGTTCATTCAACCTCATTTGCCATCGTTCATCTGCAGCCGACAAGATCTTCTTTCCTAAGTCGAACTCAAAACCGATATTCTCGAGAAGTTGTATCCGGGATGGTGTCATGCCAGACTGTTTTCCTTTCATATATGAATTGTAGTTGTTCCTTTGGTTGAAAACCCATAACCCTAGCTCGCCATATGACATTGGTACATTTGTATGATTGTGTTCTTCTTTGTACTGCAATAGTTCGCGATATGTCTCATCCCATTGGTAGGCATATACATCCCAGATAAAACCAAGCTTATTCAGTTTGTCAATCCTATCTTGGGAAAGCAATCCTCCGTCCTCAAATGATTCATCATCATTATATGAATGTCGTTGAGATCGAACCCAAGAGCCAAGTGGCCCATATTTCTTTGGTACAACGCAATGTCCATACTCTGCTTTATACTCTTCTAGTTCTTTATATCGTTCTTCCCAAGTAGCACGACGATTAACGACTGACCTCATGCGAGGTAACTCATCATCAAACATGCTCTTGGAAAACCCAACATCTTCTAAAGCAATACGTCGATTCTCGG
>Ga0214481_100666_pt1 | contig 16619 bp, 12 predicted proteins | sample M1_20Mar14CPVII9_4_FD_165057 | JGI IMG/M metagenome (GOLD analysis project Ga0214481, IMG submission 165057) | Marine eukaryotic communities from Monterey Bay, California, United States - M1_20Mar14CPVII9sort6BwellG10 | ecosystem: Environmental > Aquatic > Marine > Unclassified | place: USA...
TGATGTTTAATTGTGGTTGAAATTTTTGCAATGCACGGGACCTCCACCATTTGAATGTACGTTCAAAAGAGGTTATGAGCTCAAAGTTTGGGTGTCAGATTGACACCCGATTTTGACTCATATTTTGCTAGATCGAGATTTGTGTGGAGTTACTGTATTTTAGGGTGTAGGATACCTTCCTCCTATTTTAGAATATTTTTGGAAAAGGTGTTGAGATGACACCCAAAAGGATACCGGGTGTGCATGGGAACTGGTATTATTACACCCAAATCTGCGGTAACTCGCTCTAAATACCAATCTCGTTGTATATTGAAATATAAGCTCCATACACAGGTATATAAGCAAGGCATCGATAGAGCTGGATTATCGATAGAATTGGATTATTATCTTTCTATATACACCCGATCTAACTTTCAGTGCACCCCCCACATACATACAGGGAAGATGAGTGTTGCCAATACTAATGAACTAGCAGTAACAACTGCAACACATGATACCACCGTATTATCAAAATTAGATGTACAACTATCACCAAAAATGTGTGAGGATCTAGATGAAGAGGAACAACTCCAAAAAGAACAAGAAGAGAAACAGAGAATGACAACACAAACTATATCACTCTTTATATCAACATTCCTATTCTCTGTAATGGGTATGTTTCTACAATTGGCTACACGATATGGTGTCCCATCTACTGAAATTGTATTTTCGAGGGCAGCATTTCAAGGAATATTTATTATCCCGGCAATGTTTTTGTTTCGATTGAGTGCTGATGATTTACCAACTAATACTACTGCTAATAATAGAGAAGAAGAAGACGAAGAGATGAAAGATGAAACTGCCAACAGTGGTGGTGTATATTACAATGAAGATACAGTGATGACAACGACGACTTTACCTCCTCGGATTATCCAACATCCATTTGGTACCAACAAGATAATGTCAAAGGTTGTGTTGATGCGTGGTATCTTTGGTGGGTTGAGTTTTATGTTCAAATTTCATGCATTAAGTACATTACCGTTGGGAGATGCTACTGCTCTCATGGCAGTTTATCCTGTCATTACAATATTTTTGGCACATATCTTCCTTGGAGAAGTGATTCGACCACTTCATATCGTTGCAGCGATATCTTCAATTCTTGGTGCTACATTGATTAGTCAACCGCGCTTCTTATTTGGTGATGATGGAGATGATATGAATGATGATGATAACTCGAATCGAGTTGCGGGATACATCTCTGCCTTCCTTGAAAATATCTTTTGCTCTGGTGTGATTGTTACAATCCGCAAAGCCGGGAAAGTCGGTGCACATACATTGCAACTCTTATTCTCATGGATGGTCTTTGCTCTATCACTTAGTATATTCATGTTCTTTGTTGGTAGAAGTTCATCAGAGAGTGTTCAAGAATGGATTGTACCACCTAAAGAGGCACTTCCAAGCTTATTAGGCACATGTATGGCGGCAGGTGTTGCACACTTCCTCCTCAACTATTCAGGAAAGTTTGTACCAGCTACAATGGGTGGTTTGATTCGTAGTAGTGGTATTCTAATTGCATACCTTTTAGAGGTAATTGTGTTTGGAACGGCACCTGAAATGGTAACGATTTGGGGCGTGTTCTTCATTTGCTTAAGTTTGATGCTTGTTTTATTCCAAGGAAAATTGGATGAACTTGTATCATTCCTTGTATGTCAAGCTGGAGAGTATAGACCGAGAATGTCGAGCACTTTTGGATGGGCAAAGGAGGATCATCGCGACAATACGAATCTTCATAGACAATTCTCTGTGGCATAAGGGAAGGGAATATAGTATAGGAATGGTGTAACACATTCAACACATGTGCGCCTTAAGCTACATTATATAGAGAGCATAAAAATAGAAACTAAATGGGCTATCTATTCAAAGTGTATGAGACATTGAGGTACGAATTATTTATCCCTTGCACCTCTTCTCCTTCTAACAGTGGTTTGTTCCTGTATCTCTGTTGCTGCGACCTCCTCTTCTTTCTCCCTTGCGACCTCTGCTAGCATCTCCTCTGTTGGTTGTTCACATTGTCCATACTCATTGACCCTGCTGTAGTCCGTTTTATACTTGTAACGTTGAAACAGATAAATAAAGAAGATCAGATCATCCCTCAAACAAGCAAGCCGGTGCATAATGGGCATTTTGATGACAAACGCAAACAAGTCATCAATAAATGTATTGATACTCTTGTAGGACATTGTACGCCAATTCAAATGAGCAACACTCTGCAATTTGTAATTAATGAACAGTTGTGGTGTCATCATTACAAATCCGAACATATAGATGAAGCCAACAAGTGTATTTAGAATCCACGAATACCAACCCTTATGCTTCTGATAAAGTAAACTATACATTCCATATCCAGCAACAAGCGGCATGGTCACAAATAGTAAGTGTGAGGTTGCAATTTCATCATACTCCTTCGTTTTGCTCTTCTTGTAAGAAGACGCTTCAATCCATTGTATTTTTCCTCCATCAAAGTTAACAGTAATGGCTTTTGATATCTTCCAAATATCAATTGCCAATCCTACACCATTTGACATTAATACCATGTAACTTGTATCATTATCCGCAAGATATAAAAGAATAACAGCGCTAAACCCTGCATTAACAATCATTGATCGTAAGCTCAATCCTTCCATTGATTTCTTATTCTTAAAGAACGAGATATCATTCTTGAATGCTAGTATATCAAAGACAGTATGCAACATTGATACAACTGCAGTGACTGCAAGGAGGTATGGGTTGGTATCCAATAGCATGTTTCTCAACATGTCATTCCCTTCATCTTCCTCGCCGGTAAATGCTTCCTGCTTACGCCAGTTATCTTCTGTCTGACTTTGGAGTTGCCACTTCCACATACTTATTGGTTCATATGCAATATTCAACTCACTTTCCATCATCGTTCCATTGACTTCCTTCAGGCTAGCAAATGTTATCCAGAACTCAGATTGGTACAGAATTGGATAATATAAATCTTGATGTGCTGCTGGTCCTTTTCCTTCCTCACCATAATACCAATCCATATGATTTGAAAATCCCGTTGGTATAGCTTGCTTTGATGCAAAGTCTAACTTACCAAAATCTACAATCTGTAATGTTAACGATGGTTTAATGTATAACAATAGCTGTTCATGTGTTTTATTTAATGATGCCTTTGTCAATACAGAATCATCAATATCTTCTACCAAGTCTGCTGTTTTATCATCCGATGTATCGAGTAAGCTCTTCACATCTCTATTCTTCTTCCGCTTACGATGACGTGTAAGTAACATACGCTTTACTAATACATCATCTTTACGAACTACTCTCTTCTTATTACTACCGGGTGGGTACCTTCTACGACGTTGTAACTTGACATAGGCATATACATGGGTCTCGTTATTCCACAATGTTTTAGTTAGTGGTATAGTTAATGTTGTATTACGATAGTTCATTGTCTGATTTGTATTGGATGACAGTAATGTCATTATAGAGTGTCTTGTATCTGGCTTACCATCATAAGATTCACCCCCAAGTACTAATCCCTCTTGTTTCCATGTTCCTAATATAGTTTCTTTTGAGTAACTCTTTTTACTTGATGAATCAATTGCAATTAGTTTGCCATTGTTCATATCAGGAGTAGTCAATTTAGGCCATCCGGAAGGTATTGATGGCGAGTCTGTAATGATTAAATCCAAATCCATTACAGTACCCTGTTGCCAAAGACATGCAGGTTTCATTTTCATAATCTTATTGTTGTTATAACTGCCTGATATCTTATTGTTATTAGTAACACCGACAGGTTTAGTTTTCTTCTTATCAGTATCAATGTTACTGGAACTATCTAATGGTACAGTTTGAACATTATCATTATTCAGCGGTGGTGTACTTGGTACAACAGTCTCATCTTGAGGCATAAACTTTGCAACCATGAACCCAGCAACATTCTGCATTGCAAAGAAAACTAATACCCAATTTAATATTGAGGTAAGCTGTGATGGTTCATCATCTTGCTGTTGTTGTGGTTGTGTTGGATTTTGTTGTTGCCGAGTTCGTTGCGATCTTGGAGAAGATCTTTGCCCATTCTCACCTTCAGCCATCTTTGATCGAGTAAATATTGATAGTTCCGTCAATCTACAAGGTATATTCAGGTATCAACCACCACCGAACCATTGATCATTCATCCACTCACCCAGCACCCACTCACCCCAAAATTTTAAGAGGTCACATGCACAACACAAAGAGGGTATCCTTTAACTTTATGATATCAATATACTTGAATGATATGTTCCTGTATCAACCAGCCATAGATAAGGTGCATGAGAAATACGCCATATACTTTCAGGGCCTTAGCTTCATATCAGACCATGATATATCAAGGTCTAAGTCGATAGGATACCGAGACTTAATGAACTACATACAATGACAATTATCGATGGTGCATGCACCTATAGTTTCTAATCCATCGTTGAGGAGCCTATCGTATCAAGTAACGATATTATACCGTGAAACAACTAACAGAGGTATATCATCATCATGACAAAAATGAGAAGAAAGATTTATCTTTCTGGTCGCAGTCATCAACAAAAGATTAAACAAAGTATATTAACTGGTGTTTCAATGAGTTGTTGTTTACTACTATTTCTATACATTGTTACTGCAATATTCTCAACATCTTCAACACTAGATGATAGCATCAATGGCGGTGAGGCCGAGGTGGGTGTGGTAAAGACTATTAAGAAACGATTAGGTCAACAAGTGAACAAACAAAAAGACACCAGCGACACTTTAGGCAATATTAAATTTAAGGGTATATTACCAATGCAACGATCATTAACAGATACATCAATAAATCCAGATGCTACAAAATTAGCAAGGCTGATATTAGATGCATCATTACATTTAATCAATATACAAATCAATAATCATAGCTCAATAAAAGATGATACATATAAAGGAATCATTGCAGAGTTTTGTACGCTCAACTTTCAACTACAGAAAGATGATCCACCAGAGTTACCAATGTTTCGTGATGTTGTTGATAAATCACATTGCGGTAAAGGTAGTAATCATATTGTTAAAGTAGATTTGAAAGAAGCTGTTGACCTAGCACGTGAGTTTGATGAATCCAATACTGATAATTTACCAACTATATTAGATTTAAAGGGAGTAGTCTTTCATGAGAGTCGATGTGGTTCAACATTAGCTGCTAATAGTATGATGGCATTAAATCCAAGTAAGCATCGTGTCTATTCGGAATCATCACCACCAGTTATTGCACTAAGAGCATGCGGTGAGGACTATTCAAATTGTAGTGTTGAAGGTTCAGCCAACTTGCTAAAAGATGTCATCTACCTAATGGGAAGAAGTAATGATCCAAATGAAGAGAATTTATACTTCAAGTTTCAAAGCGCAACGACACGAACAATGGGTACATTCCGAGCAGCCTTTCCTACTACTCCTTGGATATTCTTATACCGTGAACCAATTGAAGTTATAATGAGTCAATTGGATATACCCTCAAAGCATATTGCTCAAGCGAATTGTGTTCGTTCGAAAGATTTATCACCAATGGTGAAGCAGTTTATTAAGAAGTCAGAATATTCATATCACGACTTGTTGAACGAAGAATTTTGTGCGATACACTTGGCAACATTGTGTGAGAGTGCATTACATCACCTTGAGGATGCAGATGGGTTGGGAATGGCAGTCAAGTACTCTCCTGACCTTGTTCACGAATTTCTAGACACGATCTTTCCTATACACTTTCACACTGTAGTAGATTCAGCCGCCAGGGAGAGAGTATTGCAAATTAGTGGTACATATAGCAAGAATAGAGGGAAACAAGCTGCCGGTGAGTTCAAGAATGATAGTGAAGAGAAATTGAGTAAGGCATCAGATGAGATTAAGAATGCAGCTGCGGATTTCTTAACGCCATCATTCGAAAAGCTTGAAGAGTTTAGAGAAGGAGGAGAAGACGATGCATTATAGTTGTATTCAGCTAATTGACTAGGCTATTCTATTAAGAAACAAAAGGCATTAATTATCAAATTACAGTTCATCTTCTGTTCATTAATCTTAACTCTATGATTGTAAAATTCTGTACAAGTGTGAGGTCTTTAAATACAAGCACTGCCCTCCACGATCAGCTATCCGTCCATTCTTTCCTACTACATACAAAAATATAAGCTACAGACGATGCTTTTGTTGTTAGCATCGTTATCCTCAAAGGCCTTGTCAAGTCTTGAGAGGGATACAATGAGAAAGAAGACAAACAAAGTCTTCTTTACTCTTCTTGGGAGTCTTCAGAGTCGTCACTGTCAGCAGCTTCGATTGCTGCGTCGATACTAGCTTCATCAGTGGCCTCCTCTTCGTCTGGTGTTTCGTATCCCTCTTTGTCTTCATCTTTGACATCGCCTATGTGGCAATCCTCGACAGCCTCCGCAAGGGCAGAAGTCTCTTCAACCGGATCAGTAGACTCGGTATCCTTGTTTAGGAACTCAGACTTCTTCTCCTCCATCTCATCCTTCTTGGCTTGAGTTACCAATGTCTGTCCATCTTCACTAGCAGTCTTCTTTAAGAAGTTCAACTCGCCATTCAACATGAAATTCATGTACTCACGTTGTTTACTTACACTCTCAATAACGGCATCACGCTCTTCAGCGGCCTTGGAAACATCCCCCTCTTGAGCCTTGACTGCCTCTAATACCTTTTCTCTCTCGACCATGGTCTTCTCTGCATCTTCAGCCTGACGCATTAAGATGGATACTATCTGTTCACGTTCTTTGGCGGCATCTTCTAGAAGTGTTTCCTGAGCGGTAGTATTCTCAATGATAGCCTGATGGGCTGCGGTGGCAGCTGCCATTGTTTGCTCGTGCTTGGTAGCTGCCTCGACGATACGTTCCTGTTCAGCTGCCATGGCATCAAGAGCAGTAGCAACGGTACCAAGCTTACCCTCCAACTCTTCAATATGTGATTGAAGCTTCTTGTTCTCGGTTTCTAATGCCTCACACTTGCGTTGGTAGGCACCGGTAGCCTCGGAAGATGAACTCGCCGAACTAGCAAGCTGACTAGCCAACATGGATACCTGTGATGCCAAGGATTCCTCGGTTTCAATCTTCTTCTTAAGTTGTGCCTCCAATACAGCCGCGTTGGCTTGTGAACTTGCACAATCACGCTCGGCTATTTCTACTCGCTCTTCTAAGTCAAAGCGTTCTCTATTAGTCAACTTGTAACTCTTAAGCTCAGCATCCTTCTTATCAGCAAGCGCAACATTAAGTTGAGCAATTTCCTCATCATACTTCTTGGCCAACTCATCCTTCTCTTCATCCTTGGCTTCAAGTTCTTGCTTCTTGGTTTCAATCTCTGTTGATGATTCCTCAAGCTTGGTAGTTGTTTCTTTCAATTGTGTATCCAAGTTGGCAATCTTGGTGGCAAGGAAACGTTCCGTATCTGTACGGGAGGCAAGTTGTGCCTCAAGTGAGTTAACATGATCAACAAGCACCTGTGATGTTTCCTGTGTCTTGGCAAGTTCAGCCTCTAACTCATGAATACGAGCTCCATCAGCGCCAACACCCAAGATTGGTAAATGTGAAGCACTACCATATGCTGTTGTCATCATAGGCATGGAAGGTACGCCGGGTGAAGTTGGTAATCCTACCTTGGAAGCATTAGCAACGGCATAGTAAGCAGGACCACGCTCTAGTGCTGCGATGTATACATCTCTGTTTGCATGTGTAGACTGCTGAGCCAATACCATGGGTGTACGTCCCTTACGATCCTGAACATCCACACTCTGGGGGTATGCCATTAGCAATGAGTGAATAACCTCCTCATCACATCCATTACGGAAAGCTAAATGAAGTGGTAACATACCCTGATCATCCTTACAGGCTGCACCCTGGGAGAATGCAAATAACAAACTCGAGATAGTACGCTCAGGAGCACGGAAGATAATGGCAGCATGTAGTGGTAATAATCTCCAACGTAACTTAATGCCATCACCTTCCTTACGACTAACCCATGTAGATGCCTCATGTGGGCAGAATGTAGCGCGTTCGGTCGCTGCATCCCAATCCTTACGCTGAACTGCCAAGTATAGTTCGGTGGGGTTGGTATCATAATCACATTCAAATCGAGCACCACGAGGACTTGTGGAACGGTAAACTGATCCACCACCGACTGAACCGCCAGGCGAACCGGGAAGTGATCGTAATCCAGATGAAGAGAAACGATCATCACGTCCATCGTAGGATACTATTGCTCCGGGTGAGGCAGGTGTTGCTCGAGTACCCATCTGTTGCAATACCTGTTGTTGCTGGCGTTGCAATGTTTGTAGATGTGCTAGTTGTTGCTTACGAGCTGCTAACATTGCGTTTGCTGCTGAATGATCTGGTGATGCTGGTGTAGACATGATATATTGTTTATTGTTTGTTATGTTGTTTTGATAATCTTATGTATTGCAATCAATTATTATGCTTGCTATTGCAATTGTTGTGTTGGATTATGATGATCTATCAAAGCACAAGTCAAAGTAATGCGAGCAAGACAAGGTGGTGGTAAGTTTTGATTTATGATGCATGATAGATGAGTTGGGTAGGCTATTTTCTTGCCTGCAAGAAATTCAACTCGCCCAAAAAGAGGATACCACAAAGGATACCTACCATATTCATTGAGGATACGTATCTTTTTTATTTATTTATTTATAATTGTATATGGTGTTTGTTTTATGTGGGCGATAGCCTAGCATGTCTCCTCCTTCATGCCCATTGACAGGACGACATATACGATTCATATGCCTCGTTGCAGTATATGCATACCTTATATATTTTATTGTTACTGGTTCACGAGAACCATCTTCTGAGAGATCTATATTCATCTGCTCTAATGATGAAGCTACAACAACAACGTCTTTGACACAATGTAATGGATTAGATGATTATACAACTTGTGGTGAAGGAAATACATGTATAGAATCATCATGTGGTTACAAGTTATTCAATCATATAGATGTATCAGTAGCTGGCTCGTCAGATCCGTATGAAGAAAGTGGTGCAACATCAACTACATCATTTCTATCAGTCATGTCTATATTTTATGGTTTAATGCCATATTTATTTGCATTTATATATGTAATAATGTTTCTTACATTTGGCGATTTGGTATCATTATCAAGACTTGTAGTACTGGGTGTTATTTCTATAGTCAATGATGGGATATTAAAACAATTTTTCAGTCAACATAGACCAGAAGGTAGTTGTTTATACTTTTCAAGTTATGGTATGCCAAGGTATGTTGTTTAAAGTATGAGTATATTGAGATATGTATTTGCATTCAAACAATGTCTCATCTTTTTTCTCATGTTTCTCTTTATACTATGCCAAGTGGACATGCAGCTACAAGTATAGGTCTGATGACTTATATACTGTTGGAGATGTTTGTATGTCATCCTAACATGCTTTGTGGATTGACTTGTCAAAAGAAAGACTCCAGCTACTCTTACGTTCGGGGATATGGCTGGCTAAAACAAACTACTACTGACGTTGACGAGGAAGCTGCTAGTGCAAACGAAGAGGAAGCAGATGCTGATCTTTCTAATTCAGTTAGAATTGATATCAAAGATAATGCAGATGAGAGTAGTATCAACATAGAGCAAACAGACGAGAATGAAGCTATCAATAGCGGTGATATTGAAGAAGCAAGCCCATCTCCACAACCATTATTATGTGAGTCTGAATCTAACCTTCCTCTACACAACACATGGATTAATACAGCTACAATACAGTGGAAATACCATTTATATGCAATGTATTACATGATATTACTACTACCCGTACCCTTCTCAAGGGTATACCTACATGATCATCTATGGACACAAGTTCTTGCTGGCTCTTGCATTGGAATAATAACAGCTTCAGTTTGGTACTTGTGTTGTGTAAGACTTTGTATTGGAACAAAGATTATGCATTGGAGAAGGAATAGTGATTGGGCAAAGTGGTGGGGACTTCGATGTAGTCAAACCGGAGGACTAATCTGTGGCAAATAGAAGTCTACACAACAAATTGGTTTTTACAAAGCCACACGTTTAGTCTACATTATGCTCAATCGTCAGCAGCAATCTCCATAAGTCGCAAGGAGTAAGTAAGTGCTTCTGCCATGCGTTCTTGTCGGCTCTTTGCCTCAGCTTTGTGTCTTTCAATATCTTGCTCAAAACGACACACATTCTTGTCATAGTTCCCTATTGTCTCATCCAACCATTTGAGCTCAGCTCGTTTCTTCTTGAGAAAGAGACAATTACTACCTTGATGTTGTGGATGGACAGGGTCTTTTCGATAATCTTTACTATGACTAAAGGGAGGCTTGGATATGTGTGGACCACGACATTTACAACAATGTAATTTCATATCACGAAGGCATTGTATACGTTGCTTCCGTTTCTTTTCTATAAACTCTTTATAGTTGATGAGATGTATCTGTGATGATTGAATATCATGATTGGCTTTATCTACATTTGCCTTCAAAGTTGAAATATTGGACTCGGCCGCAAGAGCATTCACCAATGATGATTCGAATTGATTTACATCTTCATCGTGTTTGGTAGTTGACGACGAATCATCTCTTTCTCCTGAAGATACTTCAGCAAGATATTTGGCAAATTCCTTCCCCTCATCTTCATCAAAGAAATCTAATTCATTATGGATAGTACGGCTACTGTCTGATACACCACCCTCAATGCCAGAGGTAATGTATTGCTGTTCCAGTATGTCTTTATCCAGGGTGGGGTTTTGTCGATTGTACTTTTCGATGGAGTTTTCAACTTCATCAGCTAACAGTATCAATTCAAGAACATGTACCTCCGGAAGAGTAGAGGGCTTGTTGACGTCAATGCCAGTATTATCAATACCCGTTTGAGTCAAGAACCCACTTCCATCGGATATAACTCCCGAATCAATCAAATAATCTTTTAGCCTATCAAACGGAGATGAATCTTCGGTGGTTGACGATTGTGAATAAATGATTGTATCGAGATTGGCAGGGGAATCATTATATTGTGACAACAACCAATGAAATTGCTTGAGTACCAACAGCCCGTCAAGTTCTTGCTGTGATAGAGTCACTTCATCTCCATCGATATAGAGTTTCTTTGTGCTAAGTGTATCATGATTGTCTTCTGTCAGCGGCGTAGAACCACCTCTTTCAATTTCTTCAAGTAAATGATCCAAACGGTTGGATATAGGAATGTGCACTGGTTGCTTGGTAGCCAACCAGAGACCCGTTTTAGCTGCTTGGGATATCTTTTCCATTTTTCAGCTAGCGGAGCCATGCACAATGCTGCAGCTATAAGAGATATTATCAGCTACAACTGGGTATCAAATGTGTTGTTTACCTTGTTTGTCTGATTTAGTTGTCATTTTTTCTTCGGAGCTTTCAAGATTGCACCCTTATTTTATGTATTATGGTGATGTGATGATGTTATTTCAGAAGGTAGTCTTGGTACACTCTACTTGGGATATCTTATTCATTTATTACTACTACAGTCTATGCTCATCCAAGAGATATTGTCATCAGTGAGAGACATGATAGCAAATTTTATGTATGTTCATGTACCGCGTCATTTTTTTTTTTGAAATGAAATAAATGAATTATTCTGCCCGCCTCTATTCAAGAGGTGAAGGAAGGCCAACAAAGAACTTTAAGAAACCATAGACGACTTCCTAACAATCCCTAACAATGACATCAGTCTGTTCTATGGATATTGATCGTTCTGTTGATGGCGACGATGGTGCTAAGAGTAAGAGAGAACAACAAACAGAAGTCTCTAGCAAGGTGTAATGTATAAACAAACATTTACTCGACTTATGTATGATCCACTCAATATCTTCCCCCAACTTTGAACACCGATTCTAAATATTAACATCTAACAACAACACATAAACTGTACATTTTCACTACAGGTAGTTCGAGATCAGCTCTACTCTACTTCTGATGATACACAATCATACCCTAATACCTAAAGAAGAAGCAGCCGTTGAAGCAACTGCTACACCTGCTGCTAAACCGACAGCAATGGCCGCCTTCTTTGAGGGTGTACTAGAGGCTTCCGAGGAAATGATGGTAGATCCCTTTGCATAAAAGTCAGTCAACTGGTTCTTCTCCTCCTGAGACTGAGGAGAGCCGGAAATGGCAGGAAATGAAGTAGCTGAAGAAGAAGCTACAGGACGCCGAGTATCAGTCAAGCCACCCAACATCTTACGAGGGTTTTCCTTCGAACGGAATTGTTCTTGATAATCGTAGCAATGTTGACAACCAGGGTTTCCGCAAAAGCAAGGGCCAATATGGAAACCTTTGGGAGGAGGATTAGGCTTTGGAGGTGGAGTCGGCATATGGTCTCATCAAACCCAAACCGCGTTTGACTGACTCCTCATAACTCAACCTGGACTCATCAGTATCAACTAGCATCATATCATCATCGGAAGTGGTGGAATCATCAATGTCTAAGCTCGACTCATCGCTACCACTTGTTACGATGGCGGCAGTAGTTGAGGTTTTCCGACGTTTAGATCCTGATGAAACAAGGTAGTCGTAGGTATTGTTCTGATAGTAAGATCTGTTGTAATCATAGTGAAGAGACTGCGCCCAACCAGGTGCATCTTTACTGACAGATCCATAGTAGTTGAGGTGATTGGGAGGTTGAAACCATTGTGACCAGTGGTTCTTAGCATCAACAGATGGAAGCTCTGGCATCGGATCTGAGGCTTGGACATAAGATCTCCGACGCTTGACAGATATTGGAATATCGGAGTTCACTTGGGTCGAGCCTGAAGTAGCTGCAGTCTTCTTCTTAGCACCCCTTTTGGGGTTCCAATCAAATCCAATATTGTCTTCGACTCTCATCGCACATGTGCATACTTGTCCCAGGATTCCTTCTTGCTTGTCTCATGTTGACACAAAAGTTATGAAGATTCTTGTCATTTGACCTCATGCCGTCAAAATTGCCATGCTTTTGTTTGTAGGCAACTAAGGCTGCAAGATTATTGGAGAAGGCAGCGTCCCAACGACCCTTGTTCCGTTCAGTGAGATTCTCAACAACCAACTGATTTGTTAAGACCCTTACTTCATCATCAAGTGTAGCTCTACCATCCTCGATTGCTTCCACGGCATCCCAATACCTCTGAGCAGTAGTCTTGCCACCAATCTTCGCACCAAAGATAGAGCTAGCACGAGCGGCGGCCTTTGCAGCCTTGAATGCTGGAGAGGTCATGTCAAACATGCCTGCATTGTACTTGCATTCATCATTCTCATGTCCGGGGAAAAGGCGACGATAGTTTGTACCTTGTGTATCAGTTCTTTCCACTCTCGTCTCTAATGAACCAGGACTGTTCTTCATAGTGTTGTAAAATGTACAAGGGTGAGCTGCGGCAGCAAGCTTGCCACTATTATCAGCCGAAATGTAGCCGTCTTGGTTGCGCTCGTAGACTTCCTGCATTTCCTTCATGCTACCGTGCACCCACTTGGCATGCTCGGTCAAGCACGCTGTGGAAGAGAAACACATGGCTGTACACTCCTTCTCGACAACTGCAAGAATATTTTCGGCATAGCTCTCCCTGATGATTTGTAGATTCTCATTTGACATAACATCCTCTGGTTTCTTGTAGGCGAAGTAGGCAAAGCATTCAAAGTCCAATTGAATAGACTTCATGAAGATATCCATACCGAGCATGTCTGTCGAGTAGTGTATTAAGAGAAGGCATCGTTAGCTGTATGAGTATCTCATATCGATGTCATATACACCTTTGCAGGACTTACCCTTTCTCCAATTCCAAGTTTTTGCACAGATGGTTTCCCTGTCCGAGCGCATCTTAGTTGCACAGTGTTGCCTTCCCTGTAACGAACCAGCATTCTCAATTGTATCATAGTGTAGCTCATCAGCAACCAATACATCAGTAGAGTCTTTGTTACGTTCCTTCCAGGGTAAACGAGGGAAGTTCCAGTAGACATATGAGCCATCCTTGTACCTCAATTTCTTCACAATATCCCAATGCCTCTTTACACCCTCGTATATCTTCAATAACCTTGGACACTGATTCGGCATATCTTAAGGTAAGGGAGTATTCATCAGAATATCCAGTTCTAAAACAGAAGAGAATACAAGTGATTGTGTGAGCAAAGGATATAATGTATATGCTAACACAGGCACAAAGGATAAAGTTCATACTTTGACGTCCTTTGGCATTATTTTGCCTGGCAGAGGTTGATAACAATACAACTTCTTCATCATCTTCATCATCATCAATTTCTTCTCCTTCACAAATAGTAGGAGAATCAGTGGATGAGGACGAAGCAACAATGGCTGTAGCAGCAGCTAATGCAGCTATACCATTCAATCCTCCCGACGGAGGAGGCACACGGCTTTTGCTACTCTCTACTGCTGCTAATGCAGCCAACCCATCTAACCTTATAGTATCAGAAACGGATGATGATGATCCAATACGATTAGTGGGTGATATAAGACTTCTGGTACTACTAGTACCAGTGAATGAACGGCCAACATCGGTTAGACAAATCTTCTGTTGAGGACTTGTCAGATATATGCTAGCAAATAAATTGCCGAATGGTAATTCCGGCAATAACTGGGTGGAACGTAATGCAGAACTCTGACCGACGAAGGCCAAAATACTACGCCCCATAGAAATACTCATTGTATTAAAACCTCCTGTATGAATGGATGCATGCACCATGGACCTTAGTTAATAATATCTTTCATTGCAATAAATATAAACTAGTAGGCAACAATAACACTCAACTTACCAATGCAACGTGAAATTCCAACACATCATATGATGATAGTCGTTATCGATGATATTATACGAGGAAGAAGTAGTATTCTATAGGGTGGCAATAAACTGATAGCTGTATGATGATGCCACAGCAAAAAATAATTAATCGATATTGAATTCGTGTAGTTGCACTACCACAATAAGCAGGGTGCTGGACAATATTGTGTAATAGACCAATAATGGCCTCTATACAACCACAGCGTTGTGATTATGACAGTTGGATGGCCGTGCTATTGCCTTGATGAGGTTGATATCACTACACCGACTTTATTGCTCCTCTGAAAAATGTTGTTTCAAAGATATCGCTAACATGGGAATGGATGACCGTTTCCCTATCTCCCCAATGCAATCCTCCTAGTTGATGCTGCAATATGAATACGACATAGTATTACTATTACGACGTCCTAACGCGGAGGTCTGCACCTTCAACACCACACCCCTAAACCAATTCTAATAAGGTTATGGTAATCAGCATCCATTAACAATATATAACAAGCAAACACATAAATAACAACCCATCAACTTTTGATGCCTAAGATATGTAGTGTTATGTCGTTTGTTGCGAGGAGGGCAACATACCCTCCTTGCTGAGTGTTGATATGGTGTTACATTATTATTTTTGGTAGTTCTAATTGTTGCGTTATTTCTCTCCAGCTCTCCAGAAAGGAATATTGGTTTGCTCGACACTTGCAATAGCTTTTGAACTGAGCAAGAGGAGGAGAGGATACCTACCTTACTAGTTTGACCAGGTTTGGCACCACTGCTGAGAATGGGAATGAAAACGAGTCTGCTCGATACATTTTTTTGAAATGAAATTCCAGCCTACTCGCACACAAAAATAAGTGAAGTCAAAGATCGTGTTTATTGATCTTTGGGTGAAGTGGTCAATGACATCTTAGAAGAGCTTCGTTAGGACTCTCCACAACGATGACGTCAGTTTGTGCCTCCATAAGATCGAATGGAGGCAGCAAATATAGAAGAGTTGCATCCAACAGCTCGGTCGACGAAAGGTGAGAGTTACTGTTGTTGCTATTCTTTTCAAGAATTGTGCTTTACCATTGCTAATAAATCTCTCCCCTATTCCCAGCCTGTTTGGTCAATCTCAAGCATCAATTGCACAAAGAAGAAGACAACAAAGTAAAGTCAAACCACAAAAGAAGCAACAAGTGAATGCTTCAATTTCATTGACGGAATTGCACCGAATAAAGACGTCATCATTTGCACACCAACCACAGCATTTTGGTAATGATGAGAATGATAATTCTTCACATTTCAATTCAAGTAGTAACAACTCATCAAACAACAAACCACAAGTAAGACAATGCCAAAGTGAAGTAGCCAAGAAACGAAAGGAGTACATGAAACAATTAGAACTAAAAGAGTTGGAAGAACAAAAGAAATCATCTCAGTATGATACTGCAAAACTTGATCGTATACGTAAGCAGGCACAGGAAAAGCTTGACGAAGAACAAGACATTGTCAAGTTGCTAAAAACATGTAGTGAACGAGCTACAACATTTGCTATTCGTGATCAACAGTTGAAGGATAAGGCAGAGCGTGATAAGAAGGAACAAGATTATGAGCAACGAATGATTATAGCCATGGAGATTGATCGACTGAGGGAGATTGAGGCTAGGGAAGCAGAAGAGAAACAAAAGCTACAGAAAATGGTAAATGATCGCAAGATTATAGAGAATCAGATTGAAGAAAGACATCAGGCTAGATTGTTACTAGAGGAGGCACGCGATCAAGAGAATCGCGAAATGTTGGAAAGGATAC
>Ga0214481_100667_pt1 | contig 16616 bp, 10 predicted proteins | sample M1_20Mar14CPVII9_4_FD_165057 | JGI IMG/M metagenome (GOLD analysis project Ga0214481, IMG submission 165057) | Marine eukaryotic communities from Monterey Bay, California, United States - M1_20Mar14CPVII9sort6BwellG10 | ecosystem: Environmental > Aquatic > Marine > Unclassified | place: USA...
AGTTACCTGTATTTGATGAGAGTGCCCATACAGCAACTCCATGAGCTTGTTGGAGGAAATCTGATGATTTAAAGAGTGTTGTCGTATCATTAGATGATTGTCCAATCTTAGTTTGGCCAGTTTGATCTTTATTAGGTATTGTTTGTAGAAAGAATTTTGATACAGCTTCAACTGCAAGAGAATGGCGAATATAGTCCATATCTTCAACTTGTTTGTACATATTGCTGTCTATATTGGTTGTAATATGTTCTTCTTTCTTTTCATCTATAGACTGTTTATCACTTATTGCTTGCCATTTGCGAAATTGAATCATATAATGTTTCCAAGCTATCATATAGTCATCAAAGTTACTGCAATTGTTATCATTTGTGTAATGTTCAGGTAAACAGTTTCCTTCTAAATCCTTCCATTCTATCCATTCTAAAGCCTCTTGTATTGTAACATATGTACCCCAAGGACTCTCTCCTTGCAACAATGTCGGTGCACCGTCAGTATTAATTTGTTTTATGTCTTTATCTTGTTGAGATGGTATTGTACTACTTGTAGCGGTGACTTCATATAGCATCCGCGTATCATATGGATTTAAAACGTCATCGTAAATGTAAACAACCGGTTCTGCTGTAGATACAGCAGCATCATATCGTACTATCCTTGGAGTTGAAGAACTAAGAGCATCGTCATTTTTAGTTTGCTCTTCTTGAAATGTTTCTGGGATATGTCCGTCGTCATACGCCTCAAGTTTGCCACCATGGCTTTCAAATGCTGGTAAATTGGAGTCCATATAAGGCATTGTTATCAACATATTAGCCCAAAACAAATTAATGGCCAAGGCTTCATCCACTTATCTCTTCTCCTCTCGCTCAATAGAGATATAAGGATACCATGGGGTATCCTATTATTCCTATCCGACGTTCGTTCACGTCGACTTGAGTGTTGAAGCACGGATAGAGTTGAAGACGCTCTACCATACACTTAAAGATGAAAGCTAATGAAGACAATTGGTGCATAATTGAGAACTTACTAATTAAGCTTATAAGTCCTTCAGATTACCGTGCAGATCCAAAACTCTATTTACTATCTCTAACAGTCTAACAGATACAACACGTTTTCCAAAGAACTAACACGACAAATAACATAGAAACATACTAGACAGGTACCATCACTATAGGTACTATTACTTTCACTTCGAGAAGATGATTGGGGTATACTTAGCTTTCATTCACCTTGCGTTCACTTCCATTGTCGTCGACCTCAAGTCCTCCGACATCTCTAATTAAACCAGATCGTACACTAATCTGTTGGGGTGGTTGATTGGGCCCCTGTTGGTTGGCAGCGCTATCATAGCCTTGTGCGCCAGGTGGTCCACCCTGGTAGTATTGATCTTGAGGAGGCATACCTTGATGCATAAGAGGCATATTACCTCCTCTGGGTTGCTCATCTGGATGTTCGGGGTTGGCTAGACCTGTTTGTGTAGGCCTATGAGAGACACGCTTGTGCTGAACCTTGAGTCTCTTGTTTCCAATTTGGAAGCCATTCATTTGTTCAATGGCAAGCTCGGCACTCATGATGGAATCATAAGAGACGAAGCCAAATCCCTTTGATTCGCCAGTGTACCTATCAGTATATACCTTAGCACTAATGACGTTGCCAAAGGGGTTGAATGCAGTGGCAAGGTCGGCATCCGTGAGATCAATGGGGAGGTGGTAAATAAAAAGGTTTGCACCCGCTGGGCCTTCGCGAGGCCTTGGCGGAACTGGAGGAGGCGGTCCTCTACCTCTTACATCTCTAGGACCGCGGCCACCTGGACCATACGGAGGGGGGCGCTGACCATACGGACTGTACATATTATACCCTTGGTGATATCCAGGATGCATAGGACCTCCTTGGTAGCTAACTGGAGACTGTCCATGGTATGCACCTGGTGGCATCATGAGTGGAGGAGGTTGCATACCTTGAGACATGCCAGCTATTGATGGTGAGCCATCGGCAACCGATCCTGCCTGTGAGTATTCTTCTGGAGTAGCTGCCTGGGGATAGACTGGGGACATTGCTCCGTGACCCATGTAATATCCGCCTCCCATATTGCCCCGTTGATTGTACATATCATGTGATTGATGCATACCCCCATAAGGACCATTATGTCTCTGTCGCCATTCATGCTGCTTTTCTGGGTTGGCAAACTTAACCCGTATGGGTTTATCTACTCCATCTAGCTGTATTTCTCCATCGAGACTATCAATAGCTTTCTGAGCCATTTCACGTTCACTAAACTTTACAAATGCACATCCATTCTTGGCTTGATCTTGATGCATTTTCTTCCTGATAACATAAATATTTACAATTTCTCCATAGGATTCGAATAGCTCACGAACGAGCTGTTCGTCACAATCCCTGGGTAACTGCCCTACAAATAACTTGCATGAGTCTGTATTGTGTGGATGATGATGGTGAGTGAGTGTAAGGGGGGAGGAATAATAAAAAATAAATGCGTAAGATGTGTGCATAAATTAATAAAAATAAATGACACTACAATAATATGAAAAAAAAAACTTACCCCCTTCATAATCGGAATCACTTCTATTGTTGGAGGTTGGTAGAGGCATCGAATCAACTTCCCCTGCAGCAGGTCTCACCTGAGCAGGCCAAGGTGCCCCGTCGAATTTGAATTTTCCATGCATATCTTCAGCCACTTTCATTGCATCCTCGCCATTCTCATAGGTAACAAATGCACATCCCCTATGATTTCCCGACCTACGATCGCGTATAACGGTAAGGTCAAGGATACGACCATACGGTTCGAATACAAAGGCTAGGTCTTCTTCAATCAAATTCTTGGGTACTTGCCCTATAAATAACTTCAGCGGCTGTGCTAGACGTGAGGGTTCAATGTATATTGCAGGCTCATCGCCAACAACATGAGATGTGTCTACCTGTAAATGTTCTCCACCACTATTATCCCCTCCATCAACGTAGGCTCCTCCTGCATAACCACCAGCCTGAGAAGCAGGCACCATAGCACCTCCACCAACCTGTGCTGCATAGGAAGTAGTACCATACTCCCCGTATTGTCCAGCCTCGATTGTCATGGCCGGATGACCAAGATGTTGTTCAACGCCACCCTCTGCGGCTTCTGCTGATAATTCTCCTTGTTCAGGACTTTGTGCGTGTATATCATATTCTGTATTCGTCGTCGGTTCACCCATGGTCGTAAAGTTTCGACCTTCCATCATTGGCAGTACTTGAGCCATTTAGATGATGCAATGAGAATTGAGCGATGAGTGCTTCGATCTATTATTGCAATCTCTCTTAGGGCCGGTTGGAGATTAATTATTCGAAGTATGTTTACTCGAATTAGATAAACCCTACTCACAAATTTGTCGAGATGCGTTGAGAAAAATATACACAAGAAGGTGCACGTGTAATTTGCTTGTATTTGATTCACAAGGGGATTTTTGCACGTATTGTGTGCAGTAATGTATTCACCTTTATATGAACTGCTCTCTTCGTTATTCCTACTTGTATTGAATGCCTACAATATATATGCTATCAATCACGCCATGGTTCAACCTCATACCTAATATTGCAATGATAAATTCTGCACAAAATTGACTTCGCGAAAAGATACGACATGACGGTATCCTCTTCTTGAAGACGAGGGGTTCCCCTAGTAGCTTAAGGGTAAGAAGCATATGTATCTCTAGTGATCGGGTGTAAGTGTATAGTTAGTAATTCATTTCTCTATTGGTTACAAGTACAATTCATAGTTTTTTCCTATGATAGGATATTGGACAGCCTGTGTGTGCCAAAGTATGCATAGCTTCGTCTCGAAAAGAACAGTAATAGGCACACACGACACTTCTTGATATCCCAACAATATATGCGTAGTTTGTAGTAGAACATAATCCCCTGCTGATGATGAAACCCGAATTTGACCGATTTGTATAATACTCGTAATCGACAGCCTCAATATATGTACATCTTCTTCTTGGAGGTATATGTGTAAATTACTCGTCTAGATCAACAATTCCAGCATGAGCAGCCTTGCGAGCCAAGTCGACAGCATTCTTAACGTCATCTTGGTTCATGCTTGACGTTTCAAGATCATCAGCCTTGAGTACCTCACGAGCAATCTCGTACGCCAAGGAGGCCTTCTCCTTATTATCGAATACACCAATGTATCGTGACTTTCCAGAAAAGTAAAGTTGAGCTTGCCATTTCCCAGACGGTCGGCAGGTAACACCACGCAATGTAGCTTCTTGTAACTTCCTCTTTTTGTCTTTACCATACACTACGTTCACCGCATGGATTGCATCCTTGATACGACGCGCATCGGAGGGACTCGAGACAGTATTGTCATTAGTGGAGGTCCTCTTCCTCTTAACAGGCTTGTTGGTAGCCCTTTTAGGCGTCGTTTTACGAGACCGCTGACGTTTAGTAGGGGCGGGTGCCCATTCTGATTCAACTTCGGGGATGGGAACACTTTGGATAGTTGGGGGAGATCTTCTGGAAGTCTTCACCTTGTCCGCAATAGACTGACCGACTAGCGCAGATGGTTCTCCTCTCCGTAAAGACGAAGGGGCAGGCCTTGAAACTACTGGTTGAGCAACCGCAGTTTTGGTCTGTGACGCTTTCCTTCGAGTTCGTTTCGGCTGAGCAGGAGTACCATCCTTTCTTGGTCTTCCCCTTTGCCCTGGCTGTTTACTTGTAGTTTGCCCTGGCTGTTTACTTGTAGAGCCCTTGGGTCTACCTCTGCCTCTTCCTTTCTTCTTCGCAGGTTGCTCAGCAGGAGATGGATCCTCAGTTGAACCGTCATCCTCTTCTTGTTGGTGATGGTATTGATCTGGATAGTCATATTGTTGCCGTGGAGCTGGTTGGCCGGGGTAACCATATCTGCCATGGGGGTGGTGAGAGACAGGCTGCCCTCCATGATACCCAGGATGTTGTTGATAGTAAGGATGATGTGCCGCCGAAGGATGAGCAGACATGTGGGGGTGGTGATAATGTGTCATGCTAGGATGACCATACCCTGCAGGGTGTAGTTGTTGTTGCTGTTCATGATGATGTTGGCCGTAGAATTCATCCGATGTGACATCAGTCGGTGTCTTCCTCTTTGCCCTCTTCTTCCTCGTCGATGTCCTAGCTCCACCCACAGGAGCAGCAGACGACGATCGAATAGACAGTTGAGGAGGACTGAAATTATTCCTTCCCCCCGCACCACTAGCACTTGCAGAGCGACCAAACTTGGGACTGATCGAGGGTCCAGAAAACATGGGCAAATGGATTTCGCTTGGTGTCGGCTGCTCGGACGTTGCCCTACGTAAACTATTCGCCAATAAAGGAGACATGAATTGGATAGGCCGTGATCCACCGCCACCACCACCGGGTGTGGCATGCTCGGCAAGCTGGAGCAAGGCATTCAAATCATCATCCAAGTGGATGGCCCCTTGTGCCGAATGAAGAGCACTCGCGCCATCATTCTTGACTGGGGAATCTGCAAATACTTCACTAAAGTTGATACTGCCAGGAGTATCGGGTGCCCCCATAGTATGATGACCAGCTGCCGCGGCGGCACTTTGCTTATTCCTTCCACCTGCTTTCATTGAGGCCAATGGCGAGATGCTTATCATACTCTGTTGATTAGCGGGTATCTTGGGAGTATTTATACCAACATCCCCTCCGGCCTCTAACTTGATGGGACCATTGAATCCGTACATACCACGAGGAGTGTTGGCACCAGAGTAGGAATTAAGTCCACCCGTTGGGGAGAACAAGCCTTGCCCACCGGGAGATTGTAACATAGCAAATACTAAACAAGAGGAAATGTATTTTACGTGAGGACAACAAGTCACAAAATAAAATAAAATATTAAATCCATTCTGCAAATAATAAAAACACAAGCGTACCATTGCCAGCATCCAACGGAGTGCCATCCTCTCTCCTATTATTCCCCTTACCAAAATCCATAGCAAAGTTCATTGTGGGTGTTAATCCCGCGGTCAATCCTCGAGGCGTCATACCCGAGGACATGTTGGCAACTTTACTTGTAGTACGCGGTTGTCCCGACATAAATTGAGCCTTGGGCGTACTTGGGTATTGGAACATTCCCGGTGAGAGCTTGGTTTGCTGTATCAATATTGATAAATTGGGGAATAATAAACAGTATGGAAAATTAGAAAACCTTTATAAAACATATAACACATAAAATATAAGATACAAAAATAATAAAAACTTACATCACCATTTGCACCATTATCAGATGGAGGGGGTGTTTCAGACCTCTTCGGAGAATAATCAGTGGCAGTTTCCGCAGCTAATATCTCCTTCATCTTACTTCCCTTATTTTTACGTGACGAAGACCTCAAGGGACTAATCTGTGCAGCCAAGAATGAAGATGGTGGGGGAATATTACTAATAGTTTTCGTAATTGCCGTGGGTGTTGTTGAACAGAGTGATGCACTTAATCCACCACCCTGTACTGCCGCTTGGGCAGCAGCGGCTGCTAATTCAGCCACTGCTGATAATTTCGATGTATCTACTAATGTTGCTCCCAATAATTGTTGAGGTTGTACTTTTGGTAAGTGAAGTTGCTGTTGTTGTTGATATTGTTGTTGACGTATTGCAGTAGTAGTACTTTCCCCCTTCTTCAGTACACCCTCTAAACTTCTAGGTTCCACCTGCTTCCCTGCAGTAGCTGGTTTAACAACAGTTTTGGGCGCTGCACTCCGAGGTGAAACTCGAGGATCCAATTTGATCGTAGGAGCTGGTATTGCCTTGCTAAGTTTCTGCACCGTAGATTTTGCAGCTACAGCAACTGTTTGATTTGTTGCAACAGTTGGCGGAGGAGCCATCGAATTATTATCGGTAGTAGAAGTGGTAGAATTAGCAATCGATACTTTTCTGGCCTCGGAGATATTTTGTTCTGTGGGAGCCTCATTATTATTATTGGTATCAGCTTCATCGCCCGGAGTAACCACCGACGTACCTCCTGGACGTTTAGGAGTATCATAGGTACTCATAGCAGCTTTTGCGGCTTTATCCATTGGTTTAGCAGTTGGTTTCTGTTCTGTTGAAATCAGTGATGATGATGTTGTAACTCTCATATCTTTTTCTGTTGTAGACTGTGGCAATTTATTTTCTGCCGCGGCGGCAGCGTTCAATAATGAATTTGTATTGCATGGAAGGGTCATAGTTTCGACGCTTGGTGCCATATTATTATTCTCTGCGTGTAGCATTAATATAATGGTATGAGGGGAATACTAACAATCCTTCCCTTCTCAATCAACTATGTAAGTTGTTGTCGGCGGTTGTTTGCAAAGAATAGATTTATTTTGCTATACTCGTTCAACTCCGTAGGCGGCGGTAACAAATAATAATATATTACCTATTGCAACAATAAACAAGAGATAACACCTATGCAACCACGCCAATTCAGTATTATTTGGTTGAGGTTGAGCCTCTTTCACACTAAACTAAAAATCCACGTCGAACGTTTCTTCTCCATTTCAAAAAGTGAGAATGGACTTCTCACAAAATGATAAGTCCTCCATTATGATTAGTCTTGTATGTAAGGATGTGGAAGATGACGTCATATTGTTAGATATGCAGTCCAACCTCCCGCTCCCCTTGAAGAGGTTTCCTAATGAGTCCGCTGCCATGCATGCTCACAGATTGCCCCTGCACCAAAGTACAAGGCTAAGGTAAAAGAAAGGAGGGGTCTTGTAGAGAATGAAAGTAAAAATGTTATTTTATGCCCCACTGACAAACCGATAAACATATACGACTTCCTCTGATAATTAGACAACCACAACTAGATCATCAACCTGTGATATGCACAGGAAACAGTATGAAATATGAGTTAACGTCAAATAGCACTAAACTACAAAAAGAGCAAGACAAACAACCATACGTATACACAAACACATCTCTTACCTTCAAAATCATGCATACGGTTTCAGTTGCCAACTTGATAGCACTGGTAGTCACCAACAATGGCTGGATAACATTCTGATCATACATATTGGCAATACTGCCATGCTTTACATCAATACCTGCACCTATGGTTCCCTCTGCATGTGCCTTCCTCAACTCGGTAACAATCTCGATTGGTTTGAGACCGGCATTCTCTGCCAAAGTATATGGAATAACTTCTAATGCATCAGCATATGCCTTGAAACAATGTGAGTCCATACCAGTAGTTTCTAGTGCCAACTCCCTCAAACGTAACGATGCCTCCGTCTCGGCAGCTCCACCGCCAGCAATCAAGTACCGTTGTTTGACTAATGACCGGACAACACATTGAGCATCATGTACTGATCTGTTCGCTTCGGCCAATACCAACTCATTTGAACCACGAAGTAACACGGTAGATGTGCGACCGGGATTTGCAACTCCAACAAATTTGACAACCTTATGTCCCGATCCTGGAAGGACGACATCTCCAACATGTTCGGCACTACCCAACTTTTCAGGTGACAACGAATCAACATGAGGCACGGGCGTGCATCCCAACGTACGACAAACAAACTCCACATCAGTCCTTTCAATATCCGTAACTACCAATATCCCCATCTTGGCCAAGAAGTGTAAACTCAATTCATTGTATGCATCACGTAAGATACTCTTTTGGATAAGTACGACATTTGCACCACTCTTTTTGATCTTCTTGCACATGTTTAGAATGTACTTCCGCTCATCACGTAAAATACGGTCCATGGCAGCATAATCACTTACTACAACATTGTTATCCATATCAGTTTTGGGTGCCGAGAGACAGAATCTAAAATCATGGTGATATTTGGGAGATGGTTAGAAGGTGGGAATAAAGAGTCATACATTTTCTTAACAATAAACAACCAGTATCATAACAAACTTACTGAATCAAGGCAACCTTGGCGTTTTCAACTTGACTAGGCCCACCTGCAGTCTTCGTGCTGCCCTTATCAAACACTAACCCGGGAACTAATTCCGTATCATCCACAGTTCCGCCCAATTGCTCAACCATACGCACATCACGTAAATCAACATTGACAGCTTCACTGGGGTTATCACCTAATATACCCAAGACTGAATCAACAGCTAACGGGGCTAATAAATCACTATTCTGTGAAACAACCTTGGATGATAGACATGTCGATACTGCATGGATTAATGATTCACGATCATTCATATCAACAGGCTTGGCCGCCTTCTTTAATAACTGTGTACATTGCTCAGCTGCCTTGTAGAATGAACTAGCAATCATTGCCGGGTGAATTCCCTTACTTAGTAATCCAGAACATGCATCTAACAATGCACCTGCTAAAACAACCACGGATGTTGTCCCATCACCGGCTTCAATATCTTGTGATTGTGAACATTCCACGAGCATCTTAGCCGCGGGATGGAGGACATTCATCTTTGATAGGATTGTTGCCCCATCGTTGGAAATTAGTACCTCACCTGTTGGGAGTTGCATTAATTTATCCATACCGCGTGGTCCTAATGAGGTTCGTACTGCTGCTGCCACGGCCTATGATAATTGTATGATTGGTATATTATTATGTAATGAGTGTTTGAGTATTATAGGGGATTGTGTTTTTGCATTTAATGTATTGCGTGTTTGACAATTGTGGTTAGGATATAAGAATAAATGGTTAGATATCAATAGTCTTTATTGAAAATGACAAATAGCAATAATGCATTGATTTCTCCTGTCCTGTCCTTATTGCAAACACTGCAGATATCATTGGTTGCAAAATATCCTTTGCTAAAATAAGCCACCCCATACAACAATCTAAAAACATTGCAACTACTATTAATACCACCATTTATCATATCTTCTTCATGTGTATATTCTCAAGCGCCACAGCTTTAACAATACACCCACCACAAACTAAAAAAACAATGCCAACAATAAACATAGAAAATAATTTATCTAACATACCTTGGCAGCAACAATATTAGATATACGAACATCTTTACCCTTACTACGTTCTTGTAATGTTTCACCGTTGGATGGACGGGGACGATTTGCTACTGCTGTTGCCATTGTCTAAGTGCTTGGGGTTTAATTGAGTATGTGTGGTTGTAATTTTCGTGTGAGCAATGATTGAGACTGAAAGTTAAATTACGAGTACTTTTTATATCTCTACCGCCTCGGATTGTTGTATACTGCTTATAACACTATTAATATCGATATTATTACGCCTGCTATTCTATCTCTGGGTGCTATTAGAAGCCGTCACCTTACTAACTTCAGTGGTTCACCACGAAAATGTTAGACAACATATATTTTGGCGATAGGAAACATGGGGGAATAAATATTAAACTTCTTTTCCTTGCTCAAAACAACTGCGCTTCGCCGCTTATCTTCTATCGTATAGTCTATGTCTCTATGGTGGTGGCGATATACTCTTCAATTGATGACAAGAGGGGGAATTAGCTATGCTGTAAGCCATTGGATTGATTTATTAGGTTGTGTAGACACAATATATCCAATACAAGGGTGCACTAAACACTAACCACCTATTCTTACAAAACATACACCGATAAGTCTCTTCTTCGGAGTACACATTCTATCGGTATATCGGTGCATTATACCACACAATTCTATTGAATAATGCCAACATCAAACCATACTACTTCCCATAAGGGCAGTACTAGTGTTGGTACTAACAACAACAATAATATTAACACAAGTGGTGGTTTCTCATTAACAACTTCTCTAAAGGGTGGTGCAAGAAGTATAAGTAGCAATAATAGTACAGGTGTTGATTCTACAACGCGATTACGAGAGGGTATTAACAATAGCTCACTTGCAGTTAGTGGTACCAAAAACTTACGACGCTCGGCACCACCACCAAACACTAACACACACGTAGCTTCAAGTAGTTCAAGTATAGGAGCACCTCATCCACAAACTACTAAATCATTTAACTCTGCTACCAACTACAAACAAACCCAACAAAGTAGTCAAATCATTAATCAACATAGAAGAACAGCAAGCTATAGAAATCAACCAAACAATAGAACTAAAGTTTCACCTAGAAACCAACATACTCCTAACCAACAACAAGGACATAGAAGATCTGAATCAGCCGGTGGTAGATTGTGGAATAATTTTACATCAGGAAAGTCCGCGTTTGTATCGTTTTATCATGTACATTTGTGTGTTCAATATGAAGTGTTGGTGTTTTGATTACTTCATTTGAACTTATGTGCCTTTATTTGATTGCCTTTACAAACCACATACTAACAAAAGTTACTGTCTCCTCTCTTTCATCTTCTTCATAAACTGCGAAACGCACATCATTCAGGATTAAGTCCAGTTAAAAGTATGGATAGTGATGATCGTGAATCTACGACAAGTTCTAGAGGTACTGGTAGTATATATACCTCACGCAGTGCTGTAACTACACCTGACAATAATAACTCAAGTAGCACTTCAGTGACAAAGACTTCAATAAGTAAGGCTGCTAGCCCAAACAACAACAGCTTACAATCTCCAATGAATTTAAGCACATCATCATTCGATGATTGTTATAGATCACCATCTTCACAAGCAACACCAGGATATACAGATGCATTCACTTTATTGGATGGTGTTGAACGTGCTGGCTCTACTTCTGGTAGTAGTAATACCCCATCCCCCGTTAAGAAGAAAAAGAAGGATCAACTAAAATCATTCTTACCTTCTAGTCCAAAGCGTAGTATTGGTGGTGGAGTGAATAAGTCACATCAGCAGCCGTCTTCTCCTACTCGATCTTCTAAGTCTAGTAGTGGATTTGGTAATGATGAAAGTGTAAGTGGATTAAAGAAGAAGATGCCAAGTCCACTGTTTACAAACACTGCAAGTAGTGGTGAGAATCATCCGACTACTCCACCAAGAAAGAGTGTAGACATACCACAATCACAACAGCAGCAAGATTTGCCAGCTCCACCATCGAATCAAAAGAAGAAGAAATCAATAGGTATACGATCAGCATCTCCAATACGTGCTCCATCTCCGTTAGGTGGACGTGTTAAGTCATCTATAGCTGCAATTAGTAACAAGATTAATAACAATAGCAGTACTACTGGGCAACAGAATGTACGTTCACGATCACCTAGTTTACTACGAAATAGACAATCAAATGCTGCAGCGGCTGTATTGAATCAAGATGACAATAATAATGATGCAGGAGGGGTTGAGGTTATTGTTCAACCTAAAAGTATAAAGAGTGGTATTAGTGGTGGAGATAATGGTCGATTTGAGATATTACCCCGATCACCTACCAAGAGTAGTAAAAGTAGTACTACAAGTAGAGGTCGAAGTGGATTGGGTGGTATAGGAGGACGTATACGTAACCGATCTCCATCACCGGGTGGAAGTCGTATACGTAATCGATCACCATCACCTGCACGAAAGAATACTACCACAAGTAATAGAGATGCAAGTCCATTACGTAAAACATTTCATAATGTTGCCAAAAGTTTAGTATCTGGTTCAAGTATTGCGGGTGGTAGTCATGATGAGCTTGATAACAATGTTTCATCTACTACTTCTACTCCTCCATCTCAGTCGAATAATACTACTACTGGAAAAGCATCATCATCTCCTAACTTACATATGGATAAAGATTCACAAGTTGGTGCACCATCATTCTTTGGCGGTAACAATACAACAAGAGGCATGTCTCCGGGCCGAATGGGAAGGATGAAACGCAGCTTGAAGAAACGATTGGCAGCGCCATCAACAACTACAAATAATACGTATGATAAGCCACCATCATCCCCAAAGAAGGTACCACTACCGTTACATCCAGGCTCGTCATCAACATTGTCAGATTATGGCACTATTAGTAATAAGGGAAGTGTTGATTATGATGATAATAATAATGATGTGTTGATGAATACTTTATTACCATCTACAATGAGCTTTGATGTTGGCAGTGATGATAGATTGAATACTGCCAAAGAACCCCCACAACAAGCACCGCAGACACCAATTATAGAAAAAGATTTGGAAGATAACGAGGGATATTTCATTAATACAACATCTTTTAGTATATTTGAAAGTTATGAATTCCTCAAAGCCATGGGTGGATCGGAAAGTGAGGCATTGGTAATAACTAATTATATTCGTACGGGTGATTCACTTTGTTGTGAAGGAGAAGAACAAGATTTTGATCAAGCCATACAAGTTTATTATACTGGATTGGGTGCTATATTATCTAGAGTTAAGGAATGGTCATTAGAGAAGAAGAGTGAAGAAGATCAACGACACGAAGAAGAAGAGTCTCATTTACCAGAAGCATCAGTAGAATCTTCAACAACACCTGATGCATCCCATATATTGTACAAGGACTTTGTAGATATTGCACACTGTTTCGAAACGAATATCTTACTATTGGCCATGTCATCTATACTCTTACGTGCTGGGAATGTTCACTTTCGACTTCATCAATATGAACAAGCCTGTCGTGATTACAATAGTGCTCAATCATACCGTTTACTACGACATGAGGCCAAGGATCTTGTATCACAAGAAAAGATAGATCTTAATGATGTATATGTTGAGGACGCCAAGCTTAACGGACGTATCTCGAACAATATGGCATCATCATTATCAAAACAGGGCAAGTATGAAGAGGCAAGATCTGAGTATGCCAAAGCACTTCACATCAAACAAAGTTCATTGGAGGTATTGCATAAATCTTCAAGTTTAAATGGTACCAAGAAGGAAATGATTGATAAGACTTGGGTAGCTGACATTGCATCAACATTTCACAATATTGGATTGTTGAGAATGAACTGTGGTGAGCCCAAGAAGGCCGAGAAGGCATACAAACAATCATTATCACTTCGTGTTAAGAAGTTTGGGCTGGATGACATAGGTGTCAGTTCAACTCTAAGTGCATTGGGACATTTGTATTACCATCAAAAGCAGCACGATGATGCATTCCGTTCATATAAGGAATCGTTACGTATATGGAAATCTCAAGTTGGCAAGTCGGATCTTAAGACTGCAGAGCATTATTACAATATTGGGCTCGTTTTCTATTCGAAAGGTCCGTATAGCAAGGCAAAGACTTCAGTTACAGAATGTTTGAGAATACGAAGTCTCTGTCTCCAACAAGATAGTTTACTCGTAGCGGCGGCACTTTATCTATTGGGGTTGATTGCTATATCGTTAGGTAATTATGATGAGGCACTGTCGCTGTTAAATCAGTCTTTGTCTATACGACAAAAGTTACTAGAGTCGGACGATCATTTACTAGTGTTAAATGTACAATTAGCAGTAGGGAATGCTTATCAAAAGAAGATGGAACATGATGATGCCTTTGATTGCTATTCAACAGTTTTGATAGGTAGGACACAACGTATCGGAAAGGATAGTCTACCCGTATCAGAAGTATTACAAGCCATCGGATTAACTTATAGTGATGCAGAGCAATATGATAAAGCATTCAAGACCCTCGAAGAGGCACTCAGAATAAGAAGGTCATCAGAAAGTTCCAGTGTTGAAGTGGCAGAGACACTCAATAGTCTTAGCTATGTGCTCTTCAAATCTGGTGATACGGAGAAAGCAATAGAGTTGAGTGAAGAATCCCTTGATTTGATGAAATCTGCTATCGCATTCGACCACATCCTTGTTTCCAAAGTATTGAAAAACATTGGAGATTATTATCAGGATATACAGGCTTATGATGAAGCTACAGAAGCTTACAATGAAAGTCTTCGTGTGATGACTAGCTTTTATGGACAAGATCATGTCTTGCTATCGGAGGTGCTGAATGAAATTGGTGTGACGCGATTTAAGAGTGGTGACTATCCGGTAGCGAAGCAATCATTTACTGAGGTGAGTTACATTGCTGTGTCAGTTCTCAGCATCCGAATAGACCAACATCTAATTATCTGTTCTTATTTCTGTTTCTCTTAGGCATTACGGCTGATGCGCTTAAGCAACAACGAGGCAAACAAGTCAGCCATCTTCCCTACACTGAACCACTTGGGACATGCACTCTACAAGAATAATGAGCTAAAACTTGCTTCTGAAATATACATTGAATCATTCAACATTCAAGTGAGAATTGTTACGGGCGTATCAAACAATGGGGTAAAGGAATTTGGCACAAAGTTAAACACCATAAAGGAGAGAGTTTCCACTATGCAAAAGAATGAAGAGGATGTTTCTGATATATCAGAATCCCTGGGTGGTATTGCTGGTATCCTTCGTTATTTGGGACTGGTAATACAGGAACAGGGAGACTTCGAAATGGCACTATCAATAAACAAACTGTCACTATCAGTACGGTTATGTCAGCCCTTCAAGGAGCATGCTGCAATCGCTCTTATGGCAGAAACAATTGCCATGTTTGAATACAAACGGGGTAACCTTGAGAGTGCAATGGACTATTTCAACCAAGCATTAGATGCAAAGAAATCTTTCCAGGGAGAGTCTACAATTGATGTTGCAAGAACAGTAAATAATCTTGCAAACATACACTTCTCAATTGGTAATCTTGATGAGGCGATGGATCAATACCAAAAGGCATTAGAAATCAAGAAACAAGTTCTTGGAGACGACTCAGACGAAGTTGCAAACACACTTAATAATATTGCTCATGTTATGGTCAGTGCTGGCAAGGAAGAGGAAGCACTCAAAGTATATCATAATGTGGTCAAAATACGACAAGATCGTTATGGTAAGAGCGACATCTCGGTAGCCGTAACTCTTGCAAGTATGGGTGATGTATACATCAAGCTTGGTAAGCTCGACGTTGCTAAGACTTACTTTGAGCAATGTATAAGAATACAAAGGTTGAAACAAGACCACTGTGACGAACGTGTGCTGGAAAACCTCGGATCTATTTATGGCAAGCTTGGTGAATGGCAAAAGGCAGAATCAACATTCAAGGACATAATTGATCTGAAACGAGAGGCATATGGCAACGAGTGTTTGGATGTAGCAAAGACATTAGATCTACTGGCAGTATCTTATATTGAACAAAATCGATATGCTGATTCTATTGAACACTTGCAAGAGGCACTTCGTGTACGACGAGTGTGTTTAGACGATGAAGATGACGAGGTGTTGGCATCATTGAACAAGCTTGCCTTTGTCTATAAATCGTTAGATATGTCAGATCAGATGACTAAGGTGAGAGATATGATGGAGGAATTGCAAGCTAGACGGGGTGACGAATCCTAACTGATATAAATGCAACCTTTACAATGTACTTTGTTTACTGTTTACTTCACAGGATATCAAACCATGTATTCTACTAGTCAATCTGTAACATATCGTCGATGCTAATTTACATACATCAATACAATATACCTCTATCATTTCCCAGTTAATGTACCGCAGATCAAATCCATCAAAGATACTAATTATTGACTGACCAAGTATGGTTGCATTGCGGGCATTCATAGAATACTGTCTGCCCTTCGTCGACACTTCTAAGTTGTACTGTATAAAATCCAACTTCTGGAAGATGTGTGAAGAGAGACGATAGTAACTCAAGTTAGTGCATACGTCTTGCAAAGACAATCAAAAGAAGATACATAAAGGCCAAATGAAGCACTCCGAACTCAAATACTTCATAATGAACACATGAATTCATAAGTTAAAACAATACCAACGCGGACTTTCC
>Ga0214481_100670_pt1 | contig 16544 bp, 12 predicted proteins | sample M1_20Mar14CPVII9_4_FD_165057 | JGI IMG/M metagenome (GOLD analysis project Ga0214481, IMG submission 165057) | Marine eukaryotic communities from Monterey Bay, California, United States - M1_20Mar14CPVII9sort6BwellG10 | ecosystem: Environmental > Aquatic > Marine > Unclassified | place: USA...
ATATCAACTCTAGTGATAGTATAACTGCAATGGAAAGTTATTCAGTAGGTGGCGAGGAGAGTATTGATATATCTGTTACTGCCACAAAGAACAATAATAATGAAAAGACATCCTCGTGTAAGTTTGACACAATAGCACCGCGGTTGTCCAAATGACATACTCGCAACGCCTTGGTACCACCCTGTTCACTTAAACCATCCTCGGAAAAGCCAAGTACATCACGTAGTACGTCATCGTTAACAATCTCCAATATCGATATAGAACAATTGAAGTTGGAAGTTGTTTCATGTTTAGAAGAGAGTATACCGTTTATAATGTCACCAAATAGACCAAGGCTGTGGACATTCCCAGCAACTTGATTGATATTAGTTGATGCCCTTGACGTTACTAATCCTGCAATTGTAGGTCCAAACATTGTTAGTGTCTTGCCTGACGCTGATCCACCAACAGTACAAATCACTGTACAACATGGGATATAATTATGTTTTTCTACACCGTCGCCCTGCTTCATTTGACAGGCTAATGATAGTACATCTTGAACCGCAGCTGATGCCAAAGCTGACATTGTAGAATGACTATCATCCTTTGAGATTGCAGCTGATGACGATGGGAATGATTTACAGTGATGAGGCCAAGACACATCATCAAATTGATACTTTCTTGCCCAATCCTCTGATGATATTTGTGACTTTGTGTAGTGGAAAGAATTCATATATGTGTGAGGGAAAGATCAGTGTAGATGGATAGATTCAAAGTATAGAAGAAGACTTACCACTTCAGCAACCAATTTTGCTGTCTCAACAGTCACCCTACCGGCAATTCTCTTCTTTGCCTTGGCACCCAAACTTTCTGAACCTTCCTTGTTATTTCCTTCGTTGTCTTCTGCATCAAAAGCATTAGGATTAACTAATATAACCTCGCCATGTTTCATCAATTGAGCTGATTTCACTTCTTCCCCTTCTCTGCCATCCGCTGCGGCGGCTTCTTGGTCAATCAATGCTGGATAGAGTATTGGTCCGTACCCATCTTCATCTGTTTCATCTCCTCTCCCATCTTTAGCCGACAATGCTGCTACATTCTCCTGTTGGTAATGTGAACTAACCTTTAGTAATAATGACACTCTTCGACAATTTTGTAATCCAAACCGTTCATTATAATTTGATGATTGAGCTTCAGCTTTTATTGTTTGGAGAGTATGAATTACACGACGTGCCTTGGATGAGAATGGGCTTAATACTTTTTGCGTTGTTGGTTTTGTAACTCTTGGCTGCACCTTATTAACTCCACTGCTCTTCTCTGCTACTCGTTCATCTGTGGGTGTTGAAGTAGTGGCTGTATTCTTCTTTTGAACTTGTTCACTTGACACAGACGAAGGTAAAACAGCAGAAGCAGCAGTGGATGTAACAGCGGTGCCCCGACTGCTACTACGACGTTGAGAACGTGGCACCTCTTTATTCCAATTAAACTGGGATGTCTTTTCATTATTATTGTTCTTTGTGGCAGTAACAGATATATCAATACTCTCCTCGCCACCTACTGAATAACTTTCCATTGCAGTTATACTATCACTAGAGTTGATATTGGAGTTAGTTTTGTTGTATAATTCCTCGGATGCTTTGGTTACTTCTGACACCTCATCATTTTCTGTTATATCCTCCCTCTCCTGAATATTATGTTCAATTTCCTGCTTAAGCACAGCAGCTGCTGTTTTATTTTGTAGATTTATTTTTTGCTTTTGCTGCTGTTGCTGTTGTTCTTCATGTAATATTTTATTATACAATTCTTCAGATGCCTTTATGATATCATTATTATCTGTTGTTTCCTCACTTTCAGTAGTAGATGTACCTATAACTACATTACCAATATGATTCTCATCCTCCAATGAATCAGGTCTAACTTGCTGTTGTTCAACTTCCTGCTGTTGCTGTTGATATCGACTACTTAATGATGTAAAAAATTCTTCACTTTGATTAATCATACCACCATCTTCTTTATCGTCATCCTCTGCTGTTGTTAAAGCAGTTTGCGGTTGTGTTAATGCAGTTTGCTGTGTTGTTGAAGAAGTTTGTGGTGGTGTTAATGAAGTTAATGAAGAGGGAGGACAAATATTGCATTCCACACCAGTACCATGATCAGAATGTATCCGATCTATATGTAAATTATTTAATTCATCTGCTATACTATAACTACTAGTTGCTGCTTCATAACTTGGTGGTGGAGGTAGCATATCATTAATATTCGCTTTGGGTGCACCATGTGTTACTTTCATTTCACGTGCACCGTCTTTATAATTTTGTACAACTACATTATCTTTAGTCGGCGGCGGCAGTGAAGGCGGTGGTGCAGCAAACAACGGAGGAGAATCTTCTAACGAATCAATAAAAGTATTCACTTCATTTAATACATTTGATATCATATTACTACCACTGCTACTCTGTTCAATTTCATCATCATTTTGGTTGGTATTATTAGTTTGGTCGGTAGTCATAATATAATTATTGGAAGCGGCCTCTTCTCTTGTCATTGGTACATATATGTCTGCTTCTGGACTATTATTTATTGACATTAAAATAACCTATGCTGTATCAATTAGTAGACTATTTGAACCTTTGTTGAACTATCGCATTGGTTTTCCTAGCAAGTGAGTTCTGAAACTTTTAGATGAAACTTTGGCCATTATTATTCGAAACTTTCACATTGGTATCCTTGAAGATACCCATCCGAACTCAATATTGCATGCAGTTTTCTCCTTTTTGCGATGATGGCTTCATGAGTTAATTTCTTATCATGGTAACTAAGTCTACATAGGAATTGAACAATATCAAGAGATTACTAATCTTCTGATGATAGGAAACTTGATACCACTGCACATCTAATAACGCTCTAACAAACATGGATGTAATAACACTCTCTCGACCACTGCACATCCAACGCTTTAAGAAACATGAATGTAATAACACCAACACTGCATGATATGCAAATGCAACTCATTGATGAGCTAATGCTCATAAATTATAATCCATACTCCAGTGCAAGTCCTCGATATATCATATTCATCATATGCTCTTATCGATATCAACAACTGACGAGTACCTCTCTTCATCCATCCATACCAAATTGTAAGAACACGAGTCGCATATACGACTACCACATCTCAACCCATATCAACATATGTTCAGCATGCTATCTCTACGCATCATCACCCCACTCGTTATTCTAATGGTCAGTATGACTACCGCTAAGCATGTCCGTGAAGGTCGTCATCGACGTCATCTTCGTAAAGATTCGGATGAGCAACAACATGCTCTTCATTCTACTCCTTCATCTCACCACGGATCTAACCGCAATGCGGCGCTAATTGCTTCCTTACTTGATGCGTTGGGTGGGGATGACAACATTGAAATCATTATCAACGCCAACAGCGGTAATACCGAGACTACTACTAATAACGATAACAGTAACAGTAAGTCGTTTGTGATGTGTTGTGTGCCTGTGATATGTTAGAGAACATACAGTATGTCACATGTTATAGTTCTGTATCTGTATCTTACTCAGTACCTTCTCTTCTCCTACAGGTAATAATGATAATAGCGTAAGTAATAATGATAATAGTATCACCAACAACAACATTAATAGCTTCAACAACATTAATGTAAACGAAGATGTTCCCACATCATCTCCTCGTAAGTTTAATATGTATCATATGATCTGTCCCTGTTCTGAAGACATACTACTAACCCGTATTGCACATGAAACTTTAATAAACAACACAGTGATTGTAGACGACGGTCCCATTGAAGCGGAAGGATATGATATCGATGAAGAACCCAAGGTTACTATCATTGATGTACTTGCAAATGACAGGGCACATCCTGCAAGCTCTGGACCACTATTTGTTTCAGGATTTGAAGATGTATCCCGTGCACGGAGGAATACACCATGTGTTCCAATTGATGGAAGTATATGCACTGGTCCTGGTTTTCCTCCAACATCACCTCGTCCTCGTGAGTAGACTGGACATGTTGATCATGTATTCGCAGACTACTATCCTTCTCTAACATTGACATATTAAACAGCTCGTACACCTCCACCTACGCCCCAACCACCTGACCCGACGTTTAGTCCGACAATGGCCCCAATGTCCCCGTAAGTCCAATGAATGCAAGCCTTTTACCAAGGAACTATGTGCTAACCACGCCTTTTATCTTCGATTCTTTAAGAACTTTGAGCCCTACGCTAAGCCCAACCATGAGCCCGTAAGCAGACCTTTCTTCTTTGTTTCGTATCATTAAGTTGTACCAAGTTTGTCAATCACTCACTCCGTCTAATCTTTTCTTGGCTTTTGTAACAGGAGCTTTTCGCCAACTCGAATTGGTGGAACCCGTCCTACTACACGACCGACTTTTAAATTCCCCAACATTGGTGAGCATTGAAATGACATCTATCACTGCTTGAAACATTCCATCTAACCTTGATCATCTTATATTAGACCCAACCCTTTCACCTACGCTTTCTCCCACATTGGCGCCAACGATCAACCGTAAGTATAGATGTCATTTCGTATGTTTATCATGTGTACTCAACTCTTCTAACATTTCTTCTTTTATATGCTACCCCTTTCATACAGCTACCGAGCTACCAACAATGGTGAGTAAGATATGCAGGGTCGTGTAGATCTCTTTTGTGTTTATTGTACTCAACTCATACCTTCTCTTTCTTGATATGGTAGGCCCCAACTGGTGGAGAAGTGTAAGTTACTATCCTCTTCTTTGATTTGTCTTGTTATCTCAATTTCTTATAAACAATCATCTAATTCATTTGCCTTTGCCTCTCTACTTTCACTTTTCTCCACACACGAATCTCAGTTTGTCTGGAAATACTGCTAGGGGTGGAACTGTAACCGTTGCAGGGAATGGTTTAGGGGTAAGCTATGTTCCCCCTCCAGGACAAACAGGCTCAGACATTGCCAAGTACATTGCATGTGATCAAGATGGTGCTTGTGGCGAAGCTTTCATATTCATCACTATTGTCGACGATCAGAGCCCGTCTACTCGTCGTCGTCATCTTCGTAAAGATTCGGATGTGCAACAACAGCATGATCATTCTCGTTCATATCATGGTCATGGACCGAACCACAATTCGGCGCTAATTGCTGCCTTGCTTGACGCGTTGGGAGGAGATAACAACGTTCAAATCATTATCAACACCAACAGCGGTAACACCCAGACTACTACTAATAACGACAACAGTAACAGTAAGTGCATTGTGTGTGTATGTTTTGTGCACATGATGTGATCCCCCGTATGTCATGGTTCAGCTCACAGTATCTTTTCCTTACGGTATCTTCTCTTCTCCCATCCACCATACTCAGGTGACAACGATAACAGTGTAAGCAATAATGATAATAGTGTTGTCAATAGTAATACCAACAGCTTCAACAACATTAACGTGAATGAAGGTGAATTGCAGCCTACAGTGAAGCCAACAACTAAACCAGAACAACTTCCGACTCAATCCCCTTCATTGGTGAGTATGGTATTCATTTGTCACTGCTTACAACGTTCCTTACTAATCTTGAATCATTTTGCTATTAGAGCCCAACACTTTCACCTACCTTATCACCGTGAGTATCTGTTCATAAGGACGGTGTTTTGATCGAAGATCAACTTATATCTCATACCTTTTAATGCTTCTCTCTACGCTGTTTACTCGTCGATCCCTACCTTTATGCCGTGAGTATTAGAATCACTTTTACACTTCGATAAGACTCTGTCTATCTCACCTACTTAAACACGATTTGTCTCTATCAATTATTATTTCAGAACCTTATCTTCCACCTTGAGCCCTACCCTTTCACCGTGAGTTCTATCTCTTCTTGTGTTGTTGTTTGTTCATATTATATGAACTACTATTCCTTGTCTTGTTTTGAAATATCTTATGCTTCTCCATCTTCCTCTCTTTTACCACATCACTTAATAGATCCTTTTCACCCACCCTGTCACCCACCTTCCCGACATATTCTCCCACATTGTCACCCACTTTGAGCCCTACCCTTAATTCTACGGGTAGTCCAACTGTTGATGATGCTGTGCGTATTTGTTTTGTAATTGAGTTTTTGTTTTGCAATTGAGAAGATTGAACAAGTGATATCTAACACCAATTTCAATTGCTCTTTTCTCTATACAAATATGTAATCAACACACACATCACAAATCATAGCCTCGAGTGCCTACACGTCGGCCTACGCCTACACGTCCGAGTTAATGATGACGAGAGAAGGTAGAAAACTGAGTGTGATTGTATTGAATGGGAAAAAATGTATTGAAAAGATTTGTTATTATCAAATTAGAAGATGGATCCGTATTGGGGATTCTGTTTGCTCTTCTAAAGTGGTGTTAGTTATTATTGATGTTTGCGGTTTATTTATAATTCATAATTTGTTTGGAGAAGGAGATCGTTATTGTATGTAGAAAGATTTAAACGATAAACAAGAATAGCTTGTACTAAAATGAAAGATGTAGATCTTTGTAAATATCCTCTTCTTCGCCTACACTTACAATATGTAATCAGCAATATATGTATTGGTTTGTTTATATAATATCATCCTAAATGCTAATACACTAAGATATCATTGACTTGGACGAAGGTCATGCATCCGCTCTTGTTCCCTCTTATTCCCCATATATTGTAAACTAACAATAAGGTGAAGAAGAGATAGGATATCAATGATGTCAATTTGTACAATTTGCCCATGGTACATGATATTTGTTTTAATTGGTGGCATTGGTATCCTTTTTATGAGAGTCGGAAGTCGGAAGAGTTCAGTATATAAGCAATAGAGGTGTTATGCCCGATTACTGACCGAGAGCGTGATATTATTACAATGGAAGAAGAAGTTAGTAGTACCAACATCAATGGTAGTAGTAGTATACTACCAACAATGCATCGACGACGACGTCGTAAGAAAAATTATGGCAAGAAGCTAACATTATCGTCTCAACAAAATACATCAGCTATCAATCAAGATGCAAAGCTTGAACAGGAAGTAGATTCCTATTTACAATGGGGTGGCGATACTGTAAGTAGTAGGAATTGTAACATAAAACGAAAGAAGAGATCACGTCGTGTCTATGGTGGTACTAAAGAATATGACGATTTAGATTGGTCTGAGACAGATAATGTTGATACAAAAGATAGAAAGAAAAAAGAAGGTGCACCGTCTAATACTACTTCATTGCCAATGTTACTACATCTACGAGAGATTGGTCGTCGACCAGGAAGAAGATCAACCTCTTGGAAATCACATATGTTATGTCAGTCCATTTCATCATCCACATCAGTGCCCAACAATCATGATAAACGATATACAAATCTACTACAAACAGCAACTCAATCCAACAAACAAACATGGAAACAATACACTAAACAATCAATACCATTTAGTAAATTACAAACACCAATAACAGATGCTATATTGGCATTAAGTCGATATGGTTCATATATGATTGGCGTAGGCGGAGTACCACAGGGTATTACTATTACTTCTCATCCAATTTATAAGACTTGTCCACATCTTATACTTAAATTTTATGGTGTGCCTAGTCCTTGTAGATTGAAGCAAATTGAAGATCAGAATCAACGTGTTGATTCTGCAAGTAGAAGAAGCGTACCATCTCAGATTACTTCACCATTGATCCATGCTGTTCCATTACTATTCAAAAACTCAAACTCACAAATTGAGAATCAAAACCATCCAGTGCCACCAGGATTGTTAGGTCATAATGAGTATGAATCTCCTGCGGCTAATATACCAATGAAATTATTACTAAGTGAATGTGAATCAGTTGGTGTGGCATTCTTACATCATTCGACTGCGGCGTGGAATAGTAGTGGTGGTGGTAGTAATACATTTTCAGAATCACCTGCCCATGGCGAGGATGTTTTAGGTACGATTGTCATCTTTGCAACGCCCACTACTGTTATTGACAAGGGTAGTAGTACAAGTATAAGATTGACAACATCATATCATTTGAGTAATGTTAGGATTGGTGGTTGGAATGCATTTACTATGAGGAACTTGCTTTGGCCATCAACATTACTACCAACAATACATAATGATTCAATCGAGATTGACTCACCTACTACTTTCCAATACCTACGCCAAACTCTATCAGCATACATTCTATCCAATGATGAAGATGACGGCTTTCGTATAACATGGATCTCTATTGGTGATGGTCTCGAAAATGCAGAGGTAGAGTGTACAACTCTGCCATGCTCCATTAGACCAACACGAAGTGATATAGTTACCAAGTCAGAGGATAACGTGTGGGAAATTATTACATCAGATTGTCAAACAGGATGCTACCCTAACACCAAAGAGGAAGAAGATGATAACGTCAAGTTTCAGAGCAAATCAAAAGACGGCCTGAGCATAGCATTTGAACTATATCTACATATCGATGCCTTACTCAGTGATATCATGTCAAGGAGACAATCATCACTCTTCAAGAATACGCCCTATCAAAATGAAAGTGTATCCTTCATGCCCGACTTTTACTACAATCTCGTTAGTGTATCACCAGATAACCTCAAAGTGACAGTGATCATTGTGTTCTCGAATAAAGAAAAACAGATGCATTCAACTAAAAAGGTACCATCAGCCTTGGGGGTGTTTGTTCAAGTTAATCTATTTGACCAAAGTTATGACGAGTTAAAATGGTTACAACATCCTACATTGAGTGATGATGCAGCGTCGATGAAGCAATGGTGTAACTCATTGGCATTGAATTGGCGTATGAAAGAATGCCGTGTGGGAGTATTCTGTCTTGATAGTGCAGAGATTGGGTCAAAGTTTGACAGTTGGACTTGTAAGACACACGAGGAGAATGCCGATGATGACTTGGTTGATGATAGGAATGTCAATCTATGGAGTGAATATGTAACAGCCAAGAAGACCCAAGGTGTTGCCACCAAAGTACCCAAGAATATATCAATGTCGTCGTTGTACCCTCACTGCGATGTCATTACAAATCGAGCCGTAGTACAACACATTCCTGTGAAACGAATTACAAGTAGAGGCTCACCAATCGAGTTGGTTTATGGATGAAGAAGCTTACTTTATAATCATATAAGTTACAACCACATACATGAAAGTTGCTTATAACTGAGCACCAGTACTCCATTCTTGACCAATCTATCAGTTAGATATACATCATCTGTAACAACAGTGTTAGTCACGGATGATCTGTCCCGCAACTCACATTCAATAACTCGTTCCACACTTCCTCTTTCTCGTTGTAACTCTTTTGCTATACGCAAGCTGTGTTTTTGCAGCCCTGCAGTTAATGCACATAAACATAATGCACCCTCGTTGGGCCGTCGTAAGTGTAACTTATCAAACAATCTACGATGTGTCTTAGACCCTCCAGCCTTTCGTCGTATGACAATATAGTTTTGTAAAGTGTCGTTATCACCATCATTAATGTTGCTTGATAAGATTTCTATCACCTGATTCAAGGTTATCACTCGTCGTGACGAGGAAGGCAGAGAGCAAAGATCTAAGCATTTATGAAAGAGAACATCATCCGCCGAGACTCCCTTCTCAGTTATTTCAATCAGTATTTGACCGCTATCATCTTTCGATTCTACAGCAAATACTTTTGTGTCAAAGCTATCCCCTGTTTGTTGACTGCTGCTGCCACTTCTTCTATTGTTTCCAAACTTGGCACCGTCGAACATTACTGATATACCTTTTAACTTAGGTGAGCAATTAGACGATAACGCTGATTGAAATATTGGCATCCAATCGATAGTTGATATACTGTTTGATGGATGATTATTATCACGCTTTCGTGATGTTAATCGTATTTTCTCTGCAGATATGGTCGTGATATTGTTAGTCGAGGTTGTCTTTATCAACTCATTAAAGTTCACACCATCACCACCACGTATACCAATGGGTAGATTACATCCATCTAAATATAGCTTAATCGGATTCCAAGCTATTTGACATGCTTGCAATTGTTGAGCTTTTGTACTCAACGGATGACCAAGTGATCGTTCCCACTCGTTAGCTTTAATCCAATACAATCGTAATGCCGCCGCTGCATCCTCGACACTTGAATGACCAATAGAAGTAGACGTAGATGACTCCTTCTTCGGTTGAGGTTGTTGTATCTCAATGCCAAGATATTCTGAAGTTAGATGACTCAACTTTCTTGAATACATTTTCTTATTCCTAACTGAACGCATGTAGGGTTTATAAAATGCTGTATCTCGTACTAATCCAGTAGGATGTTGTATCTCCAATACATCAAAATCATTCTCTAATGCATGTCCTACAACTATTACCTTTTTCGAATTAATGGACGAAAACAATGTTGTGATTTCATTCTGACACGTTTGGAATGATACTATTGGTATTGAAGACTCTGATGTTTGCTGTTTATATGTATCCTTTGTTATACCACTCCATTGTGTTCTATAATCTGTAATTTTGGATATACCACCTTTGGGTATGACATACTTGTCATATAGTACAATTAGATTGTCTTCTAGGTTTGTAGTAGTTGTGTCATCTTCATCTGTTAGTGCAGGCGCTGAGTCTGAGCTGATGTCTAAGGTAACAACTGAACATCGGGCTAGTAAACTCTTGTACCCCCCTCGGCCTCCGCCTACCATTTCACAATCTAATCCTACTATTGACACATTGCTGTAGTAATCATCATTATCATTGTTTGTACTGTCGTTGTTACTGCCGTCATTATTTTTGGTGTGTTGTGTAGAATTTGATACTGTGTTAATTTGCTTTAAAGTTGCAATATCATCAATCTGCTTTGTTGATGGATGATAGTTTATATAGCCCAATGATAAAAAGTAAAGCACATATGATATGAACTGTTTAATTGCATATACTAACTTGCTATACATTGACATCTTTCTATCATCTTCGTCATCACCAACTATCTGCTGTCTTCTTGTTCTGTTTGTAGGTCGAGCAGACTTTTGTTTATTGGTATTAACACCAGCAATTGTCATTAACTTTGACTTGCGAACTTGGAATGATTTTTTAGCAGCAACTTCATCCCTTTGCAAGTTGTTGTTCTTAGACGCCTTCTTCTTTTTCTTGTTGGTAGCAGTAGAGCCCATACTTCTGGCGTGCTACTATGTTGCTGATAGAGTAGAGAAGCATGTGGGGAGAAAGCGGAAATGGCGATAAAACGTTAAAAGGATACCCAAAATGAATATTTATTACTTGCTTGGCAAAGCCGCAATAAAGACGAAGTCTAAACTATGGCGTCTAATACCACCAGCCATATACCGTCATCCAATGATGATGACGAGCAAGATATCTCGCATGTTTTAAGATGTAGCGTCGGGGATATGAAGCCAAATACATTTAAAGATACCGCAACAATAAAATTAGGTGATGTTGCAAACAATGATATGGTATTGCCTTCCGAAATCTATGCTGGTGTTATGGAATGTAAGTTTCTCGTATGCAATCATATCGTATGATCAATACCTTAACTTTCTCATAACATATCTTGATCATATTGCAAATAATATCATGCATAATCATTGCAAATATCACAAAATAAAGATCTACCATTCGATGACATCCTATCTTGTGCAGCTGTATCTCGTACACTACTACATGAAGCTATGCCTCGTCTCAAAACACTACATATAGATAAAGCATCTCAAATTAATCTAACGTTGGCGTCTAGATTCCGTGACATAAAAGTGGTGAATGTCAATTCGTTATTTACTCTACAGAGACATGATGAGGGTACAGTGGATGAGGTTACATCTATTGATATTGATATGGAAACTAAGATTAGTATAGTACCCTTCCTTTCACAATTTAATTCATTGGAACATGTTCACTTTGGAGTAAAGGATGCGGAAGGAAGGAATATAGACGGGATAACAATTACAGGTGATCAGTTCTGGGAGGGAGAACAAACGTACCCAAACGAGGGGGCTAGAGAATCGATGCTTTCGTTCCTTGACCTTTTGTCTGGTGCATTTAGATCCGGTGCATTACGCAAGAATTTGAAAGTATCGGGACTGTGTTGTCCAGACTCAACTGATCATCATGGTTTGCGCAGCACCAATTGTGAAACATGTTTGAGAGCTTGTAAGCGGTTTCCTTTGAATTTAGTTGCTTCCTTTGATTGTGATGGCTCGTCAGCTGATGTACCGGGAAAGAGACATATTCTCGATGTATGTTTGGAAAGAGCTCAGATTGAGAGTATCATTGAGAGTAGACCTAATGGGCATGAGCTGTTGAGTTCTGATTATCTCTTGAAACATCTCTTCAGACAACATACAAGACGAAAGCCATCAAATTCTTGAAACGACGTCGTGATCAGTTTAGTTACTCTACAAATCACAAATATTCCATCCTAGAACTATTGGAGTGTATCAATACAAATGCAGACCTTTTGTCTAGTGCCAAGAATATCCGCCGTAAGAAGCCTCAACAAGGAACTGTCGAGTATATCTTGTATAAACTTATGTTGCTTGGAGAGAAGGAAATGTCAGATGAGTTTAGCCAAGAGGACTTTGAGAGTGAGTTTGATAAGTTAAGAAACAAACTTGGCAAGCTCCTTACAACAAAGACTGGCAGAGTAATCAACCTTGGTAATGGACTGAGTGCCGAGCATGTTCTATTTGTAATGATGAACTATGCAACACCCAAGACTAAGAGTTGGAAAGGTAGCGAGTGGAAGTATGACACAATGAAGCCAACTGAGGGTTGTATTGGCTTTTGGCGGCAATCTGTCATTACTTGTTTAGAGAGAGAAGTTGGTACTGAGAAGACTGTCAAGCACAAGTCATCATGTATCAGTACACAAGATCGATTGTTCTGGACATGCAATACGAACAAGTCGGATTATGTTGATGAGATTGATGATGTATGTGAGGATGCCGACATTTCAGAGGATACTATGCACCTCATACCAATCATTCTATTAGCTCTCAAGGTCAAGTACGCAAGGATGAATGGACACATGCCCTCAATCCTAGCAACGGGTAGTCCAGTCCGTGATAACTTATTTGAGGTAGAGGATACACTCATCACAAGACATGCCATATTTGCTGGCTCTGTACCTCATTCCGAGATGTTTATGAGGAAAGATCGATTCCTTCATGCTTATCCAGACACTACAGTGCATCACAAGTATAGTCAACGGTTAGCAGTATTCTATTCTCAGCGGTTCTTTACTACTTCTGAATGTACATTCACCGAGAATTGGACTGGACTTGGCAACCTATCGCCAAAAGAAATGAAGGAGTTTCGAGAGGAGCACAAGAAGCTAATGCAAGAGATCTGTATAAGAGGTGGCATGACGACCGGTGAGCTAGCACAATTGGCATCTGCATTGTATGCTGTCGATTGGAATCACGATGATCTCTCTCCTGTGATGCAATTGAGATTTGCTTGGTGTTTAGAACACAAGAATCGACATAAGAAGAAGAACAAGTTTGACGAAGACGATTTTATCAAGTTCTTGACAAAGTTGTGTGGTAGTCGAAGTGAGGGTGGTAAGATTGGTGGAAACAAGGGTGCCAAGACAACTAATGAGATGCAAACACTGGCATCTAAGTTACACAAGGTTGATGGAGACTACAACAAGTTATCAACTGAGTTAAGATTTGCCTTTGATTTGATTCATGCAAGTTACAACAATCGTCACAAGGATGAGATCATGAATCGAGAACAGTTTATCAAGTTCTTGACAGAGTTGCGTGATAGTCGAGTTGAAGGGGGCGAGAAGGGTGGTGTGAAAGGTGGCTCTGCAAAGACTGAAGCAAAAAAGAAAACAGCTCCATGGAATGGAATTAAGTCACGTATGACACAAGAGGAGAAGGATCTTTTGGATGACCTAAAGGATATTATTGTACCAGTTGTTAATGATATCAAATTTACCAAGAGTGATAAACTTGGTGGTGCTAATGACGAACTACTCGAGAAGAATCTTCTGGCTGCATTACTCAAGTTTGACAAGACAAATCCAACTAATGTCAAGTCTCTTTTATGGACTCATAATAAACACCAAGACTTTAAGAATGTCACCAAAGACGAGAGAGGAAGAATTAAGGGGCAGGGTGGAGAGTATATTGATTTTGATTACTACAAAGACTTATACTTTGTAGTTACATGTAACTCTAGTACCTTGGCTCAGGGACTAGTTGCCAAAAGCCGAGCACACATTGAAATGCAAGTTATTACTCGTGCATTACTCATTGCCGATATTACTCATCATCAAAAGAAAGAAAATAAAGAAAAGATACAAGAGTATGTGAAGAATTTGATGAAAACGGTGGTGGAAAGATCAACTAATAAGAAAAGAAAGCGAGTATAAACCATAACAACAATATCCACAAACTGACTCCATAACATAGTATTTTAATATGTTATTTTATGCCACAATCTAACACTTTACTCTCCGATCTTAGACGAATTGTAACTGCACCTCGTCAACCTCTAGAACTCACTAATCTTGTTCCGATCGTCTACTCCGACTATTGGGGAGAGGTAAGACTTATTTCATCGCTTCTGCTACGGATGAGGGAGGTGGTAAGAAGACACTCCGCATACTGAAATTCACACAAAAGCAACTCAATGAGATTAGTCGGGTCGTCAAATACGCAGATTTGGACATTGGGAAGTTATCTATGCAATCAATATCAAATGCAATTATGAGTTCCTTTGCATTAGGTTACAACAGTGAAGTACCTTTGGAGGATCAATACATATCAGAAGCATCTCTCGGCTATTTAAGAGACAAAGTTGGCCTCCCATTAGATGAAGAATATCTCAAGAGGAAGTTGATGGATCTAATGGGTCATGTTCCAAAGTTTCTATTTGTTCTAAGAAATGGTAGGGTAGCAGCACAAACAGAAGAAGCGGGGGGTGATGATGCCATTCGTAGTGAAAGTTTGGATGTTGAAATGGACTGTCTAAAGCTCATTCGTCAATATATTGAGTCAAACACCCTTCCCGTCAAGTATGTTGTGGTAGTGATACTCTGTTTGTTGAAATATTTGGATAAGGTGGAAGACATTGAGTATATATATGTGTTGGAGGCGGCTTTGTCCTTGAATCACCTCCTCGTGAATGGCAAGAAGAGGCATCATAACATGATTGTGGACAAGGGGGGCATATCATCATTCAGTCTACTTTTAGGGTCTTCGTCCGATGCATCTATTATCAATGTTGCATTACTTTCCTTAGCTGATATTGACTCAAAAAGCAAAGCCGTAGTCGATACTGTAGAGGGTATTGATCGATTGATCAAATTTCTTGACTCGAAGAATAGTGATTGTGTGAAGAGTGCATTACAGTTACTTGTTTCTTCAAGCGATTGTATTGAAGACGATACACATACATCTTTGCTCCCTCATCTTGTTCGGATAATGAAGTTAGGAACAACCGCCTGTCAGTCAGATATGCTAGCAAACTGTTTGGCTCTACTTTATGAAGTCCTTGAGACTAATCATGAATCTTCCATTAAAGTGATGATTGATCTAGAGACCATCCCACGTTTGATAGAATTGATCAAAACATATGGAGATCATATCATTAAGGTTCAAGTAGCTAAGATCGTTATCCTCCTTTTCAGCACTGGGACCGAGAAGCAAAGAGAAATCTTTATACATGATAAAGAGCTGCTTATTCTATTTGTGAATCTCATTCAAGTCACTTCTCTTGCTGAAAAAGCAATGTCAACGGTCCGTGTGGTTGCCAAGAACAAAAGCCACCGTCCTCTTCTGTTGGAAGCTGGAGTTGTAAAATCTTTATTGCAGGTGCTCAACCATAGTACAAAAGAACGAAGCAAGTTACAGGCGGCATCAAGTGCATTATCCCAATGTTGTTGTGGTATGACACTTGACTTCAACATAAGTAGGGCTGTGTTGAATACTTTGGGCAGAATCATTTTCATTCGATACGATGAGGAGGTATTACACAATGCTTGCTGGGCTTTATATCGTGTTTTGGCTGAAATGAAATATGAGGATATCTATGAGACAATCAGCACAGGATGCACAGGATATCTTGAGCAACTGATAAGAGCACTGCCTAATTCTGCTGATAATTTTGAAAGTAATGCGGGCCTACCCATATTGAAGTCTCTGCATCTTATATCATTGGCAGGTGATGCATGTGTCCAGTCAATTATAGATTTGAATGGCACTGCATCAATTTCAAAGGTATTAAGTAAACGAACATCGGACACGTCAAAAAAGCTAGCATGCACTATCATCTCCAACATTATTAGAAACAACCCAGCTCAGATTCAAACAGCAATTGACAACAATTTAGTGCCCGATTTGGTTCGGATGTTGAGAAATGAGGTTAACAGGGAGCATGCGTTGAAAACTATCTGGCATATGACAATGTTATCAGTTTTCACTTGGAAACTCATTTTGGATCCACCCTTTGGTTGAACTATTTGTCATTCGTTCCTCTTTTGCTGCATGGTATCCGGTATCTTTTTTTGGTGGGAGGCCGGTGAGGAGGCTTATCT
>Ga0214481_100672_pt1 | contig 16529 bp, 14 predicted proteins | sample M1_20Mar14CPVII9_4_FD_165057 | JGI IMG/M metagenome (GOLD analysis project Ga0214481, IMG submission 165057) | Marine eukaryotic communities from Monterey Bay, California, United States - M1_20Mar14CPVII9sort6BwellG10 | ecosystem: Environmental > Aquatic > Marine > Unclassified | place: USA...
TATTAGTATCCAAGGACTATGGGTTGATGATGCCTCCTCTTCGTCCAACAACAACCACCCTTCAACTCGACGAGGAGCAGTGCTTTGTATACTTCGTTTACCAATCGATTCACTCTTCCTAGCACCACCAATGTCATCTCAACAACGTTCGGGTGGACAATGGATACAACACGAGATTGACTTTACGTCTGATAACCAACACCACTATCCAGAACCCAATGTCATTGTTGATTATCGTCAACCTCGTACTTTAACAATCGATACCTCAAGTGAAATGAATTCAACAAATAATGCCAAAATGTGGAAAGATCTCGTAACCAACTTGAATTCAAGCATTGGTAGTTCCTATATTAATTTGTATTGCAAGAAGGACAGTCCTAGATTAAAGTTTGTAATCTTTAGTTCAAAACCTGAAGAACGAGTTGGTGAGTGTGTTTTGTTGTTTGTTGGAAAGAGAGAGTACGATTCATTCAGGCATGTTACTTATCTTTTCTTCATTCCTTCACATTCATACTCATCATGTCAGCAATTGTCAAGCTCGTTCTACGGAGTCTACCCGAGTCGGCAATGCTCATTGTTGATGAAGAAGGTGGAGAAGAGGAGGAGAAACAAAGTGTCAAGGCATTACTAATGTCGTTGAAAAAAGAAGCTGAAACACTCAAGAGACATCGAGCAACAATATCATCGTCGACAAACAAGACAGTTCAACAACAAGAAGATTTACTTACAGAAATGACAACTCTACAATGCAATACCGATGGTATTGCCTCAACCATCAAGCGTGGTTGGATGTAGGTTGATGGTTTGTGTGGCAAGCATTGTGGTAGAGTGAGAGAGGCATACTTTTTATGATACCTACCTAAATGAAAATAGGTACTTCACAACAACACAAACACAAACACAACATCACATACAACAACAATAAACAATGAAATCGTTATTATCACTTGCTCTATTGGTTGGTGCTGCATCCAGGCGTGCACCTTTGCCACTGCCGCTGCCACAGATACCATTAACAACGATCTCACCTCCTACGCAATACCGAATCACATTAGCAATGACACATTATCATCAACCACAACAACATCCTCACCATTCTACACACCATCTGGCTGTGAATGCAAAACATCAACAAATGAAGATTATGGACAATGTAATCAGTTTGATTGTCAATGTTCATGTGATTTAACAGCGGGAGTTTGTAATATGAATTGTTGTTGTGATCCAGAGTGTAGTAGTGATGAAGTATCGTCATTCTCAAGCTGTCTTGGTAGTAGTGAGAGTGAAGTAACGTCTTCTCCGCTTGTCAAAATGTGTGTAGAACGTCCGCCGTCGTTGGAGGGTGTCAATCTGCAATATCCTTTTCGACTTAGTGATTCTCCAGAGGTGAGTTGTTGATTAGGAGAGAGAATGTGTTGTTTCAAGTATCCACCAATCCCTTCTTCTCACCTCATCACTCATTCACCTTCTATTTTCATTCACCCACACCTATTCTTAGGACAAACTACATGGATTAATGTGCGTGGAGAAGGACAATAGTGCAGTGAAGGGTAATTACTTTATAGATCAAGGATATTCAAGTGTCTCTCAAGTTCTTGAAAAAGGATCGAATCGATTGGGCTTTCATTCCTACACTAGCAGAGAAGAAGCAACTTCCAAGGCCAAGACTAGTAGTACTGCTTATCAACTGGGTGATGGTATTGCAGTATATCATCAAAATGAATTAACTACCACTCTAATTAATGCCTTTGGTGGATACCTTGTCTTACCAACACCTGATAGTAGTGGCAATTGCATCGAGATGAATACAGTTTCATTCGGAAAGAGTGAAACAAACACTTGTACCAAGCATACATCTCACCTTGCAAGTGACTGTGAAGGACAATTCAGCACTGCAAGATACATTTCAAACGTTGTTATTGAGAAGACTAAAGGCTTTACAAACACACTTGAATCGATTCGTATTGCCAAGTTTACGAACTCTAGTGGCAGTGTTGTATTGACTGATGAAGTGGAAGAGATGCCACCTCATCAATCAACAACAGTGTGGGACGAATCAACACAAACCTGCACAAATGCACTCAAGAAGATGGCGTACAATATTAGATTCAACCATACATCAATCATTGACATATCAGTAGAGTTGGAGACGATTGATATTGTTGAGGATCAATCGGCAAGTAGTCAACAATTACAACAAACGTTTGCTGTCAACTTCATCCCAGACGAATTAGAATCGTCAGAACGAAGCCATGGTCAAAACAACTTGATTACTCGTGCCAAGAGTGGTAATCCAGGCTATATCATTGGTTCACCTACACTAGGAGCAATTAGCCCGAGTAGTACAACAAACCACAGTGCGGCTTCGTCGTATGTTATTGCCCAACGAGCTGGCTTTACCATCATGGATACTGGATTAATTGGTCGATGTGATACTTCTTCACCAACCGGATCGGTAAGTAGTTATTGTGTTTTAGGTCTCTGGTTATCGTTGGCCTCCTCATCGCCTCCTCTTCTCCCATGTAACTCACAGACGGTAGGCTTTGCAAAGAACACGATCGTAGGGTGTACACAAGACATGACAAGACAAGAGCTCAAGGACTTTTGCGTATTCTCCGCCACTTCAAACGAACAACATCCCATGCTAGCAAGTCGTCAAGTTGGTGGTGATTACTTTGTCTATCCAAAGTGGCTAGAAACGAATCAAGATTTACTGGGTATATTTGGTAATGCTGATCCTTTGGATAGACAGCAGTGGATCAAGATTGAATCAGCATTAGACGATACTCCGATCAGTAACTTTACAATCAAGAGTCGAAGCTTTGTCGAGGCTGAGAATCGATGTGTCGGGATGCCGTCAAGTTTAAGATATGAAATACTTTGGACATATGTTGGGAATGTAGACAAGCCACAGGCAAAGATACTAAGGTGAGTTATTAGTAGTTGCCATTGGTAGGGTATGATATGTTTATATGCTACACTTTATGTGCCGGTTGGTTGTCTAAGAGACTCTTCTTCTTTCTATCAACTTCACTTCGTTCAACAACACAGTGCCAAGAAATCATTTGAGGATGGTCCGACACTGCAACACACTCTCCCAGCAAACGAGAAGCAAGCATTCTCATTCACTACAACAGTCTCATGGACTTTCCTGGAACCAAAGTATGAAACAGTCAAGAGTCCACCTCCAACATTACTATTCTCGGTACCATATGATGTCTTCTATCCTTTTCAAATGAACAGTGGTGTTGAAACGAGGAGGAGTTTAGTGTTGTCATCGTTGGTTGCCGTGTGTACTACTGTGCTACTGTGGAAGTAGATAGCTGGGTATATGTTGAGAAGATGCTCTTGGTTACCCATGTTAGTTTACGGTTAGTCTAAACATCGAACACATTCATATCTAGACAACAGGCAGCTTGACAATCAATGCACTATGCTTCTTATCAAAGCTTGCATTACCCAATGTTGAATCAACTGTGTAGGGTAGAGTCAACTCGAGTTTGTATCTACACTTGGCATCGGGCATAATCTTGAGTTCCTTCTCACTCACATCAAGATTAATATCAGTCGCAGATGTAGTAACCTTGTCAAGATGGATGTGAACAATGAGCTGCTTTGGCCTACTACTTTGTTGTGTTGACTTGTCATTCGTCTGTTCTAGCATATCAAACACTCCTTGTTCTACAATCTTGTACTTGGGAATGATCAGTTTGTCATTGCCATTGCCATTAACTGCCGTGTCGATCGTCCTCGAGCTCTTCTCCTCGCTCTCCTCCTTGTCAACAGAGTTGCTTGATTCATTCTTATCCTCCTTCTCAGCAACTGCATCACTACTGCTAATCATCAAGGCCTTTGGTTGAGCACCACTCTTGTACGAGACACCCTTGAGAATTGTATATCCTTGAATCATCTCAACCTCATCGCCTGACGAATTGAATGAATTTACTACAGCATCCTTGGCAATGTCAACAACGAGGTTTAGAAACTCTTTCGAACCGTGTGCTTGTCTCAATGTCAATGGATGAAAGCAGCAATCAAATGTTGCAACTAGATTCTTCTTTCCCTTATCGTGTTCCATACGAAGAGGACCAATGACAAAGGGTACAGACCAATTGGATCCGTTTGATACACTTGGCTCATCAACTTGCTCCGAGTGAACAATGTTCAAGAAGAGCTTAGCATTGCTATCTTGTTCTTCTCGCTTCTTCTTGTGCATACATTTGACAACAAAGCCAGATGATGGACGAACCAATGCTTTGCCCGCAGGCAGTTCATTCTTTGCCTCCAATTGAGCAATGTACTTCTCTTGTTCCTCCTTGAACTCTGGATTTGATATCTCAGAGACGTAGTCACTCAACAATTTGCAAAAGTCTGCATCCTTGAAGGCCGTTTCCAACTGTTTTGCTTCCTCTACCGTGAGCTCAATGTCATTGTCGGCCTTGTTTGATGATGTTGTTTGGGCAGTAGTTGTAGTTGGCATTGTATTTGTTGAGCTTGATATGGATGTTGATCGAGCACGAATGAGAGTGTATGAGAGAAAGTAGAGCTTCTCTTGAGTATGTATGATAGAGTACATACCTAGCATAAGACATAAGATACATACAAAAGTAACACAAGATATGATCAGTTTATATGTACAATTTATACATTATACAGATGGACTACACCCATCTACGCCCGACAGTGCTTGAACCGAGTCGTTAGTCTCATCATCATCGTTGTCATCATCTCTTACAACGGCTTTATATGTTAAGACCTTCCTCGAGTTTACCATCATCAAGCAGACTGGCCATCTACTAGATTGAATAATCTTTGTCTTCATTATACCGCCCTCGTCTCCATTAGCATTCGTAAGAGATACAACTACATGTGTTAGTTGACTATTCTCATCACGGATACGTTCGATCAATGTAGCATATGACCAGTATCTATCGGTACGTTTGACGAACACTGGCGTGTTAATTGGTATGTCAGATAAGACTTTAGCAGCTTGTTCGGTAGAGGAGAATCGAAGAGAATGTGTCGAACACTTGAGAGTATCACCCACTCTGTATGATACTACTTCTTCTCTTTGACGCCCGCTTCCTCCGGAGCCCTTCCTCTCGAAGAAAGATGTCAAACCATCAGGTCTTTCATCTTCTTTACCACCACGAGTATCACGATGATGTTGGCCACGGATATCATCTTGCATACTATGACGTCTATTCGGTGGTGGTCTTCTACTTGGAACATGTGGTACCGAGGGTCTGTCTAGTTCTAGTGTCTTCTTGGATCGTTTCTTTTCAAATACTCTTCGAACTTGCTCTAGCGTTTGGTTGCTTATATCTCCACTAGAGTTTATGGATGACCTCCTTCTACTGCTTCTGCCGGTACTGCTTCTTTGGAGTAACTGTCTAGTAGTACTAGTACGCCCCTCTTCCTCTTCTTGTCCTCGACGTCGATGTTGTGTAATATTATTCAAAGATGATGTCAAATCTCGTCTCTTGGCACCTTCAGACTGCTTAGTATTTACATCTGATGTACTACTGCGACGTCGCGGTGGTCTTCTAGCCGTAGATTGAGTAACTTGTGCAGAATGTGGAGGAGGATCAGGCTTTTGCATTCGTATCAAGGATGATGTTGATATGGGATCTTCTTGCCTCTTACTCTTGACCTTTTCTGCATCAAGAGGTATTGAACTTGAACTCTTACTACTACTCTTACGCCTCGACATCTCTCTTCTTTGAAACGTCTACGCCTCCTCTACTTTGGGAATGTACAACCACATCAACATGAAGCAGCATAGTTGATGCATACAATAGCAATCATGTAAAAATGCAATTAAATGGTTCGAGCGACATCTTTGCCCTACCAAGTCAGTTATATGTCCGAGTACTCATCGCACTATGCAGGGTTAAATTAATTAACCCGTAGGTCTCAGTCATACTCAAAATTTAAATAAAAATAATCTTTAGTTTCGACTGCAGTAACAAATTTATCTGGTCAATATTTTGTTTATAAAATTGCAATAGTGCTAAATTCATGTCCATGTCCTCCGGCACCCTATCTCATAAGCCCCATCCCAAGGGCTGCCCTACTAAACATAACTTTCTTTTTACACACAGCCTACATACCACACTCATAGTCAACACATACTCTCATACTTTTACTATCGAACACAATACATACTTAATATTGATCTCAAAAGTAATATGTATGTCCCCAAGAGCTCTCTTCTATCTCTCCTCTTTTGCAGCGGATACACGCACGCCGCTGTCGCCGCAGATGACGAGATTGAATCGACGACAACAACAACCTCCCTCCTTCGTGGCCATGTCTCTTCTCCTCTTGAGCTCTCTCAAGGGCCATACGATGCAGCAACGAATACACACGATACATCATCCTCATCTTTATCATCACAACAAGATCACAAACACCTACGACCACGCGTACTACAAACCAGCGTAGGGTGTTACAAACCATACGAGGAAACGATATATACCATCGATGCCTATGTCTCTGCTTCAGTATCTGATTCCGCATTTCCGAACTATGAAATGGATGAAGAAACTGGATTATGGGTAGATACCAACAGTGAAGATACTACCACCCACAATTACAAATGCATTAGTGTCAATCGTTGTGGAGATACAGGATTCGGTCCAGGCGAGACTGGAGAAAGTTTAGCATGGGAAAAGATTGAAGAATGTAATCCTACTGAACCAATGCAGGAAGATCCAGAAGTTGATTTGTGGGATGATATTTATTGTCCCAAGACGTTCGATCCATCCGAGGATATTTATGATGGTGGTGAAGTTCGTATGTTTGATGGAGTTGTCTATCGATGTGCCGCTGCTCCGCAGAATATCTTTTGTAGTATGGAGGGTGAGTTACAACTTATATGAGTATGATGTATATGTATCTATGTAGATTTATAACACACCTCTCATGTTCATATCTTATGCACATCTATGATATAGGTTACGAACCCGACAAGTATATACACTTCTCAACCGTGTGGGTTTGGGAACAGCTAGGTCGTTGTGATGGCACTTTCGCACCAACACCCAATCCTATCAACACGTATGATGATATTGGTGGATGCTACTGTGAATACGATGCGGATAAGACATATGCCGCGGGTGATAGGGTATCGAAGAGAGAGGATGGTGCCCAGGTTGTTTATGAATGTAAAAATTCACCTGTCGATCAGTGGTGTGATATGATTGTAAGAGTTTCTCTATATTTGCTTGGTATTTATCCCGCATTGTTATTAATACTTTCATCTAATCCACTCTCTCGATATCTATCTCTTATCATTCAAATAATACAGACTTATGAACCAGGAGTAGGCGAGAACTGGATGATGGTAAGTGAACACATCTTGTGTTCTTTTTTTTTGTACCATACTTATCCCAGCTCATATCAAACATTATCTATTTCTTTCTACCTTTAGGCATGGGATATTATTGGGACATGTGACGGTACTATTGAACCCACCTCCGCCCCAAGCATGGACGATCTAGGTCCAATCGGTGGTTGCCCTGGGGAGTGGGATGACAATACAGAATATGAGGAGGGTGATCAAGTATCTGTCGCTATGACAGATGAAGTCAGTACACCAAGTAGTCAATCTTGCTTCTCTCCCACGCCTGCTCCAACAAATCCAACGATTTCCCCCTCGTCAAATGTGAGTGTATTTGCACATATTATCTTGTGCACATTTTGAAAAAGGATACCGAATCAATTTTTTCATCTCATCACTTACACATCCCCTTCTCTTCACAATCTCTACCTCTCATAGCCAACATCAAGTCCCTCGACTTCTCCAACCAACGTACCTTCCTCGTCTCCAACATCGAATGTGAGTATCAATATGTGTGTGTGAGAAATGTATCCGTTTTGGTGTACATTTTGTTATTAGAGTCTCACATACACATTGAATTTCACACATCCCTTCTCTTCACAATCATTACACTCTCAAAGCCAACATCAAGTCCAACGACGTCTCCAACCAACATGCCGTCCTCGTCTCCAACATCGAATGTGAGTATCAATATGTGTGTGTGAGAAATGTATCCGTTTTGGTGTACATTTTGTTTTTAGTCTCACATTATACACATACACATTTTATCATATCACAGCCCACTTCTCAGCCAACATCGAGCCCGACCCAATGTTATTGTGGACCAGGGGGGGAAGCTGAGAATTATAGTGAGGATACTAGTTGTTATGCAATCACCAGTGATTGTGATTGTTGCGCTGGTGGAGGACTTTCCCTTCGTAAACTGGCAAAGACAACCCGAAGGGATACCCTCGAGACGCGGTCCATGAAGGCTATCCAGGCTTCCAAGCCAACCCCTGCATTTGTTGATCGTAAACTTGAGGATGATGATGATGTTCGTGTTGTTTATCAATGTAAAGGTTGGCCATTATCTGTAAGTTTACTTTGTTGGTTATTATTGGTGGAAATCTCAGACCATATGACATACTTTTTTAAACATATCACACCACTCATCTCCCAAATACCTTATTCACTCATCTTTCTTCCTCACTCAGGGACATTGCTCCCAGTTTGGTCCTACTGAATACGGTGGTTCTCTAGGATGGAAAAAGGTTGGTTATTGTAGTGGAAGTCAGGCCCCCACAGCATCGCCGACCGAATACTCGGGTACTTGTACTTATGAGAAGTGTGTTGATGGCACGGCTTCTCCCACCACATCACCCTCCTCCAGTCCGTCAAAAGGGCCTACTGGATCACCGTCGGCCAGCCCATCAAAAGGGCCTACTGGATCACCGTCAGGGTCTCCAACTATAGTACTTGATCGCCGCAAACTTGAAGTTTGTACAACTGAAGATGTGCTCAATTACTCGTCGTCAACAGAATACGAAGAAGGAGACGTGGTGCGTATCGGGACAACGCGATTCAAGTGCCGAGGATGGCCTAATGGGCTGTGGTGTAAGGACTCCGCTTACGCCCCTTCCCTCAAGCCAGGACTTTGGGAGCAAGCTTGGATGGAAGATGGTAATTGTTTATACATACCACCTCCTCCAAGTCAATCTCCTTCTACAAGCCCTTCGAAGACCCCGTCGGTGTCCCCGACACAAAATGTGAGTGTATTGATTCCATGTCGGCAGATGATATCAGCACACATTGTGTGAACATTTTTGAAAAAGGATACCGAATCATATTTTCATCTCACTTTACATCCTCTTATTCTTTGCAACTGATATCTCTTACAGCCAACATCAAGTCCCTCTAAATCGCCCAGTACGTCACCAACCCAAGCACCCACAGGATCTCCGTCAAATGAGGTAAGTAGGTAGCTGTGGTTTCTTTATTGAATGAAGTTGTCAAGCTTTCAATACCCAAAAATATTTCTCCCAAACTTATATCTTTCCTTTCCTTTCAACAACATCTGCAACTAACAGCCAACTCAAGCACCATCATTGAGCCCAACATCAAGTCCCTCTAAATCACCATCATCAAGCCCAACGCAAGCACCCACAGGATCGCCTAACGTAGGATGTCCTGCTACTGTTTCTTTCTGTAGATTTGATCCTTGTTATGCCCCTCCAAATTGTGAAGATGATTGCTGCGGAGCCTAGACTTTGTTGAGATGGTGTATTTCTCATGTATATGCGTGATACCCTCATACCATTGCACAAAATATGTCGGTTGTCAAATTACTCTTCCATCCCTTCTTGTTTAGGAATAGATATTTAAGTTATTAACCCAGTAGTTGTTTGTAAACCAGATCATACTATTTCTTTCAATACCCTTGTGTACTCTTATTCTTGTCATAATCTTCTTATTGTAGTTTGTTACATTCATAATTGAAATTGAAAGGAACTCAGGACAAACACCTTCAAAGCAGACGCCTTGTATGTTACTCAGCCTTCCTTCCTAGGTTGTCTCAGTGAAATGCCCAACCTTCCTTCATGTAAAAAATGGGCTAAAGAAGAACTCAGGATGCACTAAAACGCTTTGTTCGATCCGGACAAAACTAAATAGAATTTATCGTTGGGAATTCGTTGGAAATGATAGACCGATAATCTCGCCAGTATCATTGCATGATATACCTGCCCAGTCACATACATTCTTATCCGTCTTCCAATCTCTACGTCTTTCTTCATCCCATGTATCCCCTGTGCCAGATGGATTGACATATGAACACATAATGTGAGCAAAAAAGTAGACGATTGACACAACATTTGATCTCCACTATCTACACACCACTATTCATACAACGACTTACCATTCATCAAATCATACAAAATAATAAGTAAATCTTCCTCCGTAACAACCTGACACTTGGTACTACCAACACGTAACGTAGTCTGTCCCTCTGGACATTTTATACATTCAACCTCCGTAACTGAATTCGATGAATAGACATAATAATGTCCCGTTTCGGAGTATGTACCCAACGGACAGGGTGTTTTCGTAGCTGTAATAGTTTTAACACTATCATTTATATTCATAGTTCCCCGGTTACTAGTAATAGATTGTAGTTTATCAACTTGACCATTCTCATTTTTACTAAATTTTATTACGTTATTCATGCCATTGAATACACCACTTTTCTTAACCAACTCGGCTAAGTCGGGTGGTAAGTTGAAATGTAATTTATCGACTGATAATTCTAAATCACCATTTTGATTTGGTTTTACGTTGTGTTCTTTTACTAGTTGATTAACTTGGGCGGCGATGTGTGTTTGTAATTGTTTCAGTAATTCTTCTTCTGTATACTTTTTGTTGTTGCCTTCTGTTGTTGTTGATTCGATTGGTGCGACGTTACCCGATACTAGCACTATGAGGTAGCATTGTATGTATATAAGAAAGAGTATTGAGTAGTATTTGTGGGAGAGCATCATTGTATTTACAGCTCAATTTGCATGGAGGTGCAAAAATTATGAGTTGAGAAGGTGTATCTTTGAAGATACTTGGAAGAAGCCTACTAATACCGATCGAAAGAGCGTTTATGAACTAATCTAAGGAATGTATATAATGTGCTTTTGCATTACTAGAGAGAGAGATAACAAACCTTAACAAACGCTGCGCTACAGTTGATCGATTTAATCGATTGATGAGATTGAGCTTACGATACGAAAGTAACCTACACATGTAGGCAAATCAAGAGATACGAAGATATGCAGTACGATTGCAATGGAGCGTTCTTCATCTCGGATTCGAGGGTAGTCGGTATCTTTTTTGCAAAATAGAAAAAAATAATAATAACTCACAATTGAGCAACATCAGGCTATCAGCGGCTCCTACAGATAATAGAGGACACTAACACCGTAACCCGGCGCATAAATCAATGACATATAACCCATACTAAATACTGACGAGAAATATCCGGACAAATCGCCCATTAGATGACGATATTCCACATCTCCTCAACCACCTCCTCATCGATGAAATATTGACATACTTGCGTGAATATGCGGCTCGTTGACGGACTTATCGTCCATCTATCACCGCAGCAATCACTCAGTAGCCATAATATAATATAGTTGTTGATAAGATACGGTGGTGACGGTGTAGGACGGCGGTCATGCGGTCTATGATGGTCGTTTCATATTTACTTATGATTTTGAAAAATGTGCACATGATATGTCAACAACTAATAGATTAGGATTAAGTTAGATGGTACCACAAAATACATTGCAATTCTGTACTTTAGTATTATATAAATACATTAGAATACTTTTTATTGTTTACCTACTATCATAATGGTGCATTAGTCAGTATCCACATTGTTTATTGATATCTCAAAGTAGAAACAATGAATATAACCGGACCATTTCAATAGATATAATGTCTCTAATGGTCAAACCAACATATATTCTCCTCCTTATGCATTAGCTGATTGTTGTATTGTGTTGGGTTCACTTAGATTCGGCCATTTTAGACATCAAACATCAATTATATAACCAATCCCCACCTCAACTCAACTTAACCAAAACTCCAACATATACTTGATATACTGTCATCCAATAAACTCCACACACCAAAATAATATTTATAACCTCATCTAAACTCATTATGTTTTCGATTTGCCAATGGTTCTAGTGCCTAATCACTCAAACAATGGTAAATAATATCAAATAACAGATTCCAGCTGTATATTGTTGAGTGTTGATGTATTGTTGTGCATTATCTATCTCCCTCCTCTTTCATAGGCTAAATCACCCGGCAACAACACATCAATATCTCCACCACAATAGATATGTTGTTGTGTAATTGTACACCCACCCATCTTAATACCATATCATACATAATACTGTTGTACTACTTTGGCGCTACAGATTGCGTTGTGTATTGTTTGTTGCTGATTGAGGACTGAAGTAACACCAACACCCCAACCCTTATAGCCAAGCTATATCATGTATCAACCACTAATACATAAATAATCCAACCATTTCACCCCACTAACTGTAAATGTTATCACCAACCAAACCAATAAATAACAACAATTAATTAATTATACCCACTGCAAATCAAATACAACCCTCTAATCTCTAAGCAACCAATACTAATCCATATAACAACTCATAAACTAATTGCAATTATTTGTTTGGTGCTGTTGTATTGTTATATGTACCTACCCTTTACTTTATTAACATAACAAGGTGCACCTTAAATTTAAAATAAACGACATTTTGACGGCGGCGCCTCCGACATATACGCCCCCCAACAACGCCATCTACGTAGACCACGTCATCATATATCATTATTTATCAGCTGCATCGATTATATTGGTGTATATTGTTGTGTATGGTTGTATATTGTTGTGTATTATTGCAATAACTATATCGTTGTAACGGCTCATTTTGTTAGTAATATACTGTTGGTACTATTGAAGCAGTTCTAGCCTAATTATGTAATAGGAAATCCACTAAAATAATTAATATGGACCCAGTAAGTAATGTTCCAGTGGTATTCCATTAGTGGAAATGTATTGGCGGCCGTGCCGCCGCCGATTGCATACTATCATTAAATTCCATTGTGCTTGAAAAAGTGTGAGAGTTGTACAGGGAACTTGTGAAACTTATTGGAACTTGTTTCAGACCGGTATCCGACTACCCTCTAATTCCGAGAAGAAGAACGCCCCATACAAACTATAGTTGACGCTGCAAAGGATTGCAATTAGAGCTATTCTCCCATACCAACGCACTCATATAGAAGTTAAACAGTCTTATTGGTTAATGTATGCTTTTTAGTTACATCCCCTTTACGTGAGACTATAAATTACACATACTATTATTACTATTCAATAAATAAATTATGAACAATACCAGCAAAAAGACACTCCAAAGGATTGAGAATGATGATGGACCGTGGGAATTATCGATAGGAAATGAAGATAATGACTTTGGTGGAAGTGGCGTATCCGGTGAAGACTTTTCTAAACTCGGCACAGCCATTAGTAACAACACCCGCATTGCAAAATTAGTAATCGATGTTGAAAATACCGTTGTATTGGATGTATCAAATCAAGAGTTTTATGGTGGGCTCAAACAAAATTCTTCTATATATGATTTAACACTTTTTTATAATGGTGGCAATCTTGGTGAAGTGGGGTGTGAAATATTGAAGGCATACGAAGGGAGCAGTAATCTCACTAATTTCCATATAGCAAAGACCAACCTACAAAATGGGGGTGCTACCTTCCTCGCTGATACTTTGAGAAGCTGCAGAAACCTCACATCTATCTCGGCATATAGTTGTAATATAAATGATGGACAACTTTTACTACTGGTTGATGCCATCAAAGAAGGACATTTACTTGAGGACTTTTGGTTGTATGGAAATCGGATTGGAAATTCGGGATGTGAGGCACTTGCTGAATTACTCAAACATCCTAATTCCAATCTACTTCATCTTGAATTATATTCAAATGAGGTTGATAACGAGGGTGTATCCTTCCTTTCAAACAGTCTAGCCAACAATAAGAAGCTGAAGGTCCTCAATATATGTAATAATCCTTTTGATGCAGCAAAACCTTACCTCGGCAATTTTGGTATCTTGACCTCGGCAATGTCGGTATCCTGGTACAAAACTACCTACGTAAATCTAGGCCAAGTACCGTTATCGCCAAATAAGTCACGCGAAGGTTTGATCTAGTACTAAGTAAATGCTTATTGGTACGGCTAACATAACCCAAGAGAGAGGTACGTAGTGGGGTAAGAACATCTATTGGATCGGGGTTATGTGTCTCGGTAGGCACGCGCTGGTGAGGCCTACAGCCACGTCAAAAAGGGTGTTCCCCACCATCACGGCGCTAGTCCCCAGAGGGGACCCCATGCGCCGTTCTGTTGGGGAACACCCTTTTTGACGTAGCGGAACCCAACCACTCGCTTATACATATGGAATTACAAGGAAAAAGAATTACAGTAGCACTAGTGGGCCGTACTATGATTACGATACGGTATTCGGCCTAATATACGTAGGTAGTTTTGTACTAGGATACGGACATTGCCGAGGTCAAGATACCAAAATTGCCGAGGCAAGGATTTGCTTTTGATGCAACTGTAGAGGATGGCTTCTCGAAATTGCTGTGCAATACATCAAGTGTCAACGGAATATATTCATCCAATCATTCACTTGAAAAGATACAATTATATCGAGGAATGGGATCACACCTGAAATCTTTGCTTGCACTGAATGAAGGTACAAACAAAAGACACGTTGCGATCAGAAAGATATTATTGAATCAACCCTGTATTGATATGTCACCACTGTTTAAATTGGATGCGGAGGAAGAAGAGCAAAGTCTAAAAGGACTTCCTTATGTTGTTGATTGGTTTGAGAGGGCACAAGAAGCTGTTAGTGATGAACATGAAAAAAGTTACAACATTGATCAAAGGAAGTTATCGGCAATCTATCAATTTGTGCAATCTATGCCATTACAGTTTGTACCAACTATGTGGGATATTCGTACTTACCTAATACAAAAAGAGTAAAACTTCTTAAGAGCAGGGGAGGCACGATACTTGGACTTGGAAGAAACGGAAGAGAGAGATATGTGCCTATATAGTTAGCGTATAATATTGATCGAAAAGAGAGTTTATAAACTGATCTAAGGAATGTATATGGTGTGCTTATTGCAACTAGAGAGAGAGATAACAAACCAGTTGCCGACTGTTGTTGAATGTAGTGATTAAAAGTTTAAGGGTTTTTGAAAAATGGCCAGAAGTTTCGGGGGTAAACTTCATAAACTTCTCTTTCAAAAGTTTCATAGGTGTGGATATATAATGGACATATACGGATATATAAATTCATATATATGCCAAATAACTACGTAATGTACAGATATTGGGTACTTTGGTTTGAAAGTTTCTAGATTTTTAAAATGGGTCAGAAGTTTAGTACTAAATTTATGGAAAGTTTCATGCTTAGAAACTTACACTTTAGAAACTTTTAATCACTAGTTGAATGGCGATAACTATGATATGAGTTGATGAGATCTTACGATACGAAAAATAACCTCCAAATGTAGGCAAATCGAGATGTACGAAGATTTGAGTACGATTTGCACACTTTTCATTACTTGTTGTACCTATTCCTCTCAATTTGGCGCTAGACTACGCTGTTATACTAATAATTAACACACTATATACAACAGTAGCAATAATGAGAAGATCAGGCTCATCATCATGTATGCTCCGTCCTAAAAATTCATTCTCAGCAGAAGACTTACAACGTCTAGCATCTGAAAACCAACATCAAATGAAATTATCAACTACAGTATTAACTGTTAACAAATTACCAAATTATTGTACTGATAGATTATATATGTTGAGTGAATTACAGGTACATTCCAATTCTATAGATTTCTTGTGTGATTTGAATAACAATAGTAATGGCAATTCTAGTGTAGGGAGTGCTGATAACACAGTATCTACCGAGGAAGAAGAAGCTGAAGATAATGATAAAGAAGTACAAGATGTTATACTTCCACCATCCATAATCTTATATCTACTATGGAAACCGAATACATATCCAACGCCGCGATCGTTTGTCGATGGACCGTTAAGTGAATGCGTCAAGCAATGTCTACTTGCAAATGGTGATGAAGTTTTAGAAAATAGTAACTCATCATACGATGTGAGTCCAAAAACACCTCCGTATAATTCAAGAAGTGCACCAAACTCACCAACAAGGAGATATCAACTGGGTTTAGGGGCAGTAAGCTTTGACAAGTTGAAGAGAGATACACTCCAAGATGAATGGGTTAATAGTACTGATATCTCTAGGTCTAGAAGGGCTAGTATTGAAGAAACAAAACAAAAACAGATGACAAAGATTTATGTTGTGGTAGATCGAATATCTCCGTCTGAAACTACAACGATAACAACAGATGCTATTGATGATGGTATAGGAGATCTACCCGATTTTTCCATCGGCTCTTCATCCTTTGATCAAACTGACTATTCTACATCCACAGAGTTACCTCCCAATCATTCACAGTCACAGCAGCATACATCAAATGAAACGTCACAACACAATACCGAAATTAAAATGGCAGAAAAGTTAGCAA
>Ga0214481_100675_pt1 | contig 16442 bp, 12 predicted proteins | sample M1_20Mar14CPVII9_4_FD_165057 | JGI IMG/M metagenome (GOLD analysis project Ga0214481, IMG submission 165057) | Marine eukaryotic communities from Monterey Bay, California, United States - M1_20Mar14CPVII9sort6BwellG10 | ecosystem: Environmental > Aquatic > Marine > Unclassified | place: USA...
ACTGTCGTGCCTGCAAAGTTCTTTACATCCACGGATGCCATTAGCGTCTCTGGTGTTGTACAAGTTGCATTCGCCGGCCGCCGTCAACTTGTTGCCTTTGGAGACAACGATGCTAAGAGTAATGCTGGCCGTATGATGCTTGGCTCACCCTTCGACAGTAACAATCCCGAAGGTCTCGCCGACAAGGATTCTGCCCACCATATCCATCTGACTGTTGACCCTCCCTCTCAAGAGGTAGAAGGAAGCTTCGACTTCGAGGTTGGTGTGAAAATGGCCACTGAAGAATCCAAGTTTAATGCTGCTGCCACTCTTGGCATTACCAAGGTCCTTGTCGGAGCCGTTCTTTCTTTCGCCTACCTCTGGTAGAAGATAGATAAGATGTCCTACTATACTCTCCGTTGGTGTCTCGGCCTCTCAAGATATATTTACTGTTCGAGAATAAGAGTATCGTTTGTTTTGAATTACATGTTGTTATTTGATTGGAATCAATGGATTGGACAGACCCCTGAACCTTGTGTCATAGAATAGAATATAACGTAAAGAGGAATGTTGGGGTCTCATTGCTTGTCTTCTCACTACCAAAAATAACTTGTTTGTTGCATATCATTATCCAATACTACCCGTCTACTTCTTCTATTAAGTCCAAGTATAGAATATCTTTCTATAATGAGTATAACTTGTTCGGTATTATTAATAATGATATCACACCATCAAACACTATTCGAATGAGCGGTTAAATTTGAATATAAATATAATCATACCACATCAAGATAGGAGCTTTAATATTGGAGCAATCTCGATATCTAAAGGGATTTCACTACTGCCACTTTATCTCTAATAAGTTTATATCTTAGTTGATACTACAATAGCTTTGATATCTTACAATGACACTACTGTTTTTTTTCAAAGAACAAACTGTTTGAATCAATAATGATTGGTTACAAAGTCAACATTATGATAGTGGCGCGATACTTGTATTGCAAACATCATCAACTGCCTATTATATTATTTGTTAGCAATTTTGTAGATGGGTGAGTTATATGTAGTGGCTTTTTTTTGCACCGGTAATATACGCCGTCATGTGTTGCTATCTCTACTTCCGCCGAACGTAATAAAGGTATAGACGCCATCGGTATGTGCTGGACGTATTCTAGGAGCCAATAGGTGACCGGTATAGGGCCTAATAGTGGAGATGCAATCAAGGTGCTAATGCTACATAGCTGCCTGTACGATGGTCACGGGGCCAATGCAATCCAAGTCAAAGGCCGACTAGCAGCATCCACTTTCCATCTCACCATCTATCATTCAATAATCAAGGATCAGGGACAATATCCATATGGAGTAATAGTGAGTACACGTATAATGCGTATTACTCATACCAAACTGTCATTTATTGGAAAAATGAAAAAATCAAAACACCTCAGTTTTGTCGACACGACATTGTAAACCGGACAGATTGTTGAAGCAAGGGGAAGAGGTTAATAATTAATAGTAGGTTGATCATGGCTCGCCTCTCTAGCATATTAGCTAGCTATGTAACTGTCATACAATTGCAAATCATGCTGCATTTATCATCGTGTATCGCTGTGATAACACTCCTCATCACTTTGCCATTGCAAATTACCACGGCCAGTATTGTTAATTGGGATCTCATCTATCAATCAGTAGATTCCCACTTTGCAGAGGGTGCGACAGATGATATTACTCTAACATATATGATTGGAGCACAGCGTGAATATAGCATTGAACTATATGCTAGTGATTGCGAGACTTCTATTACAGGAATGCCTATTCTAAGTATGGTTCCAAAGATATCACAAGATTATGAGTTACATCCTCTGCATGATCAACTCGATGTAGTAATTGATATCGACGTTACTGAGATTACATCTAGTAACATATGGGATGAAAGTAATGATACTCTTGAGTTTTGTTCGGTTGTGCATCTTCTATCAGGGGTAGAAGTCATCAAGGAAGAGTAAGTTGATTATATGCTTCCATGTTTCGGTGTGATGATATCCTCTAATCTCCACCTATTCTTTCAACAATCATTCATACCTTATAGTAAGCAAGGAATTGAATTATTATTCATTTTTACATTTGACTTTGGTGTTAATATGAAAGAAGTCATTGTAGACGGCCTTACTCCTCCTGATCCACACATCCAAGTTTCAATCGGGTTTAGCATTCCTTTCTTCGAATCAAGACGGAGACTCAACCTCCTTAATAAATTGTTGCAATCACAAAGTTGTCAAACATTATCAAATGTTATTATTCAAATATGGAAAGAAACAATAACAGAGATTCTTATAGCAGATATAGACCCATCCACTACTCAATTGATATCTGTAACTATTACATGTATCACAGAAAGTACAATTTCTTTTGTCATCATGTTGGAGAAGGTTTGCATTTCTGAATCCGACGCTGCCCCATTAGCTCAAGCATTAGTAACCGAGGTTGAAACTTCATTAGCATCTAGTATTAATGATGGCACATTTGTTGAATCATTACAAGATAATGCGGTTGAGATTGCGGCTAGTTGTACCGTTGATTGTGAGACAATTAATGAGGAGATTGAAAGCATTACTAGCATTACTTATTTTGGGACACCTACAGTGGAGACTCAGGCGTTTGTTTTTGTATCTACCGTAAGTGAAAGTGAAATTGGTATACCTTTCTTGTATTGATTGTTATAAATGTGATGAGTTCTCTCACCAACTCTATCTTCTATCCAATACCACTATTTTATACAGATTTCTTCAATATTAACTACTGCTTATGTTGATACATCCATATCTGCCTGTAAGTGCTACTCCGGTTCATTCGAGTGCAATACTAATGCACTTGGTCCCGATGATACCTTAGGGATATGCATTAAGCAAATGCCAAGCTTTTCAACAGACATGGAACTGCATGACATAACCAATTTGTCGATTGACCAAGCTAATAGCAATGAATCTCTACAAATTATCCAAGATCATCAACCTGTCAATTCAGATCTATCAGAGATGATTGATGCAGGTGATGTCTACTTTATCAACACTGTGGTTCCTGCTAGGTTCTTTAAGAGTGCAGATAGCATTTCAGTTTCGGGAGTTGTTCAGGTTCAGTTTATGCCAGATACTAGAAGACAACTGTTTGTTCCATTTTCTAGATCCGATACTACAAAGATCAGCAGAAGAAATTTTAAGGCTCCCTCCTGGGGAACCTCCTCAAGTGTCTAGTCTTCAGTCTATTGAAGAAGAAGAAAAAGAACCTCCTCAAGTATATAGGGGTATGTCCAACAACTTTGGATTCAGAGTAGGGTTGATGAAGCCCATTACTACTATTCCCCAACAAAAGGTAGCAGCTACTAGTAGAGGTGATATGACGGGAGCTAGGACATCTCACATCCTCGGAGTCTTGTATCTCTTTTGGACATACTTTAGAAGATGGTAGAAGCTGTGGTGGCGATGTGTCTAATAGATGATACTTAATGCACACCTAAAGATAAGGCACCACAGAATGAGAAATGCATCTGTACACTTTTCTTATCTACTTTAGACCACAAACGGAAGTGTTCAACATTGCACCTCCATGTATTGCTCTATCCTTTACTTTCTTTCTTCTCTCGAGAAAGACATTAAATCCTTGAAATTCGTTGAGTTGTGTATTCGATAGTGGATTACCGCCGAGGTTCAAGTCAATAATGGATGTGTTTGTAAATAGGTCTTCAGGGATTGGCTGTGGATTAGTTTCGGTAAAGTTGGTACTCTTTACTTGAATGTAGTTATTTCGGAGTGATAATACTTTTAACTTTGATAATTTGCCAATCTCTATTGGAAGCGAGGTTATCATATTATTATCCAACACTAGTTCTGTTAATGAAACCAAGTTGCCTATTTCAGATGGCAACGCTGCAATATTATTATCTGAAAGATCCAACTTCTCAATAGATGTCGCTATACATATTTGTTTAGGTATTGTAATAAGTGAATTGTTATTAACCTTTAATTGTTTTACCTTTGGAGGTAGTGATGGGAAGATTGATGTGTTACTATTAGAATTATCCAACTTGTTTTTTCCCAAATATAAAGTTTGAAGTTTGGTCAGTTTGGAAATAGGTGTCAATGTATTGTTTAGTACTAGGAGATTACTTTCACAATTGAGTGATTTGAGATCTTTCAATTGCTGTAGTCCAGAAAGAGATTGTATCTTATTCTTTGATATATCTAATGTCCGAAGTGATGTTATTCTAATACGAAAATATGAGAGATTGGTAGATAATAGGATGTTAGCTGGTGATACATACTCATTATATACTCATACATATGAATACAAACTATTACTTACTGATAAACCTGCATGGGAATTTCCTCCAATCCATGTTCGGTTAGAGACAATATATTTGTTTTAGAGGCTGTTTGGAGTTTTTGAGCAACTACTTGTTTGCCTGTTTTGTTCCTCGGATGAGAGTTTCCCATCTTGTAACTTTAAGTTGCAATTGGTAGCAGCAAATTATTAAGTTTATTTATTCCTTGACCTCTTACAACAGCTTATCGTCCTTCTGCAAGTTCAGTTGCAAATAAGTACATATACCTCTAGCATCAACCCATCAAGAGTAGTTTTCATGCTGAATACTCCTTTCTTCGTACTCTACGAAGGGACATGTATGACTTATCAACTGCCGATGTCACAATGTTTTAGTGGTGAGTACAAACATAGTGTACCTACTACCGTAGAGAGTTGAAGCTATATCTTTATCTTACATATTGTATCGGCGGAGGAACAAAGGCAACAAACAGTAGACAACTGACGAGCTTTGAGGTTGCTGGGATCGAGGATACACACAAAAATGGTAAGTTTCTTATCAGCAATTGCAATAGACTTTCAATTTTGGAGGGGCTTGTCGATTTTGCTATAATATATACCTACTAATCATCTACCCTCCGCGGTATAATAATATATCCACAGGCAGATAATCTCTCATCAACGACAAAACATTATGTCCCTGACGGGAAGGGCCCTGATAAAGAGATGATTAAACTGAGTAAGTAGATACTAAGTGTATCTTGTATATTGTTTTATGTTTTGCAATACATAACATACACTTACCATAACATTACACTCACCATTTATAATGCAATACATTACACTCACTCACCATATACCTACACCACAATATTTTCCTGCATATATTACATCACAATTCACAGTGCAATCAATCTTAAAGAATAAACCCCTGTCAGGAGATGATATACAATCATTATCGGATGCACAAAAGGAGCTCAAACGTATCCGTAAATTAATGGATACATATAAAAAATCAGGAGCAGTCAATGCCTCGGCAACAAGTAATGAAGCACTTAAAGAATTACGTGAATTAGGATTAGATAAAAAGAAGCATGGTCGGCAGGCTATTCATGAAGAAGAGAATATTAATGATTATGTGAAAAAAGATATTAACAAAGATAAGAATGTCCGATTGTTAATCTACGATGCTATTAAAACAAATGTTTTGTTTGAAAGTAATACCGAAGATGAATTAATGGAAATTATTGACGTATTTGAACCATGTTCATTCAACGTTGGTGAGGTGGTCATCCAGCAGGGTGAGAAGGGTGATGACTTTTATGTAGTACAAAGTGGTGAATTAAGTATTACAGTGCGTATGGCAACGGATGATGAGGAAGATGAAACATTGACGGATAAGAGTGTTAATGAAGTGAAGGTTGGTAATTATCAAGAGGGGAGTGCATTTGGTGAATTGGCACTTATATATGGTAGTCCTCGTGCTGCTACTATTGCAGTTACATCAACTGACTCTCAGTTATGGCGGATTAAGAGGAGTTGGTATCGTGGTGTGATTGGTCAACATCGTAAACGTCTGCATACGGAAAAGGTGCAATTCTTACCCAATGTCAAGGTTGGTAAGAAGACATTTGGTGAAGTATTTGCCAAGGATCAGTTGGATACAATGGCACAGTTATTGAAACAAGAATACTTTCATAAAGGAGAGACGATCGTAAGAGAGGGTGAAGCTGGTAATACTTTTTATATCATCCAGAGTGGTGAAGTGGATATTTATAAGAAGGGCTTGGGTGAGAATGGAGCACCTATTGGTACCATCGGTAAGGAGAAGTTCTTTGGAGAGAAGGCATTATTGTCGGATGATGTCCGACAGGCTACCGTGGTGGCATCTACTGAAAAGGTAGTGTGTTATGTCATGACACGGTCAGACTTTACCCGAGTTCTTGGTTCTCTTCAGGAAATATTAGATGGTAAGGGTCCCAAGAAGGCTGCTCGTTACAGTACCAACGTTAAGAAGAGTAGAGTGACTTTGACATTAGAGGACTTGGAAGTTAAGAATGTCCTCGGGGAGGGAGGATTCGGTAAAGTCAAACTTGCAAAAGCAAAAGAAAGTGGAGAATATTATGCCCTCAAGGCACAGAACAAACAGTTCATCATTGACAATGGTCAGAAGAAATACATCATGAGTGAGATCAAACTCATGTACAAGCTAAAGCATCCCAATCTTCTCATGTTGCACTGTGCAATGCAAGATAAGAAATACATTTACTTTCTCCTCGACCTGTTGCCTGGAGGTGAGGTGATGACTATATTAGAGAATAAAGGAAAGCTCCCTGAGGATTGGGTAAGATTCTACTCTGCCTCCGTTGTCTTAGCATTCACTGAATTCCATAGAAATCGTGTAGCATATAGGGATCTAAAGCCGGAGAACATGGTCTTAGATGCTAAAGGATACTGCGTGATTGTTGATTTGGGTTTAGCCAAGCAATTAGATGATGGTCCAACTTACACATTCTGTGGTACTCCTGACTACATTGCTCCTGAACTTATCAGAGGTACTGGATATAATTGGGCAGTCGATTACTGGTCACTGGGAGTTTTGTTGGTAAGTGCACATGCTGAGACGTCTTTGTTCTTTGCTACCTGATCATATCTAACGCCTTTACTGTTCTTTTGCTTTCAGTACGAGCTCCACTCCGGAAAGGCACCGTTTGAATCTTATGACCCAACTGGCACTGCAAAGAAGATTCTGAAAGGACGTCCATCTTTTCCATCCACCTTTAGTCCTCAGATTCAATCAATCATTAAGGAACTTCTCACCAAGGACCCTACTAGACGTCTTGGTTGTATGAGCGAAGCAACGATGGGTGTTATCCAACATCGTTTCTACAATGGATTTGATTGGAAGGGTTTGTTGAACAAGAGGATTCCCACTCCTCATACGCCTCGCCTTCCCAAGAATGGTCTCGACAATATTGGATATAAAGATGACGGCAAATCAGATGCCAAGGATTGTAAATGTAAGTGCATATCTTACCAATTGAATATGTTGGTAGTGTCTTTTTCTGCCTTTCTCACCTGTACATCTAACATATCACTTCTCTGATACAATCACAAACAGGGACTCCCGATCTTAGTCCACCAAAAGAAGAGAAGAGTTAATGATGAGTCAATATGTGCTTTGCGCGAGGAAGAGAGGTGGTGGGTATGGTTAAAGTAACAACTATGTTACTTAAAGGTTTGTTATTTTGCTATTAGATCAGATAACTAATTAGCTAGCTGTTAATGAAATCTAGACGTCTATCTCTGAAATCATATTCCTTTTTATCCATCATACTCGGAGGAGGTATTATTGATTGTTCTTTCTCGCCATCAAGTGAATTATCTTCATTCTCACCACCAGAGACAACTTTATCTTTTTCAAAGAAACCAAACAACGGTGGCGTTGGCTTTGCTACAGACGATGACGCTGGCGGCAGCACTAATGAATTAGAGTTGGGTACTTCAACAGTGACTGGTGCCAATATTTCACTCTCAGCCTTCTGCGGTGTCTGTTTGACACTCTCCTCATCTGTTATTGGAAGTGTGGGTATTCTTTTCTTCTCTTTTACATCACTCTCTGCAATAGTACTCTTGTCATCTTCTGTATTGGACAGTTCTGATTTCTTCTCCTCTGCGAGTATTGTAGCATCTTCAAGAGGCGAAACAAACACCGTCGACAGCTTATCGAACTCTTCGAGTACATCATTATTGTGATGTTCTTGAGGAAGATGTATTTCATTCGAAGTGGTTGGCAGTCTAGGGAACTTCCAAGTATGATGACTGGATGAAGTCGGTGGTTGAATATCGTGCTCTGCCACCAAACTGTCTTTAAATCGTTGTCGATTATCCCGATTTGGAATGATGTCTCCCCAATGCCACGGACTCCAAGCCCATTCTCCGACCATTGTCGATATTCTAGGCGGTAGCATGGGCAACATAGTCTTGACAAATGCTCTGTTTTGCCATCCAGCATATGATTCGGGATAACCCAGCATTAAACTCTTGATACCTTCAGAAGCGACTAGCTCCGGTTCAATAGCATAACCTGGGAAATGAAAACATGCTGCCTCTTCTACATTACTCCTCGAGGCAAAGGATGTATCCTTCACAGCTCCCGGTAGTAAACATGTAACGCCGACACCATACTTTTCCATTTCTCGTCCCAACGATTGACTGAAACTTTTACCAAATGCCTTTGTGGCCGAATAAACGGCCACACTAGGATTGCCCGGAAGTACCCCCGCCATGGATGAAGTGATTAATATCCGTCCTCTACGACGTTCTTTCATATCCTTTCCATATAATTGACTAAGTTGTGTCACTGCTCCGATATTTACTTGAACCATCCGTGTCACATCCTCAATGTCACCCTCTAAAAAGTCACCATGGGCGCAGACGCCGGCGTTGTTAACTAATATATCAACATTCAATCCAGCCTTTTTGGTTGCTGCATGTATCCTCTTGCCACAATCTGCTGCATTCAAATCAGCTTGTAGGATACGACAAGGTACGTCATAGTATGTTTCAATATCCTTAGCAACTGTACTTAACTTGTCCAAGTCCCTTGCCACAAGGATTAGTGGTATATGATACCTTGCCAATTCAACTGCAAGAGCACGACCAATCCCACTTGATGCTCCTGTGACCAGTGCATAACTATCACCATTACTTGAAGTAGAGTTTGAAGGTATCTTTTGCAATTCTAACAGTTCTTCCTCTGCTCGTATCCTCCGTTGTTGATATGCACGCTTGTTTCGTATATTATATCCCTCGAGCCATTGTCGATATGCAGATGATATTGTACCGAATGATTGAAATGGATCCCATAGGTGATGATGATGATCTGATGATGATGATGATGCATCTTCTTCTTCCTCCTTCTTTGGTATCTTTACTTCCTTCTTTTTATTTGCCTTGCTAGATGTTACTTTACCCTTGTCATTACTACTACTCAATATACTATTCTCATCATTATCCCATTCCCCATCCATCAACGGAGGCAGGTAAGGCGGTAAATTAGGCATACGAACATTCACACCTCTCATACCAGGCAATGGTGCAAATCGTCGATATTTGGTCACCTCACTATGTATCCAACTTATTCCCGCACCACATACCGTATACTTTACCAATCTCCTAATTGGATCTTGTCTTGATGGTAATAAGTAATAAAATAATAATATTGGCGCCGCTGGTGGTAAATGTACTGAAAAGTCTGATCCGACATAACCAAGTTGTCGTAATCGTACTGATGCTTGTAATTTTAAATATTGACATAATACATCTTTATCAAAATGGTTGTTGTTTTCATTATTAGTTGTATCTTTACTACTTTCACCACCTCGTAGTATTGCACCATTGTGCTTTGTCTTCTTTTTGTTATGTTTCTTATTGTTCCATTTTTGTTTTGTGGCTGTTGCCATTGGTGTTGTTGTTTCTTTAATCCAATATCCAGACTCGTTTGACGAGTCTGCTGAATCTGAAAGTATATTCTTCGGTTGTTTTTGACTATTGAATATATTTGTATCAAAAGGTAACATCTCCTCACCCTTCTTTAACATTCTCATACCAAACTCTCTACCCTGTTGCAACACATTCCTTTCTCCACTACTAGTACCTCTAGGAGACCATTCTTGTCTACTAGCACCATTGATATAATAACTATTCCTCCTCTTTTGATTATTATTATTATTCATACCAACACTACCACTTATCTCTTCAGCAAATTTATAAAAATCAGTACGCATGGCACCCAATGGCCATGGTAGCCATAATTCTTTTTTCCGTGGTGTCATTAACTTTATATTTGATGGTGATAGACTGTTGTTATTGTTGTTTATACTATTGTTATTGTTATCTGTATGTTGATGTTCTACATCGTCTTGTTGTATACTACATGTACTTGTTTGTTGTATTGTGTTGATATCTTGTTGCTGATTGTCTCTTCTGTTTTTATGTGGCTTTTGTTGCCAACCGAATACATTTTCACTCCGTCTCATGGGTGATGATGATACAGTAGATATATCATGACGTCTCTTTGCAGTATTGGTATGGACTGTCTTCTGCTTTTGTTGCCAACCGAAGACATTTTGAGATTGTTGTAAGTGTAAGTTACTCTCTACTTCAATGATACTGGCCACCATCAACACGGATATGAAAACTATTGATTGCATGATTATATACCTTTATAGAGAAGCTAATAATTGAATATAGATTGCAATACCATGTACCAAACAGATTATTGCAACAATCGAATCTCAGTGACATACACATGGTAAGGTACAGGGTAGGGTAGGTACCATACTCTCAAAATGGTATCCTCAACAAGGATACCTCATGATTGCAATTATTGGTCTGAACTCGTGCAAAAAGTTGAGAGTGGTCTGCCTTTTTGTTTGTGAACTAACTACTCGATGAATGATATGATATAACATAAAGACATGTACATATGGTGTGTGTATCTTTTCAACTCTCAGGTCCAACTTATCTAAAGTCTAATCATACTCACCAAAATATGAATCAACAATCTCTCCATACATCTCAGGATTCTCAAGCATAGCATGGTGAGAACATCCTTCTAAAGTCTTATATCTGACAAATTTTGTATTTAAATTCTCCTTCCAAGCCTGTATCTGTTCATCACTTACAAAATCATATTCACCTCTCATGACTAAAGTTGACGGCATTCTAGATGCATCTTCCGGTGGAGGTTTGGCAATATAGTCTGCTATAGCTTCAGTTCCCATCCAAACTGTACCGGCATTTTCATATGCTTCTGCTAATATCTTTGGCATCTCTTCTAATCGACACTGATGTGTTACTCTAAACAATTCATTAACTTCCTCTTCTGATATATCATCTTTACCTTCAGTCAAATCTTCTACTAACGATACAAAGTCTTTTTCAATCTGAGGGATGTTAGTCGGAGCTCCAGATAAGATTGCAGACAGGCATTTCACATCATCGTTATTACCCTCTTTTGATTCGGTTGCAATACTCTTCATATACTCGTATGCTAATATACCACCATAACTTTGTCCATACAGGTGAAAGCGACGAACTCCTAGCTTCTTTAATAGGATCTTTAAATCACTAACTGAATCATTTGTTGAATATTGTGTAATGTCTGTCGGTTGATCAGATTTACCACATCCCAATTGATCATAGAATATAATTGATCTATATGGTACTATGTCAGCTAATGGGTAAAGATAATTTGATGGCACTGATGGTCCACCGTGTAAAGCTACAATTGGAGCTGCCTGCATTGATGATAGATTCATTGGTCGTACTATACGATATGCAAGTTTATATGTTGACCCATCAGATCTGGGTACTTCAATTGTACCTTCTCCTCTTGCAGTTGTTGCTTTTAAAATTGATTGTGATCTGCTGAGATTATTATTACATGTCGTTGTCAATGATGATGAAGGGATGGTAAATGCATATCCCTGATGAATCATTAACAAGAGGCATACTAATAATAGCTGAAGACAGTCCATTGCAAACATAAGAGATCCTAAACATATACCAGAGATATGCAGGCACGTCAGCCACTTGATGTCATTAGTCCCAAGAGCTGTCGTCATTACGCACCACCAATTGAATTTACTCACTTATTGGAATGAATTACCGAAGAAGAATATATCACACCAATATGTGTACACTACACTATTAGTGGCATTACTTGACCTCGATCAATGACATGACGACATAATATCATACTCTCATAAAATTTTGATGACATAATATCATAGCATCGACCTTGATATCGTATCGTCGTATCCATCCATGCATATGCTGCAATTAAGTATCATCATAACCATTCAATTCTTGTCTGTTCAATCATTTATGCTTCACCGTTTCACAACAATTATCAAAAGACAACGCACATCTATTGCAAAAATGTCATCTTCAAATTTATCATACATTGATGCTGGTGCCAACTTACTAGATTCAATGTATCAAGGTACATACCATTCTAAACAACGTCATGAATCTGATTTAGATATAGTATTACAACGTGCCTATGATAAGGGAGTGCACAAGATTGTTAGTTTAGCCGGAACTATAAAAGAAAGTGAAGAGTTGATGGAACTGATATGTAATTTAGATAGTAGTAGTGACGATGGCAGTGATGATAAAGTACAGGTATTCGGTACAGTGGGAGTACACCCTACAAGATGTGGAGAGGTATTTGCCGATAAGCTAGAGCCATCTGCTACTGATGATGAGGAAACAACTACTTGGATACCCAAAACAGAATCACAACTGAATGATATTAAACAACAGTTAATCGATCTATCAACTAAAGGGAAAGAAACTGGTAATGTTGTTGCAATTGGAGAGTGTGGCCTCGATTATGCAAGGTTGCAATTCTGTCCAAAGGATATACAGCAACTTGGACTACGCACTCAATTGGATGTGGCATCTAGCACAAATCTTCCGCTCTACTTACACAACAGAGAGTCGGGAGATGATTTATATGAGATATTATCAGAGTATAAAGACAAATTGAGTACTGATGGAAATGAAGGTATTAGAGGTATAGTGCATAGCTTCGATGAGTCTATTGATATTGCCAAGCAGTTCATGTCTTTGGGATTGTATATTGGTATCAATGGATGTAGTTTAAAGACAGAAGAGAATATAAATGTGGCGAAACAGATACCATTGGACCGATTGATACTAGAGACTGATTGGTAAGTGTTTGTATGTTTGTGTTATCTATTTGTATCTTTTTATGTCTTTATCTCACTTTTGTGGTTCTCCATTCTCTCTATATTCTAGTCCTTGGTGCGACATTCGTAACACACATTCGTCCATGAAGTATGTGAAAACTACATTTCCAACAAAGAAGGAGAAACAGTATACTAGAGAGCTGGGTAAAGAGTTTTGTGTCAAGAATCGTACAGAGCCATGTCATGTAGCCCAGATTGCAGAGGTAATTGCTGGTATCAAAGATGTAGAAGTTGAACAAGTTGTGGATGCGTGTTGCAAAAATGTCCATGACTTGTTTGGAAGCTTGGAAAAGAAGACACAACATTAGACTACTTCATACAGCAGCCTCCATCTCTTCCAACGATATGCGACCTCGGTACTTTGTTCTGTTTCGAACAGATCTTAATGAATCACAACTGAAACACTTGTAATCTGTCAAGTCAATCAAACTATCACACACTTCACAAATCGCTGGTGAAAGATTTCCAATAGGAGACACTTTTTCACCAGTCTGCCATTGATAATAAAAGCTCAGCTCTTCCTCTGGATCATACAACTTCTCCCAACAAGTATTACGAAGCCCAAGTCTACCTTCATAACTATCAACAAAGGATTTCCAGTTCATGATCACTATGAAAGTTGCTACAAGATGTTCATAGTGATCATGTATTTCTTCTTCAGATGTAAATTCCAACACATTATCTTCTTTAGAGTCTCTACTACGGTCCCACAAGCCTAGATCACGATCGAGTTCTGCATATAAGGCATCAATATGAGCATCCTTTATCTCATCAATAATAGTATAGAGTCGTTTCCTAAGTGCTTTTCGGTCTTCTACTTGTTCAACGATGAAGTGTGAGTCTAGAGCAGTCTCAACCTCAGCCAATGATTCTCGTAGTTTGTCAACATAACGCTCTTCTTCTAGTCGGTGATCAAAACCCTCTGGAGTAGAGTTGTTACTTCTTTCAACTCGGTGAAACAAGGATGTTAGAAACTCTTGAGTTAGTTCATAGTTTTCAACTCCTTCATCACATTGGGCAACAGATGAGATGATCTTATCCTTACATTTGAAGTCTGGCAACGCAACATAGAGACGAGGATTATTTCTTCTCCTCTCTCGGTATAACTGCCAACAAGACCTTGTACCATCAGCAAGAGTTTTATCACCAGTTGTTTTCTCAATGAGTCGAGATTGAATATCAAAGGCTGGCTGTAGTATTGATTTATCATTCTCTACCAACTCCTTGAAGGTATCAAATGATATAGTTGAAGAACCTTGTGTTGCTTCTCGGAGGGTTGACATGACTTCATCAGTTGAACCATCTTGGTTGAAATACACCATTCGAATCAAGGCATCAATAACATCTAAGCTCAAGACACCCTTGCAATCAATGTCAAAGATGTTCCAAACATATCGACACATTAGGTTAGTGTCGTAAGAGCAGTAGTTGTACACCATGATAAGAAACTCATCGAAGCAAAGTAAAGAATCATCCTTTGTTGCTGCCGCATAGATATCAAAGATTCTTTCAGTAAAGACACCTCGCTTCCAACCAAAGTATCGATGGAACTCTACATTTGAAATATATTCATTGCCGTTAGTGTCCATGGAAACAAAGGCGGAGAATATCTTCTCGGCATCCTGAACGGACACTTCGATATCATTTATAAGCTCTTTACAATTTGGAAGCACGGCATGGGAGAAATAGTCTTTGCCGTATAGTTTGTGGCGTTGTCGTGTGTGCACATGTGATACAACTCCTCCCATTTTATTCTTACTCGGAGTCAAAAGAAGTTCTACTGCTGCCGCTACTACTCAAATATCTGATCATTATCAGGGCAGAAATGCGTCGTACTTGCTACGCTCATGGCTGTTAGTGATGGACGACGTCGTTGTAAAAAGATGATGAGGTATGTACCTACCTTCTAAAAAATGACGCGAACACCTCTCCCCAACAACTAGTTGAGGTATTCGTTATGAACATACGTACTAAAAAATGACAAGAAATAAATCACCAGGAGACATCATCACTCCGCAAAACTTAATATGTTTAGCCCTAGTATCAAGGATATCATTCACCAGGAGATGTTAAAGGAAAGAGATAAGCTTGAGAAAAGCAACACACTCCATCAACTTATTGTCAATGGGAATCCTATGAGGAATAGAAGAGCTGCAAGAACAGATCAATGATGCCAATAAAACCTTGACAACCACAACTACACCAACTCCTCCTCTCACGGATAAGACTTGTGGACACCGACCTGAACAAACGTGTGTCTATCATTCAGAAGGAACAAAAGATGAGAAGCTCGTATTATCAACAGGATGAATTGAATCGAAGAAAAGATGATATGATTGCCGTAAGTGAGAATATCCGGAGAAGATTAGCAAGATTCTTGGGCATACGAGATAGTAGTGATATTCTATACAAACAATGGATTGCTTCACAAACACAAGATACGAAGAAGATCCCTAAACGACGACGACGACGTGCAACTTTCGAAGGCACGTCCATAATGAGAAAGTTAGGAAGTTATGCACGCCGCCAATCAGTATGAAGTTGTATAAGTTCTACCGGCCGAAGGAATTTAATCATAGCAATCAAGTACAATGTAAATTTAGAATTGTATAGTCTTTAAGTACCTACAAGAACTCAATAGGATACCACAACAGGATACCCACAGACATGAGTAGTAAGCTGTAATCTCTTCATTTCGAGAACGATGATGCATCACATAACGTCTTATGTAGTGTCTTTTGTAGATCTTCTAATGAACCATCATTTGTTATAACGGCTGTCACTCTACCCTCTTTCATCTCTTCTTGTAACTCGGAACTTATTCCCCCATTATCACTAGTAGCACTACCAATGCCTTTACGCTTAGCTTGGGCATGAATCCGAACAAGAGCTTCTTCCTCTGTTAGACCCCGATTCTCTTTCAATCTTTGTACTGCCACCGATTCAGAAGCTTGTATAACCCATAATCCATCGAGAAGATCATGCCAATCAGTTTCTAGAAGCAATGCAGCTTCCACTATTATTATATCATGTTTTGTTGATGTTACTGAGCTGTTGATTGTAGATTGTTCATGTTTGTCTTTGATTTCTTTGATACGTTCTTCAATTTTATCTCTAACATGTGGCCATACTATCTTTTCGAGTTTCTAATATGAATGATTGATATTCGAATGTTGTGATCATGGTATGGTTTTAAGTGCATATATATATATTGTGTACAATGATATAGAATATGAGAAAGATACATAAACATGATCCATTTCAATTCAATATGCAAATACGAAAAAAGAATCTTACCGACATAGACGCAGCATCACTGAATACAATGGCACCCAATTTCTTTCATCTCTCTTGTGCACTGTAGGA
>Ga0214481_100678_pt1 | contig 16408 bp, 10 predicted proteins | sample M1_20Mar14CPVII9_4_FD_165057 | JGI IMG/M metagenome (GOLD analysis project Ga0214481, IMG submission 165057) | Marine eukaryotic communities from Monterey Bay, California, United States - M1_20Mar14CPVII9sort6BwellG10 | ecosystem: Environmental > Aquatic > Marine > Unclassified | place: USA...
GGCAAGTTTGGCCATCAAGTGGGGGTATAACAGCATGCAGGTGCTACAATAGTAGATGTTTGGCATTGTATGGGTGTATAACAAAGTGATGAACACTCCCAGCATGATTGTAGGGCCCTCCACCATATTTTTACAGCCCCATGTTGGCGTTTGTCTTGCCTCAGATCAGGAAAAAATCCATTTAGTTAGATTACTTTGCTTATATAGTTATTTTTATTTGGATGTTGGTATTTTCTAATCAGTTTTCTTTGTTGACTCTACTCATTTCATGGCTCTCTTTAGCCTACCTCTTTCTCTTTCCACTCAAAGTTATGTATTGTTTAGTATCAAACAGTGATGGGACTATCTTGACAATTTGATACATCATTTGAATGCCCTTAGCATCCTTTGCAATAGCACCAAGCAGCCGAGGCAATACTTCATCATCAATGTTTGCAATTTCATGAAGATTCTTATTCTCTGAAAAATAATACCGAAATAGCTTTTGTCTGATCACTTCATGTTTGTTTTCACCCCTATTCAAGTTTAACAAAGTTGTAACTTCATTCGGATCTTCACCATACCACCCGAAAGATACGCCACCACTAAAAGTATGATTTGAGTTGCAGACGCTCTGGATGGATGATTTGTCACATAAAGCCGTTGATAAAGCAGCCCAGCCGCCTTCTTCAGTAACATTAAAACCCATGGAATCTAATGTTTTGAAACTGGTATTGCCATGCAGAGAGGCAGCAAAAGCAATCATTCCTTCATCATTGAGAAGATTTTCATTGGCCCAGCTCATCATATTTAACTTCTCGAGTGTCTCCAATACAGCACCAGGACGTCTAAGGTTAAAAAACTTAACCCACCCAGAAGAAGAGATGTCAGTATCTCGCAAGTTCAGATCCCTCAAAGAACCCATAGCAATCAACGAATCTACAAGAGAAGTGATCTGCTCGTCTCCAATAGTGTTACCTCCAAGATTTAGGGTATGCAATGGCGAACAACTCTGTCCAAGAAAGTCAAAGAACATATCCCAACCAGTCGACGACATGATTAAGTCGGCATGATGAGGGGACACTGCTCCATATATATCAAGTACTTTCAATGATCTGTTTTCAATTAGCTCTGCCAATAGATATAATCCCCCCTCTACTGTAATGTGGTTCTTATGAAGATGCACTTCCTCCATCAAAGAATTTGACTTTGATAAACATCTTGCCAAATATTCCATTCCACCTTCTGCAATTGAGCCGATTGGAGTAGGAGGTTCCCTACATCCATCCATATAAAGCTTTTTCAAACTGATATTGGTGCACAACGCGTTACCCAAAATAACAACCACATCCTTATCCATATCATACTTATCCAGATGTAGCTCTGTAATGCTAGGGTTGGCAGCTAATACCTCAACAATCGTTTTCATCACCCCACTATTCATACCATCACAGTGGTTCAAACCGATACAACGGAGGTTTAAATTGCAACCCGATAAAGCATTTTTTAATACCTCTACTGTCTGAGAGTCTAGTGTAATATCACTGACAATCAAACTGCATAAATTGTTTCGTAATGATGGAATAAGAAGAGTGAAAATCTCTCCCATACACAATAATCCACGAACAATACATCCTTCCATACTGAGATATTTCAGTGAACTACAAGCAGCAATGGCTCGGTAAAAACTACGAGCATTTCTCTCCGCATATCTCCTCTCCCTATCACCTTTTACTTCTGATTCGAATTGGTGCATATCTAATGACTTGAGACGGGTATTTTCAGACATTGCACTTCCCTCTTTACCCCAATCTATATCAAGGGGGTTCATATGACTACTCCAAATCCATATTGAATCACAACTAGGATCATTATTATGCAAATGATCTACCACCTCTTCATCAAATTCCCAAGGATCATAGAATTTTACACGAACTCCATTACTGTCAATTGATGCAATTGATTCTACCGAGCTATTATCACTATTGTCATCATTATTATCTTCATTATTATCACCATTACCAACAACATCACTTCCTACACCACCGCCGTTGATACTGCTACCATTATTCGCCGCATTATCAATCTGCTGCTCGTCAACATCCATTCTTTATTGCACAGAAAAAGTACTAAGTTACTTAGTCTGTTTCTAAAAAGGACACCGCCGCCTCGTCGCCGCCGACTGAAATCTGATATAAATCTATTGCTAAATAAGCTATCTGCCGTTAACCCGATTAATATGGTGAATGGTTACAATATATAAACAAACAAACTCTCAATAACAATATTATGTGATGCGTAGGGAGTGTATCGCCAAAAAACTCAGTCCCGGCCAGTAGCTCTCTCTCACTCCCTTCATTTGACCTTCATAGATTCGAGATCGATAATATTCGATATCCCAATAATTGGAGTAGTAGTTGTGCGGTAGTGATATTGATAGTGGCGGCGGCAGTGTATTGAATTCACTGCACACAAGTATTGTGAAAGTTGTTGTATTATTCTATTGACAAATTCGATATCGTACAATATTCAATATCCTCTCCTATCCAGAGTTGGTGTTACCTATCAGTTGACAACGAAAATGTCAAGTAGTAATATAGATGATGGCGGCGGAGGTAATCCTTTCTTGTACGAATCGATGAGTGTTATTGTTTTGTATTACTTTGCTGCCATTTGTTGTTTATTTTAATATGGATTTTAATATCAAATCATAAAAATGCAAGATTAAACAACTCACACAATATAATATATCTTTCAATACTTAATTACAATAGGATGATGATGAAGATTGTGTAGAGATTATTGGTAATGCACGTAATCCTTTCTTGTGCGATTCGGTGAGTAGTGTTGTATAATAATTACGTGATGCCGTTTCAAAACAATGGTAACAACTCACCAAAGTAATTCTATATACCCCACCCTGCATTTCATTCTTCTATTTTATAGGATGATAGCGATACTTCTGCTGCTAATTCCGTGCATGATATGGATATGGAGGGTGGTGCCATGGATATTGATGGTTTGGATAATACCCTGTCATCTACTTCTTCTACAAACGGTATACAAGGGAGAGAGGGGCATGTCGAGTTTGAATACACTGGACGTGAACCAGTTCCAACTGACGTGACACATGTACGCTTTCATCCAAGTGTCATCAAAGTAGGCGGATATGCTATTGATTATGACAACGACTATGATGGTTTGGCGGAGATTGAGAATGAGTATGCATTCAAGGAATGTCACAAATTAGTGGAAGTTGTATTTAATGAAGGTTTAACCAAGATTGGGAGGTTTGCGTTTATTTGTTGCAAAATTAAAAGTATCACATTTCCATCTACTTTGGAAGAGATTGATATATGTGCATTTAAATGTTGTGATAATTTAGAGGAGGTAGTATTAAATAACGGAATTGAGACGATAGAAGAGATGGTATTTAGTGATTGTGAATCTCTGTCAAGCATTACTATACCATCTTCGGTTACTAATATTGAAAGACATGCATTTTCAGGTTGCAGTAGTATGAGGGAAGTTGAACTCAATGAAGGCTTGAAGAATATTGAAGACCATGCATTTAGTAGTTGCGATTCATTGCAAAGTATCGCGTTGCCATCAACTCTAACTGCACTTGGTGTTGGTGCATTTTCGGGGTGTAGTAGTTTGAGGGAGGTAGTCCTAAATGAAGGGCTAAAAAAGATGGGGGAAAATGCATTCAAACTCTGCACATCATTACAATGTATTACATGTCCATCTTCTCTCATTGAAATTGGCAACAGTGCATTCGAATACTGTCGCCACGGTTTAAAGGAGTTTGAAGTCAATGAAGGGATACAGAAGATTGGGAAAGCAGCATTTAATAGTTGCATTTCATTAAAGCGTATAGTTCTCCCATCAACTCTCATTGAAATTGGCACAAAAGCGTTTTATCATTGCAACATATTGAAAGAAGTCGAGCTATTGGGGAAGATGCATTTGCAAATTGCCAATCTTTAGAGAAGTTTACTTTCCCGAAACTCTCGAGTCGTCTAGAGAATATCATTCAAGTTGGCCATTGGTCAGAAGTGATGGACAAGATTGACGAGGTCCGTTAGTAGAAAGGAGAGGCAGTGAAATATTTGTATCTACTGCATTAACGGAGGGTAGTAACTGGTTACAAGCCAAGCAAAGTCTTCAAAAAATTATACGTTTGATCACCTATTTGAAAAGAAGGAGGCAACATCATTATTTGAATTAGCTTTATGGAAGTTCAAGATGAATCAAGCAAAGGCCAGTGATATTGACCGTGAGGCATATCGCGTTGACGTGCCCGGGCCTGTTAGGGATACTATTCTACATTATCTTCGCCCGGAGGAGTAAGAGAGGATGGGAGAATGTCATCTGTTGATAGTGGAGATATCATTAGTAACAGCTGATTACTTTAAGCATGCGTTGGTACACTAGGGAACGAGAAGGTAGCGCCTAAGAGTACACACGAAGATCACACAAGCATCTGGCAGAGCAACTATATTTTGTACAAAGACTCTATTTATCAGCTAATAAAAACTCTCGAGCATATCAACCAGGAGTAGTCTCACACCTTTGCATTCTCTGTCTGATTTGCGTGACTTGCTATAAAGATTTGCTTGCGACGCTTCTTGGGTCTCGTCTCCACTACTTCTTCATTGGACACTCCCGTACTCTTCTTCTCATCCGTTTCAATAGTTTTGTTACATCCAGTACCTTGATCAACATTGACAGTATTACAAATGGCATCATCATCATCAAGTAGAGCATCCATCGCAGCCTTCTTCTTCTGTGATTTGCCATTTGGACCATGCTTCCAACAGAGCCCTTCTTTTACAGCATACTTTTCACAACCCTCACGGCTACATTTCTTGCCCCCTCCGCCATGCCGTTTGCACAAACCTTTTCTCGATGATTGATTGGTACAACCCTCTTGGCTACACAACTTGCGAGAGCGAGTCTGACTTGCTCGTTTTGTTGGGGTCGGTTGAGGACCGTGACGCCCACAAAGGCCCTTATGGTAAGCTTTGTTATTACATCCTTCCGCGCTGCATCTTTTCTGAACAGCTCCATGCCTAACACAGACTCCATTTCGTTTACTGCCGTTGGTACATCCTTCAATCTTGCACTGTTTGGGCTTGCCACCATGCCGCTGGCATACTCCTCGTCTTAGTACTTGATTTGTACAATTCTCTACACTGCAGATCTTGGGCTTGGCCCCATGCTTTCTACAGACACCATTCTTTAATGATTGATTTGTACAACCAATGAAACTACAATTCTTAGGCTGAGAGAAGGAGGTAAATTTTGTGAATTGTGAAGTTATAAAACATATATCATATGTACAAGTGAAACCTGAGTAAACTTATGAAAACTCACCCTAGCACCATGCCTCTGGCAGACACCTCCTTTGACCTGCTTGTTGGTACAATTCTCAACAGTACATATCTTGCTTTTCTTCGTGTTATTACTTTTACTAACTTTGTTGTCATTAGTTGTATCTACCTTTAGATTAGTATCATCATTAGCAGGCAACTTTTGATCATCATTATTATCATCAGGTTGTTCTCCCAACTGTGTTAATACATCAACCTGCTCCTCCGATAGTATCACATCATCTTTACTTTCTTCTGTAGATGCCATGTGAATGTGTTTGTATTCTTTTTGCAAAGTGATATATTGTACCGTATGTAAACTATATGCAAAATAATAACCTTGCTCCTACTTATATACCCTCCAATGAGTTCATGTATATTTATTATAGACTTCGTCCAACAAATTATAACAATACCTACTATTAAATACTATTTAGTATGGGCGATATGAATATAAATAATATTTTTTTGTGTTTGGTGTTTGGTGGGGTAGGTATGGTATCTTTGTTTTGAATAGTATTTGAGCAGCCCGGACTGGACAGCAATAAAACGTCGATAATACGAAGAAGATAATTGCGCTCCGGTGAGAGTATTCTAGCAGTGAGATCAGGGAAGTAAAGGTGATGCTGATGCTGCAACGCACAACCTTTCAAAATTTGAGGTGTAGGTGCCAACACCAAGTGAAAAATATTTAAAATATAAGCACGCATTGCAACACCATCTTCATTCGATATCGTAGTATGATGCCATGGATGTACACGTTATTCACTTCTTTACATACTTGCTTGAAATAATTCAGCCAAGCTCCACTTTCTTTAATTCTCTATCAACTCTCATGAAATTTTTTTATTGACTCACCTACCTCCTATGATCATCAATATCGTACATGTTCTCTGCTAACTGCTAACGACTTCTATATCTTCGAATCCTTCTTATTAATACCAACTTTTAGTATTGGTGATTTGGTGCTGTTCGGCCGATGCAATAGTATGCTATGTTACTCATAAATAGTTCTCCCTAAGTCCAAATTTATTAGAATTAGAAGGAGATACACAAATCATGACAATATACAGCGGATATCTTGTACTACTATCGACCTTTACATTGAAATTTGTTGCAATTGGATCATTTAATACATCTGGTTTATACCTCGGTCCTTTATCTCAATCGTTTCCCGATTCCAACCAGGGAACATTAGCATTATATTGCACAGTCCAAATCGTTGCTGGATTGGCATCATCATTTGCAGGAGGATTGTGCCAAGACTATTTAGAGAAGAGAGATTTATCATTACAATGGCAGTTCTTTACTGGTGGCGTATTCATGCTATTGGGATTCTTCTGGTCAAGCTTTTCTTACAATATATGTAATGTAATGGTCGGTGCATTATTACTAGGTATTGGATTAGGGTTAGGGGGTTTTATGGCTTCTGGAATTGCAGTCTTGTGGTTTGAAAAGAAAAGAGGAACGATGCTTCTACTCGCCATGACGGGGGAAGGTATTGGCAGTATTTTCTTCTCCAAGGCAACTGCGGCTTTGCTACAACATTATGATTATGTAGATGAATCTTGGCGGCCTACGATGAGGTGGATAGGAATAATATGCTTTGTTCTTTGTAGTATTAGTTCAATACCAATGAAACTACCATTGCCAGGCGAAGTAGACAAATATGAAAAGAGTGTAGAATCAAGTGAGGGTGTTGGTTTACTTAATGCCCCTTCTCCAATAAAAGCATCTAAGAGAAGCACAAGTGAAGGAGGCATTGTTAAAGATGATTTAGATTTGCATATTGATACTGCAAGAATAAGGCAAGATATTATCGAACACAATAAGTCATGGAGAAGAAGCTCGATAACTGCCCTTGCTGTTGGTGAGGCCATGAGTGATACCCACAATTTATTAGATTTTCACATTAGAAAACGTGCCAAGAAGAAGTGGAAACGAGCTGTGTCTGCTATTGTAGCTTCCAATCGGCTATTAGGATCACAAAAGCCATTGGAGAGGGAAGAAAGTCAAACGTCACTCAGTGATTTGTCTAGTACAAGTTATACTCTTGGCGAGTTACTACTGTCACGGACAAACATACTCATGAATGCCTTTCTTTTTGTGGTATGCTTTTCAGTATTGATATTACAACTCTTCCTGCCACCTTACATCGCCACACTGGATATTGGAGATCACGACCTTGCGGGACATGTTTTATCTATGATTGGAGTTGGATCATTACTATCAAACCTATCACTTGGAAGTGTTGCAGATAGAATTGGTGCTCAACATCTAACAATACTTTCATTTATGTGTATCGCTGTGGTACAATTCTTATGGCCGTATGCAACAACAAACATTGGCTTATCGTCTATTGGATTTTTGTTTGGCTACTTCGTATGTACGCTGTCTTCACTACCGATAATTATACTTGCCGATGCATACTCAGAATCACCTGAGCATATACTTGGACTGAGTGGAATTAGTGCCCTTGTTAGATTTCCCGGCTATAGTCTTGGTCCAGTCATTACAGGGTATCTTATCGAGTGGTCGGGTGGATATAAATTGGCATCCATTTGTTCGGGCACAACAACAATTATCGCCACGGCGTTTCTATTGTTTCTGCCATCACCAGAAGAGCAGCAAAGTATATTGACAGAGAGATACGGAAAGTGAGTTCTGACGGGTGACAGTAGAGTCTTTAAGCTTCCATGTATATAATACATCCATTTACAAATCATTCACTAATCTTTTCTTAGAAAAAGAAGATAGAAGTAGAGTCTAAGCTCACATGTTTGATATCTTCCACCACATTCTCTAAATCAACACTTATAATACTTCCATCTACACATCAGTCACTACTCTTTTCTCTCTCTCTTCTCGGCCTGAGCATCACAGAAACATCCACTCTCCTCAAAGTTTAGTATAGTCCTAGTCCTATCTGAACTAAATCTATCTAGTTCATCTGAAACACATTCATCTAACAATACAAAGGCTCGAATGTCAAACGATCTTCTTGGTGATATCGACTCAGTAACAGTAGGAGTAGATATAGCACAATGCCATAAATCAGATGGTTGTTTAATATTCCTATCATATTGATAGAATACTATTACTTCCTCATTCGTTGCACTTGGGAATGTATACCATTTACTTTTGTTCATGTTTGGTGAAACATTTGGAAAAGCTTTTGTATTATTATCGTAGATTGTTGCTAATATAGCAAGCGGTGAATTGGATATAGGTTCTTCTCCTATATTCTTCCAGAAGTTTATTATTACAAATCGTTTGTTGTTTTGTATTATTTCATTTGCTACATCTTCTTTGTTGAACTTGTTACTATTACTTTGAGTTGAAACCTTATTCTTTTCAACAATATCAAGCACATCATTTATACTATCATAGGACCCACATCGGTATCGATATGAACCAAAGATGCAATATTCCATTCTCCACACGTGATATTTCTAATTCTGTCCCTCGTTGCATTGGATTCCAGAAACAATAGCTTAGGATATGATTTGTTGGGAATAAGTTGTGTAATATACTTTCAAGTTTTGGTAGATAAGTGCTTTGTATATCATTCATATTCGACCAATCTATGCTATTATGTAATGGTGATTGTATTATAGCCAGTCCATTATCAATAAGCATTTCCTTTGTATTGTTATTATATTGAGAAGATTGCAATACCCTTCCATTGTAAATTTGATGCTCAACTATCGATGATGCACCGTCTTGTGTAGAAGTAGCAAAGTAGTTTGATTGATTGTAATGTGCTCTTATGTACTCATTTGCAGCTGAATAGTCTATGGTTGCTGTTGTATATACTGCTTCATCTGCTGTATTATCATTCGATAGAGATGACGGCGAACGTATCATTGACTCTTGATCTAATGTTGCAAAACTCGTATTTTTTTCATGATATGATTGCTGTCGAATATATCCTATACTATTGCCATTACCGATAAGAAAACCATTGACACTGATAATAGTACTACAGTAACAGCATAATAATAATACGATTGCATGTGCTATTCTCCACCACATCTCCTCTCATTATATCGGCTGCAAACAAACAACACATCCGCACATCATTTTCTCGAAGTGTCACATCTCACTACCAATTGAAAACTTAAGCCTATTATACGCCCCTATTATTACTCTAGCATTGATATATCAATCGGTTATATCCCATATGTTTATATGAATAATATTTATATGTCTAGAGGGGTCGGTCATTATATCTATCAATCATCAATCTCTCTCAAATATCAAAATCTCAAGAACTCACATAAGTAAGTCGATATCATATGTATCGTATCATAACTAACAATAATGCAATGGTTAAATAAGGTAGACGATGCATTAGATTGGGTATTAGGACCTGCAGGTGGAGAAGAAGAGGGCGATGGTGATGAAATTGCACGAGCAGCAGCTGAAGCAGTGCAATCATCTACACAATCTTCATCAATTGTTGTTGATAGGCCCACTTCTTTATCACATCATGGTATTGCAACGAGTACTACTACTGATAAATCAACATCAGCAAAGAAAAAGGGTAGTGTATTAATTGATATTGAGAATAGTACACCCGGCGGATCTCCTCAAAAGAATAATAATGATACCAACACATCTACAACTACAAACGATGTCAATAAGCAGCCCCCACTATCTGCTGCATCAGTTAGAAAGTCTCCAATACCACCCCCTCCACCTCCTTTGGAACAAACGCCAACTAAAAAGAATGTATCAATAATATCAAGTCCATCAACACCACCATTGGCTGCTGCAACAATATTGGATGATTCACATCATGTGTCTAATAATGATATTCTGCAAGAGAAAGTTAATGTTGATAATAGTAGTAAGAATGGTGTAGATAGAAATGAGGGGTTTGTGACAGCAAATAATGATGATACGATTTCATGGAAGTTGAATGCTGCTAAGAAGGCTGCTAAGAAGGCTGCTGAATCTTCAATAATACAGCAACAGCAACAAGCTGCTCACCAAACTCCAGTAAAACTACAACAACAAGCTGAATTACATCAGTTAGATATGACTACATCATACAGCAGCAGTAGCAGATCTCGTATGTACAGCAATACAGAGCAAGAACAAAAAGCACCAACAACACCATTGGAACATTTAGCAATATCATCAAGTCCGGCACCTAAAAAGGTTATAATGCGGGGTCGATCGTCGAATAATGATGATATAACCAATAGTGATTCAACAGATGATATGGAGAGTAGTGATGATATTAAAGTGGGTATACCGCCTCCACCTCCGTTGCCAGTGTTTAAGGAAGTAGTCAATGATAAGGATGTAGTGACGCAGTTACTTGATGATAGTGATAGAGATACACAGCAACAACACAAACAACAGAGTGTACAAAGGAATGAAGTACCAAAGTCACCATCCAATTTTATCATTGAATTACCAATACAACAGCAACAAAGCAGTGATGGACAGCAGAAAGGTGATGATAATGAACCATCACCATTAAAAATGCCAAGAAGTTCAATACCATTGCCACCACCATTGTGGAATAAACAACCTGGTATAACCACTTCAAGTTATGAAAACAACAACAGAGTTGTATCTCAACAACAGCAGCAGCAGTTAAGACAGCAAGCAAGATATGTACTGTTGAGAATTGTACCAACAAGCAGGTCAAAGGAGGTGTCTGCCAGAGGCATGGTGCTAGGGTGAGTTTTCATAAGTTTACTCAGGTTTCACTTGTACATATGATATATGTTTTATAACTTCACAATTCACAAAATTTACCTCCTTCTCTCAGCCTAAGAATTGTAGTTTCATTGGTTGTACAAATCAATCATTAAAGAATGGTGTCTGTAGAAAGCATGGGGCCAAGCCCAAGATCTGCAGTGTAGAGAATTGTACAAATCAAGTACTAAGACGAGGAGTATGCCAGCGGCATGGTGGCAAGCCCAAACAGTGCAAGATTGAAGGATGTACCAACGGCAGTAAACGAAATGGAGTCTGTGTTAGGCATGGAGCTGTTCAGAAAAGATGCAGCGCGGAAGGATGTAATAACAAAGCTTACCATAAGGGCCTTTGTGGGCGTCACGGTCCTCAACCGACCCCAACAAAACGAGCAAGTCAGACTCGCTCTCGCAAGTTGTGTAGCCAAGAGGGTTGTACCAATCAATCATCGAGAAAAGGTTTGTGCAAACGGCATGGCGGAGGGGGCAAGAAATGTAGCCGTGAGGGTTGTGAAAAGTATGCTGTAAAAGAAGGGCTCTGTTGGAAGCATGGTCCAAATGGCAAATCACAGAAGAAGAAGGCTGCGATGGATGCTCTACTTGATGATGATGATGCCATTTGTAATACTGTCAATGTTGATCAAGGTACTGGATGTAACAAAACTATTGAAACGGATGAGAAGAAGAGTACGGGAGTGTCCAATGAAGAAGTAGTGGAGACGAGACCCAAGAAGCGTCGCAAGCAAATCTTTATAGCAAGTCACGCAAATCAGACAGAGAATGCAAAGGTGTGAGACTACTCCTGGTTGATATGCTCGAGAGTTTTTATTAGCTGATAAATAGAGTCTTTGTACAAAATATAGTTGCTCTGCCAGATGCTTGTGTGATCTTCGTGTGTACTCTTAGGCGCTACCTTCTCGTTCCCTAGTGTACCAACGCATGCTTAAAGTAATCAGCTGTTACTAATGATATCTCCACTATCAACAGATGACATTCTCCCATCCTCTCTTACTCCTCCGGGCGAAGATAATGTAGAATAGTATCCCTAACAGGCCCGGGCACGTCAACGCGATATGCCTCACGGTCAATATCACTGGCCTTTGCTTGATTCATCTTGAACTTCCATAAAGCTAATTCAAATAATGATGTTGCCTCCTTCTTTTCAAATAGGTGATCAAACGTATAATTTTTTGAAGACTTTGCTTGGCTTGTAACCAGTTACTACCCTCCGTTAATGCAGTAGATACAAATATTTCACTGCCTCTCCTTTCTACTAACGGACCTCGTCAATCTTGTCCATCACTTCTGACCAATGGCCAACTTGAATGATATTCTCTAGACGACTCGAGAGTTTCGGGAAAGTAAACTTCTCTAAAGATTGGCAATTTGCAAATGCATCTTCCCCAATAGCTCGACTTCTTTCAATATGTTGCAATGATAAAACGCTTTTGTGCCAATTTCAATGAGAGTTGATGGGAGAACTATACGCTTTAATGAAATGCAACTATTAAATGCTGCTTTCCCAATCTTCTGTATCCCTTCATTGACTTCAAACTCCTTTAAACCGTGGCGACAGTATTCGAATGCACTGTTGCCAATTTCAATGAGAGAAGATGGACATGTAATACATTGTAATGATGTGCAGAGTTTGAATGCATTTTCCCCCATCTTTTTTAGCCCTTCATTTAGGACTACCTCCCTCAAACTACTACACCCCGAAAATGCACCAACACCAAGTGCAGTTAGAGTTGATGGCAACGCGATACTTTGCAATGAATCGCAACTACTAAATGCATGGTCTTCAATATTCTTCAAGCCTTCATTGAGTTCAACTTCCCTCATACTACTGCAACCTGAAAATGCATGTCTTTCAATATTAGTAACCGAAGATGGTATAGTAATGCTTGACAGAGATTCACAATCACTAAATACCATCTCTTCTATCGTCTCAATTCCGTTATTTAATACTACCTCCTCTAAATTATCACAACATTTAAATGCACATATATCAATCTCTTCCAAAGTAGATGGAAATGTGATACTTTTAATTTTGCAACAAATAAACGCAAACCTCCCAATCTTGGTTAAACCTTCATTAAATACAACTTCCACTAATTTGTGACATTCCTTGAATGCATACTCATTCTCAATCTCCGCCAAACCATCATAGTCGTTGTCATAATCAATAGCATATCCGCCTACTTTGATGACACTTGGATGAAAGCGTACATGTGTCACGTCAGTTGGAACTGGTTCACGTCCAGTGTATTCAAACTCGACATGCCCCTCTCTCCCTTGTATACCGTTTGTAGAAGAAGTAGATGACAGGGTATTATCCAAACCATCAATATCCATGGCACCACCCTCCATATCCATATCATGCACGGAATTAGCAGCAGAAGTATCGCTATCATCCTATAAAATAGAAGAATGAAATGCAGGGTGGGGTATATAGAATTACTTTGGTGAGTTGTTACCATTGTTTTGAAACGGCATCACGTAATTATTATACAACACTACTCACCGAATCGCACAAGAAAGGATTACGTGCATTACCAATAATCTCTACACAATCTTCATCATCATCCTATTGTAATTAAGTATTGAAAGATATATTATATTGTGTGAGTTGTTTAATCTTGCATTTTTATGATTTGATATTAAAATCCATATTAAAATAAACAACAAATGGCAGCAAAGTAATACAAAACAATAACACTCATCGATTCGTACAAGAAAGGATTACCTCCGCCGCCATCATCTATATTACTACTTGACATTTTCGTTGTCAACTGATAGGTAACACCAACTCTGGATAGGAGAGGATATTGAATATTGTACGATATCGAATTTGTCAATAGAATAATACAACAACTTTCACAATACTTGTGTGCAGTGAATTCAATACACTGCCGCCGCCACTATCAATATCACTACCGCACAACTACTACTCCAATTATTGGGATATCGAATATTATCGATCTCGAATCTATGAAGGTCAAATGAAGGGAGTGAGAGAGAGCTACTGGCCGGGACTGAGTTTTTTGGCGATACACTCCCTACGCATCACATAATATTGTTATTGAGAGTTTGTTTGTTTATATATTGTAACCATTCACCATATTAATCGGGTTAACGGCAGATAGCTTATTTAGCAATAGATTTATATCAGATTTCAGTCGGCGGCGACGAGGCGGCGGTGTCCTTTTTAGAAACAGACTAAGTAACTTAGTACTTTTTCTGTGCAATAAAGAATGGATGTTGACGAGCAGCAGATTGATAATGCGGCGAATAATGGTAGCAGTATCAACGGCGGTGGTGTAGGAAGTGATGTTGTTGGTAATGGTGATAATAATGAAGATAATAATGATGACAATAGTGATAATAGCTCGGTAGAATCAATTGCATCAATTGACAGTAATGGAGTTCGTGTAAAATTCTATGATCCTTGGGAATTTGATGAAGAGGTGGTAGATCATTTGCATAATAATGATCCTAGTTGTGATTCAATATGGATTTGGAGTAGTCATATGAACCCCCTTGATATAGATTGGGGTAAAGAGGGAAGTGCAATGTCTGAAAATACCCGTCTCAAGTCATTAGATATGCACCAATTCGAATCAGAAGTAAAAGGTGATAGGGAGAGGAGATATGCGGAGAGAAATGCTCGTAGTTTTTACCGAGCCATTGCTGCTTGTAGTTCACTGAAATATCTCAGTATGGAAGGATGTATTGTTCGTGGATTATTGTGTATGGGAGAGATTTTCACTCTTCTTATTCCATCATTACGAAACAATTTATGCAGTTTGATTGTCAGTGATATTACACTAGACTCTCAGACAGTAGAGGTATTAAAAAATGCTTTATCGGGTTGCAATTTAAACCTCCGTTGTATCGGTTTGAACCACTGTGATGGTATGAATAGTGGGGTGATGAAAACGATTGTTGAGGTATTAGCTGCCAACCCTAGCATTACAGAGCTACATCTGGATAAGTATGATATGGATAAGGATGTGGTTGTTATTTTGGGTAACGCGTTGTGCACCAATATCAGTTTGAAAAAGCTTTATATGGATGGATGTAGGGAACCTCCTACTCCAATCGGCTCAATTGCAGAAGGTGGAATGGAATATTTGGCAAGATGTTTATCAAAGTCAAATTCTTTGATGGAGGAAGTGCATCTTCATAAGAACCACATTACAGTAGAGGGGGGATTATATCTATTGGCAGAGCTAATTGAAAACAGATCATTGAAAGTACTTGATATATATGGAGCAGTGTCCCCTCATCATGCCGACTTAATCATGTCGTCGACTGGTTGGGATATGTTCTTTGACTTTCTTGGACAGAGTTGTTCGCCATTGCATACCCTAAATCTTGGAGGTAACACTATTGGAGACGAGCAGATCACTTCTCTTGTAGATTCGTTGATTGCTATGGGTTCTTTGAGGGATCTGAACTTGCGAGATACTGACATCTCTTCTTCTGGGTGGGTTAAGTTTTTTAACCTTAGACGTCCTGGTGCTGTATTGGAGACACTCGAGAAGTTAAATATGATGAGCTGGGCCAATGAAAATCTTCTCAATGATGAAGGAATGATTGCTTTTGCTGCCTCTCTGCATGGCAATACCAGTTTCAAAACATTAGATTCCATGGGTTTTAATGTTACTGAAGAAGGCGGCTGGGCTGCTTTATCAACGGCTTTATGTGACAAATCATCCATCCAGAGCGTCTGCAACTCAAATCATACTTTTAGTGGTGGCGTATCTTTCGGGTGGTATGGTGAAGATCCGAATGAAGTTACAACTTTGTTAAACTTGAATAGGGGTGAAAACAAACATGAAGTGATCAGACAAAAGCTATTTCGGTATTATTTTTCAGAGAATAAGAATCTTCATGAAATTGCAAACATTGATGATGAAGTATTGCCTCGGCTGCTTGGTGCTATTGCAAAGGATGCTAAGGGCATTCAAATGATGTATCAAATTGTCAAGATAGTCCCATCACTGTTTGATACTAAACAATACATAACTTTGAGTGGAAAGAGAAAGAGGTAGGCTAAAGAGAGCCATGAAATGAGTAGAGTCAACAAAGAAAACTGATTAGAAAATACCAACATCCAAATAAAAATAACTATATAAGCAAAGTAATCTAACTAAATGGATTTTTTCCTGATCTGAGGCAAGACAAACGCCAACATGGGGCTGTAAAAATATGGTGGAGGGCCCTACAATCATGCTGGGAGTGTTCATCACTTTGTTATACACCCATACAATGCCAAACATCTACTATTGTAGCACCTGCATGCTGTTATACCCCCACTTGATGGCCAAACTTGCC
>Ga0214481_100679_pt1 | contig 16390 bp, 17 predicted proteins | sample M1_20Mar14CPVII9_4_FD_165057 | JGI IMG/M metagenome (GOLD analysis project Ga0214481, IMG submission 165057) | Marine eukaryotic communities from Monterey Bay, California, United States - M1_20Mar14CPVII9sort6BwellG10 | ecosystem: Environmental > Aquatic > Marine > Unclassified | place: USA...
CTTGCTGAATCTTTGGAATTGAACAAGAACAAAGACAAGATAGAAGTAGCACGTCAGAAGATTCTACAGACTCACTTCTCAACGGAAGAAGCTGATACCACTTCAAAGATGCAAGAGTTGCTTGATATGGAATTGAAAATGATACCAACTATTGTTGAGTGGATTGGAAGACCGTTGTCTATTGGTTGGGAAGGTGCACAAGTATCCGGATTGTCTCTTTTATACAATCTCATGCACCGACTGCCCGACCTGTTTGATTGGAGTCCTCAAAAGAAGTCATCTGCGGCAAAGAGGAAGCGTAGTGTGTAGATGAAAGCCTTAGTATAAATCGCTTCTAAGATAACAGTATCTAAGATTACAGTGATCTATTAGTATTAGGCCTGATCTCTTTCACATTAGAGCCACCGCCACCTGCAATACACATGTTCCTCTATGTACTTCTTTCTCCTTAGGTTGACAGCATTCATACTTTTTTGCCACATGTCTTCTTGTGTAATTTCCAGGCCTGCTTCTGACAAGCCTTCGAGCAATATTCAACCTTATTGCAACGCTGGCATGTTTTGAACTCATGGAATGATTTCTCAACCTTGCCACAGTGATCACAAGACAACAATTTCAAGTTATCTTTAGCCTCGGCTACCCCGTTCATATACCACTCTTCTTGCTTCATAACATTGATGCCAGTTAAGATAGATCTATCTGGTAGAGCATGAATATCCCTCGGTGTGGGATGAAAATTAAACAGATGAAATATTAATGGGAGGAAATGGGTCCTTTGATACCTTGCTTCATATGCCAATACTTCACGAAATGGAGGGATGCTTGCCCTAGTTTTCCCCATATGAAGATACATTTGGAACCGTACGGTATTAATCTGATATTCGTAGTTATGAACGTATTGCGGCGGCGCACCACGAGATGTGCAACTCTGTCTATACATTTCTAACACATCTTCACCCATATCAATAACTTGTCCACACTCCTCATAAGCCCCCCGTTTCCAGTAAATTGTTGCAAGGATTACAAGAACCGAGATAGTTTGAACCGCATGTAGAAAGTTTCTTTCTTGTTCAAAAAACTCAATCCAATCTTCCTTATTCGTAACTAAATCATCATAGTATTGTTTGAATGCTATTTCATTCTTTGCGTCATACGTATTATCATTCGAGGTTTGGGTTGTCATAAAATGGTTGTGAAATCCTTGTTCCTTTCCTTTCTTTGTCAGTTTCATAACTGCTTCATGTTTCAGGAGGAAGTTTTCAGGAACTCCATCAGGTAATTTGGGCATACCAGGAACTATTATGGGTAATCGGAGTTTGTTGGAGAGGGAGGTTTTATACACATCTTATGCACACACATCTTATGCACACATAATATGATATACACACATATTATGATATGCACACATATTATATATGCACGACACTTATATTGAACTTACTAATTGCACCTACGTGGGTCATTAGACTTTCTTGAATAAATCTATCCTGTTCAAGAGTCGGCCGGTTACTCTTATTGCCATTCTTTTGCATATATTCTCGGTATATAGCCTCCTTATCGACTGTAGAATGATTAACTCCGTGGTATGACACAGCATCACAAATCGCCTTGTGTTGATCCCAATGCTCTCTCTGACAATCCGGGCCACAGTAGAATGCAAATGAACAACGGCTACACTTTTTTGTTGGCTTTTCCCCACTATTGCAATTATGGCACAAGATTTCGTTTGTGTTTGGGTCTCGTCGAATTATGATAGTTGGATTTATACTACCATTTTCGCCCTGTGTATAAGCCATCGATGGCAAATCTTTATTTTCCATATTGCCCATCTCCGAGTAGAGCAACACATCAGGATTTGAATTGGTGGCCGGCATACTTCTTACTTCACCCTCTCCCACTAATGATCAATAAACTTTTGTGCACAAGATGTGTTCACTTTTTTGGTAACGATTATTCTTCAAAATGACGGCGGAATTCGGCAGTATTATATTACAGGCTCTTTACTTGATTTGTACCACCGGCGACGGCGTTTAGTACAAGGAGATCATAGGCAAGTTCATCAGTATAGAATCGTATCACTATTGCATGCAACTTGCAACGCCACAGTGATCGATCAGTGACCAAAACTCAAAACTCAAGTAAATGGATACCGCCAAAGATATTGTATTGAGGGTACGCTGGACATTCTAAAGATGATGCTATAATGCCGTATATATGGTATGATCGCTGTGGCAGTTAGAATGTACATATCTTATTATTGTTCAAGTGGAATTAGATTGCACCTCAAATGGTGGTGGTCTTTTATTGGCGATCAAACGAAGATTTGGTTGAGGATATGAGAGTTGATTGTCTTGTGTTAGTTCAGGAGTGCTTTGTTGCTGCCGACTAAATAGGTGAGTTCATAATTATCCGAATGATCATATTATTTATCATATATGTTTATGATGTTAGTAGGGGTATGTGAAATTATTTGTGCTAGTATCTTGTGCTAGTATCATTTGATCAAAAAAATGATGGGCTGCTAACTAATTGCAATCTATTGCAATAAAATGTTAAGATGGTGTAAACCACCAAAATTGGACGGTTAGAAATACTCTGTACATAGGTGGTAATGTTATATTGATGATTGCAGCGTGGTGGTAGGGGGATACAAAGTAAAAGTGCATATCATGTGATTAAAAAAATTGAGAGGTGCTATGTATTGCAATATAATACAAAGTTCAGTATACACACTATGTGGTATACTCTCTATAAATTTTCAAGGAGTATACCATTTCTAAAAGAAGCTCACTATCTATTTTTAGGGAATCTACTCATTCGGCAGCACATAGGAGGACTACAAACATGGGGAAGAAAAGTAAGAAGAAGAAGGAGATAAAAACGTCTCGTGAAGAGGCACGTGCCGCTGATGGTCAAATTGTACGTATTGGGGAGAAGGAGAGATGTTCGGACTGTAAGAATTGGATTCCGTGGGGATTTACTATGAAGGGAATGGGTGATTGTGGTCCTGGTGCCAAATGCGTAAGTTTTATTGGGGTATGGATGTGATATGAAATGTCCTCTTATTTTTTCTCATTCCCAACTTATGTGCTGCTACTAATACCTATACAACAAACATGTGCACATCTATAATATTAGAGTGGTCCTCTCTGTTCACTCAATCTCTGTCACAAGTGTGCAGCCACCAACCCCAAAAGCCAACAATGGATCCTCTGTCCAAATAATCGTTCTAGCATTGGCCAGGATAATTTATGTCTAAGTACACCCGCCGTGAAATTCTGTGTCGATTGTTCGGATATCGAAGGTAATCGCCGTAAATTGTACTTAGGTGATACGGATGATAAGGGGGTCTCGGATATGCAACATCAAGCAAATTTGGGTATGATCTATTGTGGAAGCTTTGATCGAGGGACCTGTATGGCTATGGGGAGTGTACGTAAGGCTTTGGTTGAATGTAGGACTTGTGCTTTATCGGGTGAGAGGAAGATGAGGGTGTGCCATTTATGTGGGAAGATTCGTTGTATTCAATGCATTGGTCATGCATCTGATCAAGGGGGTAGTGTCATGGGTGCTAACAACACAGGCTGGAATATGTTGTCGTCCATTATGCCAGGCATGGAAGATATGTTGGCAAATGCCTTTGTGCAAGATTGTATTCGTCGATGTGGACATTGCCAGCGTGACGTATGTATGGAGTGTACTTCACAAGATACATTAACTTCCAATTTGAGTAAGGACCGTTTGTTTGATTGTAAAGACTCGGGTTGTCGATGTGTCAATTGTATGACTAAGGAGAGGATTGATGGTAAGGTTGAGGATGCATCTTTCCAGTGTGATGAATGTCGTGTTGCGAAGAAGAAGTGCCACAACCCTGAGTGTGACAAGATAGGAAACCTAGCCTGTAATCGATGCGGTAAGGCAAGGTATTGCAGCAAGGAGTGTCAAGTGGCAATGTGGAAATCACACAAACCAGATTGTGACATGATGAAGAAAAAGGCCAAAGCAAAGAAGAAGAAACTGGCCGCCGAGGGAAAGGAAGTAGATGATAAGGAAGTTACCACTGCTGCAAAGGATCATGCTGCAAGGATGAAGAAAAGCAAGGCAAAAGATGCTCTCGGGGGTGTTTGGGATGCTCATGACAGACATGTCAAGGGGGGCAACTTTTGATTGAAACTACGTTCACGCATGTGCAATTGATAGTGAGAAAAAGAAGACAGCACAATTCAAAGAGGGGACATTTTATACTTTAGTAAAGTTAGAGTTAGCGTAGTAGTTTGAATATCTAATGTAGCTGCTTGTAAACAATACTATACTACCTACTCATTGTATATTAGGTAATCATTTATGGTTATGTTCACTATCTACCGCTCTTATCATTTGACAAACAATTCTTGACATGCTGATGGAGACACACCATACAACATGACTGGACATCCCTACCTTCGTAAGCTATTCACTTACAATGGTACAATCCCACTGCCAATGGATTCTGGGCCGGTATATAATGAGGATAGTGCTGACACGTCGGAACAAGGTGACAAGGCTGATCTTGACGAGGGAAGTGCCGAAGCTGACCCCGAGGATTACTTTCAAGAGGATACGGATAGCGAAGGAGAAAGAGAGAGGGATATGTACGACGGTAAACCCAAAAAAATTACGGGTATTAAAGACAAATTGGCAAATCTTCCTTGTGAAGCCAGTAAAAGTGGTAAACTATTTATTGGCCTTGAATATGCTAGTGATAGTGAAGAGGACGAGAACAGTGTTATCAATCCTCCATTAAAAGAGGCACTTAGTATGGGTGACAATATGGAGAAGCAAACTAAGTTGAACAAGAATAGCCTCCCACAAAATGTAAGAAAGAGGAGAAGTGGTATGCGGTTCACAACACCCCCTAAACCAACCATCTCCTATGTATCTGAGAGTACATTAAAAGAGCTTGGTTTTGATTATGATGATATTGTAAATGGCATGAATGAGGGTGAGCTTCATAAGTGTACTGCTAAGATTGGTGACGAAAGATTTGTATGTGTTGCAAAATGCCCAAGGATTTGTTACAAATCACCAAAGGATCAGAATTATATCTCGGTGGAAAAACGACGTAGTGAAAAACTTGATAATAGTTTGAAAACTGTTGTTGGGGGGAGAGGTACGGCGAATATACCTAGGGAGGGAACGAAGCTACGAAATGGAATGGTCACCACCCATTTACATGATTGTATGATTAGAGATTGGAAGACATATGAAGTAGTAGATAAGGCGGATGCAATATTAGCAGCCATACATGCCGAGTGTAAAAGACTCAATGCACATAATAGGTGCATTTTGGTGTTTGTGCTAAATGAGACAGGAGACGGACCGACTCCTAACACATTGCCCGTCCAAAAGTATGAAATTACAGGAAAAGATACGACAGATAAAGGTCGTATCGGATTTGGTAATACGTTGAAAGACGGAGGATTGCAGTATGAAGCTGCTAAATCTGGTCAGTATGAGGATCTCAAAAATGAAGGATGTACTTCGTGGGGTGGCCAATTCTATGTTCTTAGATGTTCTCAAGATGAATACGACTCTACTGAGCTTGCCATTGATGCACCAGCTCTGTTTTCTGCAGGAGTAAAAGAGCTGGAGAAGTTGCATAAATCAAAAACAGCCAACCAACACACAAATAATGATGGAAGCACATTGCATCACATCTGGGTATATACGTTGACAGAAAAGGGTACAAAGGGGGATAGTCTTTATGGAATTATAAAAAGCCAGAACGGAAGCACATTCGGCAAGTGTATCGGTCAACGAGGAGGACGTGGTAGAGAAGACATGAGTTTCAAAGATATGAAGGAAGGAGATGGTGGAAGAGAGTGGAAGAGTAATTCTTGGGGTAAATTTTGGATTGAAAAGAAGAAATCAAAGACGGATGATTGGTACAGGAAGAGGCGAATTAGAGTTGCACCTCCAATTGTTAAGTTTTCAACCGTGACGCCTACGCCTTTAGCGGATCTAGATTTGACAGATTAGAACTTTAGTTTGATAAACAATTCTTGATAAACATATGCCCCGTAACACATCCATCTCTGGCTAACTCTATCGCCTCAGTACTTGCACTTAATGGCATTTTACCAAATTGATCCCATACCGTAACCTCTCTCCAATTCGGCATTAAGGCAATCGTCACCACACCCGAGGCTTGTAATATTTCATCTTCGGTTGGGTCGGCAATTGCTACATATTTCACCTTCTTCTTCTTTTCTTTTGTATCATTATCATCATTATTATCTTCTATCTTCATTACTGCAGCACTTGCAGCACAAACAACATCTTTCATGGCAATACCTGCATCTGCTAATGCCAAACTAGACCCCACAACCGCAGCATTAAATACACCTCCATCACTTTGTAACACTTCAACATATACCTCTATACACATTTTACTTTTCATTACTTCATCTAACGAAATAACACTGGGTGATAATGCCTCTGATAAACGATGTGATAGGTATGTTTCATCTAAGAAAGCGGCGGGTGCACATAATGACCCTCCCGAGGATAGTAGTGATATATCATTGGCTGATCCTATTGTATCACGGGGTATACGTGCACCACTAGTTGTTTTGGATGCTGAAAAATCCTGTGATAATGAATGTTGTGCCAATGTTTCCATTCGTATACCAATGTGTGGCATGTATCGAACTAATAAAGAAGGGGTATGTTTTTGTGTTTATGATATGTGCATATCATATGTTATAGAAAGAGAGAGAGAGACATTAGACACTTATCGTACATCGATATAAACCAAAACATATACGATATTAAACAATCTCAATATATACTCAATGCAAACAAACTCACCTTCACAAACTAATCCACCACCATTATTGGCAGCATTCATACTCGAACAATTAATAGGTCGAGGACCGCGTACTGATACCAATAACTTTGTATGTCCCCACTCCACTAATGAACTACCGGTTGATTGTGATAATATTGATTTAGATAAATGTATATGACGTAATGTTCGTGGTCCTCTACTTTGTTGTTTTTGGTTTGTAGTAGTACTTGAGTCAGCATCTTTTGGGTGGCTGAGAGTATTGCCATCATGATTGTCGTCTGTTGGGCGATTTGAAGGATCGAAATTGGATGATGTTGAAGTGTCTGTCGATGATAGAGGTACATAGCAGTTTGTTAGTGTTACTGTTGCCGACATTGGCGGATGATGATGGGTAGTAGCGGCTGTCATGATTGAGAGCAAGATTTACATGGGCAAGATTTTTGATCATTTCGATGGAGGTGAGATTGCGAGTGGAGAAGAAACCGTTTTTGGCGATAGCTCTTTATGTCAGGGTTAAACCCTATGCTCTTATATTATGACAACGAAATGGAGACAATGAGATCATTCATGATAGCGCCTACATATTGCCGCTATGTTGTACCAAATTTACAATCCATTAGCAATAGAAAGATGATGAAGTTGTTTGTAGTACTATTATTAGCGGCGGTCACCGTCAACGGGGCGTCGGCGGCTCTCCGTGGTATTACTTCTGTAAGTTTTGAACATATCATGTGCACATTCATCGTTCATCGTCATTTATTGCAATACCATATCGGACTCTCTACTTACTCTTTTACTGAACCTCATTATGTCCCTTATGTTATGCAGTTTGAAGATTATGTTGCAGTGACAAACAGCTGTGAAAATCGGGCTAATTCGAAGAATTGTCTTGACTGTGTCGGTCGTAACGGAGCTGACAATAGGGATGTAATGAAAATTCAGCTCACAGCGTGAAGTACAGCTGTACCGAAGGACAACACTTCTGCTGTACTGATTCCGACATTAAGGAAACGGACTTTGACGATAAATCAAAGGAAGGCAAGTCAAAGTATGGAATGTGCAAGGCCTGCGCTGATAATGGAGAAGAGGTATCTATGAATATGTATAAGGATAATGGTGAACAAGTTGATGATTCAGAATTGCAATACTTGTGCTGCTCGGGAGAAGTTAGTGATGTTAGTGCGATTTCTGGTATTATTACTGCTGAAGGTCCTCCGTTTGGAGAGATTTCAGGTGTTTGTTCAGAAACTCCCGGAGGCTCTATCAAAAATGAGTAGATGTGTACCTACAGAGAAGTAGAGAGGAGAGGAGACAGAGAGATAGTTAGTAACAACGACAGAAGTTTAGTAATATTGGGTAGTTTGTCTGGATAGGTAACTAGCTGGGAAGGATGGTTTCCAAGAAGAGTAGTTAACAAGTTTAAGGTTAGCTACTATTACGGATTGCAATCTTCTAAGAGTATCTATTAGTATTAGTAATAGTAAGTAGAGTAATAGCAAGTGCCTCAATTTAGAAAACAGACCATACTGACTACTTCTTGATTTTCTTGTGAATCGGCCTCCTCATTCTTCTATCGTGATAATCTCTAATTGCCTAAGCTGCCCAGTCGCAAGAGCTTGTGCATATATGTTACATATCACGCTTCCTCTTTGTTGCAGATGATTTCTTTATAGCAGCATTCGAATCGAACAAGTCTGGGAGTCTCCTCATCAGATTGTACATTAGAGTCAATCCAGATACACTCGTACCACCCCAATGACCCGTAGGTTTAGGCCTTCCAATCCAAGCAATGGCTGTTGGCATCATCTCCAAATCCATATCAAGGAGCTCTTGCATCTTTGAAGTATCATCATCTTCACTACCCGAGAAGTGAGTTTGTAGAATCTTCTGACGAGCAACTTCTGCCTTGTCTTTGTTTTCATTTAGATCTAAATAAGAATTGACTTCTTTGTGGTCATTATCATAATCATAAAATACATCGTAGAGCGTGTGGTTGGAGTTGTATGTATCCATGATGCTTGTTTTGTTGCAGAGTACAGTTGAAACAGCTTCCCATGCTTTCTCAGTAATCAAACTAGTTTCTTCATCAGCATCATAACATTCTCCGAAAAGAAGTTGCTTTAGAGTTTTGTTGTGTGCCAAGGCATTTGTGAAGAATGCAAGTACTGTATCATCATTGATTCTGTTCTCATCAAGATGAAGATCTTCTAAAGCAAGATTCGGACTATGCAGATAGGCGGCGAGTACTTGCCAGCCAATAGGTGTGACCAAGCGATTGCTATCCAAACTTAGGTGCTTCAGAGAGCTCATACTTGAAACTAATGGTACCAAAAGATGTAAACCTCTATCGTCAATTTGATTTGAATCAAGATGCAGCTCTAATAAGTCCAAATTGGAATCTTGTAATGTTGTGAACAAAGTTTGCCAACCTTGTGAAGTAACATTGTCGGAGTCATTAATGTAATTTTCATCAGCCAACCGACCCACGTTGAGTGTTGTCAACGTATCTGTATTACTTAATAAGTTTCCCAGAGCGGAGATACCTACATCCCCAACTTTGTTACCGGATATATCTAGCTCCACCAACTGAGTTCCCCTTGTTTGTAATGAGTCGAAGAAAGATTGCCAACCTGTTGGAGTAATTGATTTGTTGCGACGCAGATCCAAGGACTTCAGGGTACTTATACTAGCCAATGCAGATAAAGCATTATCACCAATATTATTATCATTAGCACCCATACTTTCTATTTGAGTTTGTGACTGTGATAGTTGATTGAATAATCTCTGCCAACCAGCACTACTAATATATTCATTGTAGCTAAGATTCAAAGCCTTCAGTGAAGATCCATGTAAAGAATCAACCAAATTTGCTCCTTCATCATTGATAATTTGCCGTAGAGAACTGCTAATAGAGTTGTAAGAAGACAGATGCAAAGTCTTCAGTGACGACGAACCACTGCCACTGACGGCACTCCCCAATATACCTATTCCCTCATCATTTATTCCAAAACTGTATAGCCCTAATTCAACCAACTTGCAATTTGGATGCCTTATGAAGGTTGAAAGTGCCCTCAAGCCGACGGAAGTAATTTGTTTCAAACCAATCTGCGTATTGCTAAGGAATAGCCTCTTCAATGTGTTGTTGTGCATTAACGAATCACATATAATACTGATTCCCTTGTCATCAAGTATACATTCAACTAAATCAAGGCACTTTAATCTGCAATTTGGATGTTTCAATACTTTCATTAATGTGTTTCCCAATCTACCATTACTATTGCTCAAACTACCAAATGAAATGCATAATCTCTCGAGACTGGGGTGGCCGCTTAGCCCTTCAATTAAACCCCCACCGAACTCATCAACAATCATAATTGAACGAAAGGATAACACTTCAATGGAACTGTTCCGGTATATGCATGAGAAGAAGTCTTGTAGTTGTTGTCTCGTAGGTAAACTGTGCCCTTCGTCTCCCAAATAATACTTCCTACCTAAATATGGCCCTCGATATTCGATGATGAGCTGTCCAAGGTTCGTGTTATTAGCAATACAATCACCATCTTCTTTCCAATTTATACTACTGAAAATACATTTCTTCATGCTATCGTCACCCAAACCAGTATCAGAATTCAAACGAATGTGTAAATAAGTAACTTTTGAATCATTGCTCTTCAACCTTTGGAGAGTCTCGTCTAATTCTCCGCCCTTAAAGCTAACATCCTCTTCAATACCATCTTCTTCAATATAACCAGTCTCTCCGTCTATATCAATAGTATTGTCTTGGTTGTTTGCATCCGCCATATTTGTGATAATCCCTTGGCTCTACTATATGAAAGTAAAATTTTGTGAAGAGAATCGAAAGTGAGTTTGTGTGTTGATTAGAAGATGAAGGGCTTAGACTACTGTCTCCGGATCGACACTGATGGAAAGAACGTTAAAACCTGATGTACTGAGTATATCATCAGCGCACGAGCGGCTAAACTGCTATCTAGATATGCTACTACTGATACGATAATCTAACAACTTTTACAACTGCTAACTGCAAGCATAGTTTTCATGTATCACGAGAAAACTCTTTAGGGGAGAATATAATATACCATCCCACACCAGAAAGAGTACCCTGAACAGCTATTGGGTATACTACACTGAATATAAACACTGAATGTACAATAATATCAACTCTTTGTTCTAGATGCTCTTCTTTATTCTCCTTTTTTGGTATCAGTATCACTTTTGGTATCCTTAGTAATGCAAATGCCTCTTTACTTCCACTTCAAATATGTGTGTGGAAGAGCTATACGAATGATGATCATCTACTTTTATGTGACAATTCAACTATCGCTTCCTCTTCGATCCACCTGACTTCTTCTGAGCACTACTAGAATCAAACAAATCTGGTATTCTCCTCAGTAGATTGTACATAACGGACAATCCAGATACATTCGTTCCTTTCCAATTTATAGATGTTGGCCTCCCAATCCAAGCAATAACACTAGGCATTACCTCTAGTTCCATATCAAGAAACTCTTGCATCTTTGAAGTATCATCACTATCAGAGAAGTGGGTCTGTAGTATCTTTTGTCGAGCAACTTCTACCTTGTCCTCATTTCTATTCAATGTTGATTGTGAAGTAAGATCCCTAATACTATCGGCAATATCACCACCAAATATGCGAAGTGTGTGGTTGGAGTTGTATGTATCTAGTATACTTGTTGTGTTACAGAGAAGATTAGATGCGGCTTGCCATCCTCTCTCGGTGATCAACTCATTGTCATCCTCATCAGTACAATCATGAAGGCAAAGACGTTTTAAAGTTTTGTTATGTGTTAAGACACTTGTTAATCCAACCACTGTGTCATCATTGACTTTGTTGGAGGCTAAATCAAGGTCTTCTAATGCAATATTGGGCCTCTGGAGGTACCCTGTGAAGGCTTGCCAGCCGGTTGGTGTGATCAAGCGATTCATTCCCAAATCTAGACGCTTTAGCGAGGTCATACTTGAGACTAATCGTATCAAAAGTTGTATCCCTTCATCATCAATGTTATTATTACCAAGGAAAAGCTTTCCTAAGTTCAAATTGGAATCTTGTAATGCATTGAAAAACAATAACCATCCATGATGACGAGGTATGCTATGCATATTTAGCTCTTTTAATGAACTCATATTACTCAATAAACTACCTAGTGCAATAATACCTTCATTGCCAATGTTATTGCATGAGATATTGAGCTTCTTTAATCGAGTTCCATTTATTTGTAATTGGTTGAAGAAGAACTGCCAGCCTGATGGGATGCACAATTGAAGGTCAGCCAGATTTGACGACTTTAATGTACCAACATTAGCCAATGCATGCAGACCGGAGTCATCAATCTGATTTGTATAGAGATCCAGACAATCTATTGAAGAGTGCTGTAACTGATTGAGTAATGTCTGCCAACCAGCTCTACTTACAGTACAGTTGTATGATAGATTTAGTTTCTTCACTGTTGATCCACGAAGAGCACTACCTAATACATTTGCCGACTCATCATTTAAACCAGTTGAACTTAAACAAACATTGGTCAATGTGCAGTTAGGGTGACGCAAAACAGTTGAAAGTGCTTGCCAACCGATTGATGAAACTTGATTGTTGGTAAGGTATAAACTCTTTATTGTACTGTTGCCTAACAATGCATTGCATAAAATCTTAAAAGCATCATCGTTTAAGTGGTATTGAGGTACACATAGTTCCTTCAATTTGGACTTGGGATGGTTTAATACCTTCCCTAATGCCTCACATCCTGTGCTTCCCAATTTACCTCGTCTAATTTTCAATCTGATGAGACTGGAATGACCACAAAGCCCCTCAATTATGAACATACCAAACTCTTTATCAATACGATCTGAAGTTATTTCCAGTTCCTCAATAGAACGGTTTTGATGAATGCTTGAGAAGAAGTATTGAAGTTGTTGTCTCATAGACTTATCCTGCCCCAAAACTACACGTAACTTCTTGAGATGTGTATTGTTTGCAATAAAATTACCATCCTCTTTCCAATCAATACTATTGAAACAGCGCTTGTCTTCTTTCGTGAACAATGTAATGTGTACACCAGAAATAGTTGGGTCGTTCTGCTTGAGACGTTGTAAAACATTCTCATCCACATCTACCACTTCGACCTCATCCTCTCCTATTTCAATGATCTCATCATCAGTAACAGCGTCCTCGTCATTATCACTGTTATCACCAATAGGATTCTCATCGTCCCCTATATCATCTTGTTGGTGTATGTCGTCCATCATATATACTTTATTATTATCTATATTGCTTGAATGCTTGCTTGTTGTTGCTTTGCAGAGTTGTATAGGCTTGTGTGTGTTTGTGTTTATAGTGTGTGGTATCAATCTATAAATATATAGCGGTGAGACCACTGCTATTGGAAAGAGCAGTAAAAACTGTTCAGCATACGGAAGCAATATTATAATAATAGACAACGTCTCTACAATTATCATCCATTCCTCACTACTAAGACCATAAACATCGAACCAAACAAGCCAAAATTTTCCTAAGGGGTACTTTACCACCATATCTTAAGATACTGCAAAAGATACTCGTTGGGGTACTCACCCAACATCCTGTATTGACCGTGTTGAGAGAAAGGATACCAGTGGGGTATGAGTTTGCAATTTTTTAAAATATTTTGGGTATCCTTACCTTCTAATAAACCTCACTATCACACACTACACACACTGCTTTGTACGCCATTGTTCATGGTCAAACACATCACATTATCTCTATCTATACTACTTCTACTCACCGTATATCCTCACACATCGTCATTTACCGCCGTACCAACACAACAACGGTACAAACAAAATAACAAGCCTCAGCAACAATTTTCATTTCATACTTTACAACAAGCAACATTTGTAACCATGCCATCTGATTCCGAAGAACCGAAACAAAAGAAGGTTAAAACTGATGAAAGCGCGGCTAAGGAGTCGGCTGGAAAGAGTGAAGAAGATGTATCAGTTGACGTACAACGAAATGATGATGGTACGTGTCTCTCTTAGTTATCTAACCAGTGTATTGCATTTGCCACTCAATTAAAATCTAACATTTATACACTACACCCTTGTACTTTTATACAATATAATATAGGTGACGCATACTTTGAATTAGCAGCAAAGAAACGATGCACGGTCAAAAAGTATAGGAAGTCTATCCTTGTTGATATTCGTGAGGTATGTTTTTTCGATGTGCTCTATTCTTATACTATTGAGATTTTGCAACGTTGTATATCTTTTGTATATATGTGTCAATATTAATGTGGTTCACTATGCCTGGTTAACTATGCCTCTATGTATATAATGTTGTCTAATTATGAATATTCCATACCAATACAGTTTTATGAAAAGGACGGGAAGACATTGCCCGGCAAGAAGGGCATTAGTTTGTCATTGGAACAGTACAAAGCATTACGTAGTGTTATCAAGGATGGGAGTTTGGATGCAGTAATCGAAGATTTGGAGGCGGAATAAACATTTTATCTCTTCTTTGATGACTTATATGTTATATACGATATAGGAGATTGAGATGCGATTTGCAGAGGGTGTTAGTTTGATAGTGTGTTTGTTCATAAGTATGATACAACAAAGATAAATACTATTATGATGCAAGTTGGGATTAGGGTTGAATTAGTTCAATATATCCATTTACATTTAGCAAAGTTATCCGGGGAGTTTGGCTTCCTGTTGTTCTATTAGTTAGATGCAATAACGAACATGAGTATAACCCCTTAGTTCATTACAATTCATTATTGTTATCTTATAATACGCGACCTTCATCGTCCAGTCTCCTCATGTGCTGCTTATGAGCACAGACAAAGTCATTGCAATCCCTTTTATGCCTTGGCCAGTCAGCAACTTGACACTCTCTTGAGCAGTAATGGAAGATCTTACACCTACTACAAACAGGTAATGCCACGCGCTCCTTTTCTTTACCGCAATAGTAGCACAAGCCTTTCTTGGGTATGGTTTGTCTCGCCCCTGAATGCTTTGTCTTCAAGCATGAGCAAGATAATCTCTTGTTGAAGAACTTCAAAAGATCACGTCTGCTACTACTTACCCTAGGCTGGAGATCTCTCAACTTTGATTGTATTCCTCGAGTATTTGTGATTGACTTAATATCAGTAATATCTCTACCAACAAATTGTTCAAGAAACAAAATTGACTTTGCCAAATTATAAGTATCTGGATATTCATCATCTTCGTCGATTTCGGCATCACTTCTATGCAACAGGGTGTTTGTCCCAATACGTGTAAGTATATCAATCGCCATATTAATATAACTATCAGAACTCAAAACTTCCTTGTGTGAATAGGACATTTCTTCTAAACACTGGAGTACACCCATACCACCAGTTTGGGATATCCAAACCTTATTGAAAAAGTCAGTCATGAAATTAGAAATAGTATCATCATAATCAGACACCATCAAATCATATCCATGGTTACATTCGATACCCTCGTCTAAGAAATCATCTTTACCTGCTGCCCAACCCCTCCATATTCTCTTAGAAAACGCTACCCTAAACTCAGCCTTTTCCTCCTTCTTGACTTTCCTATCCTTTCCTTTCTTTTTTTTCCTGGATAGTACCATTATGCTCTTCTATCCTTCTTCTATCTATATTGACTTTGTATTTATATTTATGTTCTGTATTGACTTTGTATTAATGTTCGTGTATTGACTTTGTATTAATGTTGTGTTAATCGAAGACTGTTCTTGGTTACCTTACGGTCGTGGAATAGAATTAGTAAATAATCTATTCAATATTGTCCCTACCAGATAGTAATTCAAATCAATTAAGCCGAGGGAGACGGTGCACGTGCACTAGATAGACTGATCGTTTTGTTTTATCTCTTGTACCTTTGTCTTGTGTTTAGTCCCTTCGATGATCAACAATTGACGATTAGAAAAATCTTTGTAATGTAGTATAGAATGTATATTTAATATCAGAATGCAGAAGAATTGCAATTTAACCAATCATAACCAACATTTCAAGTGCACCAACTTTTTTGTGCACATGATGTGCTCATATAAAAATATCATATGGTATCGCCATGAAATATGCTATACACCGAAAGATCACGTACTCATACCTTTTAGCAATATACTGCTCTGCTGCCGCTGCCGCCTGTTTTTGCCGCCATTTATTACTGCCGGCCACTACCAAATAAATGAAACCTAAATAAATAGAGTATGTATCGATTGATGAAAAGTACGCGTACAAAGATAGCAATACAATCTTATCCTCAGATTGGGCAAAAATTTGGATTTCCTGACCAACTTTCAGGCAACGTTTGGCCATCAAGTGGTACCTCAGAGTGTAGGCTTGCTACTATAGTGCTTGTTTGGCATTGTATATATGTATATCAGACAGATGAACACTCCAAGCATGATTGTAGGGCCCTCCATCACACTTTTACAGCCCCATGTAGGCAGGTTTCTTGCCTCAGATTGGGCAAAAATTTTGATTTCCTGCAGACTTCCAGGCAACAGGCAACGTTTGGCAATCAAGT
>Ga0214481_100681_pt1 | contig 16378 bp, 10 predicted proteins | sample M1_20Mar14CPVII9_4_FD_165057 | JGI IMG/M metagenome (GOLD analysis project Ga0214481, IMG submission 165057) | Marine eukaryotic communities from Monterey Bay, California, United States - M1_20Mar14CPVII9sort6BwellG10 | ecosystem: Environmental > Aquatic > Marine > Unclassified | place: USA...
AAATCTTAGTGGTACCAATTCTAATTGCTGTGGATCACCTGTTTTAGAAATATTACACACTGAGATAACTATTAAATAAATCCCGACTCAACTTTCTCACATAAAAAATATCGGTTCACCTGTTCGTACTACATCTTTATTATTGTTGTTGGTGTTGGTGCTGGTGTTACTGTCATTGGGTGCACTGCTAGACATTTTGGTATCATTATCATTGTTACTCGCAGACGATGCCGCAGCAGGTTTGGGCGCAGGTGCTTTCTTGGAGAAGAATGAAAATAGATTCTTCTGTTTAGGTGGAGGATTAGTTGACTTGGCCATCGTATATTGGTTGGTTATAACAAAGCAGTTTAGGCTCTCAGGTGAACCGATATTTTTTATGTGAGAAAGTTGAGTCGGGATTTATTTAATAGTTATCTCAGTGTGTAATATTTCTAAAACAGGTGATCCACAGCAATTAGAATTGGTACCACTAAGATTTATACGCTTGGGCCTCCGCTTCCTGAATTAAAATTACTAGAAGCCGCCAATGTCAACTAAATAAATATGAGTGAAGTTTATTTAAATGGAACTTGTAATTGTGCTAAACGAAGTTTCATAGGATACCGTTTTTGGGTCCATCCCTAAATACGACGATCTGCGGTAAGTAACGAACGGATTAAACCGTACTAATCCGGTCAAGAAAAAAAGTACATACACACATCACACAAAGTAAAAATGCGTGTTCCTTGACAACGTTAGCAGAAGAATCTTAGCGGCAGCGACCACACAATATAATAAGCCATTATTATTATCAGTGAAGTAAATGATATCATGGTGTTCAATTGCAAACGAAGGAGCGCCGCTATAGTCGGGGCACTCTTTATCTCCCCCCTCTTTTCTTCGATAACAGCGTTCCGATCAATACCTTCCTCACAACAACCCATTGTAAAGAATTGCAGAAGAACACCAACATGTAGCAGACCTGTATATGCATCAGTACTCGATGATGATGAGACCACATCATTCGTAACTAATAGCAACAGCATACATGATGCATCTGACATACTCAATCGAGCAGTGGAACAACACAATATCAATGGTGTCGATCTTGTCACCAATGGTGTCAGCTCTAACACAAACGGAGCTGCTGCAATAAACCTCGAACAACAGAAGCAACAGCTACATCAACAAATATCCAAACAACGCAATACTTCCTTTCAAGTTAACAACAAACAGCGACAACAGATTCGCAAATCACGGAAGAATAATGTTGCCATGGCAGACCCCGAATTCCTCCGTAAACGTACTGAAACATTATTACACAAGACAAAGGATCTATTGTATAATACTGATGAGTCAAATTATGACTTTAGCAGTAGTGATATTGGCGCGGGCTCACTCAAGGTTGATAAACGGACATTCGATTGGTTAATTGATGCATGGTCTTACAGTGGTGAGCTCGACGCTGCCGATTATGCTCAATCATTACTACAACGTATGGAGGAATTACGTGATCATAGTAGTAACATTCAACTACGGGTATATCCAGATGTGAAAAGTTATACAAAAGTAATTAATGCCATTTCTCGTTCTGGACAGTACGATGCCGGTGAACAAGCTGAAAACATCTTAAAACGTATGATATCGGATGAGATATATCCAAATACATACACTTATACATATGTGATTGATGCATATGCAAAGTCGACTCCTAGTAATCCACAAGCTCCACATGCCGCCCAGCGGTTAGTTGATGAGATGGAAACATTGAGAAGTGTAGGGAATTTAAATGTTTGGCCTACGACTAGGGCTTGGAATTCGGTTATTAGTGCTTGGTCTCAATGGAAGGGTGAAGAGATGGTAAGTTATCTTTCTTTGATTTGTTCATTGAAGAGATTACTTTTGTCCGCTGTGGTATGTTACATTTTGCTCACATCTTGTGCATACTTCTCAATATCTCATCCAGGCATGGGGCCGTGTTGGATCAGGAGCTGAACGCGCCGAGGCCTGTTTAGACATGATGGAAGAGTTAGCCGATACTACCGGTAATGAAGACGTCAGACCGAACTTTTACAATTATAATTCGGTAATTAGTGCATTAGCCAAAAGTCAAGATTATGAGGGCGCGGCCTTTCGTGCTGAATCAATATTAGAACGGATGGAAAATCTACATAGAACTACTGGTGATGACAATATCAAGCCACGTACTTCTACCTATAATGCAATAATTGATGCTTGGGCAAAGTCGGGAGAGATTGATGCGGCCAATCGAGCTGAGCTAGTTTTGTCACATATGATGGACTTATATGAAACTGGACATAATATCGACGCCAAGCCAAATGTACGCAGTTTCAACTCAGTGTTGAATGCCTGGGCAAAGAGTGGTCATCCCGAGTCACCGATGCATGCAAGTGAGGTGTTAGAGCGTATGGTTGATTTGGATAGAAGTAGTGACCTCAGAGTCTCACCTGATGCTACGTCATTTGCTACGGCAATCAATGCCTTTGCTCGATCACATTCCTTTGGCAAGGCCCAGAGTGCCTATGATTTGTTCTTACACATGGAGGACTTATTCCGAAGTACAGGTTCAACCAAACTCCGACCGAATAATATAGTTTACAATTCAGTTCTGAATGCATGTGCCTACTCTGTTGGTGACTTAGAGGAGCAATCACATGCTATGGAAATCGCCAACGCTATGCTCGTTGCGATGAATCAAAGTCCATACACAAAGCCAGATCAAGTCACTTACGGAACATACCTCAAAGTTATAAATAATCAAATGCCACCAAGTGATGCTAGAGATCAAGTGGCCGAGAAACTATTTAGAAAATGTGCCAAGGATGGTATGGTGGGAGGTATGGTATTGCGACAATTATGTGAGTTGGGTATAGAAGAGAAAGTTAAACTGGAGATGTATAGAACAAGTCCGTGGGTAGAGGGAGATATCAATGTAAATAGTTTACCAAATGAATGGACGTGCAATGTCATTGAGGGGAAGAGAAATAGAAGAAGAAGATGGTTTGGACGATAAGATGAATACACATGTGGATAATAATCTTTGAGGATATTATACTCTAAGATACTGCTAATGCACATGAAATTAGATATAGATGAGATCCTAATATAAACCTCTCTTTTTATTGAATTGACTAATAAGCTAGAGACGGTTAAAACCTTTGCACACGCTCAGTTAAGAAAAGCATGTGCTTGACTATTTTTGCTTTCTCATAGGATACCGATTTGGATGTGATGTCATCTGAAATCTGTAGATTCTCAATCAGAGGAAGAAGCATCAACAAAGTAGGCATGCACTACACGTGGGGGACGTGCTATATTATTGGATGGTAGTATTGCAACACTATTGTTGTTTTGTTTGCATTCGTATCAACGCCGCCGACCAAAGTTATAAAACTATGATATGTATTATTTGAATAAGATAATGAGAAGAAGATTAGCTATCATCGTGGCTGTGGCTATTACCAGTGCTTGTTGTAAGTTATATGTTTCAATTTTTACTATCACATTGCATATCTATGTCGTTATTGCAATTATGTGCAAATCTTATGTATCTTCTACCTTTAGATACCTATGGATTGCAATCACCAAGGAACACACCTCGGAATAACATTGCCCAACTACGCTATTTAGATGAAGGACATCCATATACCAATGGATATCATTTAGATGATCCTCATCCCTACACATATAATCCAGCCAAACGGTCTGACATGGGGCTATCCAATGCGATGCGGAGAAATAGAGATGATGGGATTGAAAGAGGATTCTACCAATATTATGATGACGAATCTAATACTGAAAGTATCGATTCTTCTTCTAGTTATCCAATATTAGATGATCAAGTAGATGAAGATGTGTATGAATACAATGAGATGCCTCGACATCAATCACAGAAGAGATCAATATGGAGAAGAAAAGACAGAACTTCATCCGAAATAGAGACTACATCTTCTGGGTTACTCACATTTGAAGAAGAGAAGGAAATAGCAGAGGATATAAGATGTTTTCGATCAGTGACACGTACTCGTGATGACATTATTGATTATATGACAAAAGAGATCCAAAGAAAGGGAGGCAGCCATACCTATCATCGTGGAGAGCCATCTGATTCTCAATTGGCAGCGGCATGCTATATCACAGTAGATCAGCTACATGATATAATGTCAAAGGGCCAAGAAGCACGGACTCGACTTATTCAAGGTAATGTCGGACTTGTTACGCAAGTTGCAAAACGATATCACAATATGTTAAGTCATGGAGCAGGAGGAACAGATGCAACTCTAAAGCTAGATGACTTAATCCAAGAAGGATACTTGGGCATTATGGAAGCCGCTGAGCGATATGACCCCGCAAAGGGCTTTCGATTTAGTACTTATGCAACACATTGGATCAGGCAGAAGATATTACGATCCATTGCTGAGAGCTCACGAATGATTAGACTGCCAGTTCATATACAAACCATGGTTCGGAATATGCACAAGAAGAATAAAGAGTTGGAAAGTTTAACAGGACGACGGCCAAGTATACCAGAGTTGGCTCACGAACTTAATATTCCGCTTGATAAGGTCCATTTGTATCAACACTTATCAAAAAATGTGCTATCATTGGAACAGTCTGTGGATAGACATTCCTATACAGATGATAAGCGCACAATAGGAGACAAGATAGCATGTACAGACGAAGATTTCCTTTCAGATGCATTAAGAGAGGAGATACAAGATCTATTAGAGAGTCTAGGCCATGATGAGCAACAGGTTCTTACCCATAGATTCGGTTTACATGACGGCGTACCAAAGAGTATACGAGAGGTATCTGAAGGTATGGGTATCTCGAGTGATATAGTGAGAAATGTACAGGCGAAGGCTTTGAATAGACTGAGGCAGCCACAGGTTAACCATCGGTTAAAGGATTATATTGGAGGTTTAGAACAACAACAACAACTACAACCAGATCATTCTATGGAACCGCAGTATAATGAAGGCTGGGTATACGATAATGGAGAAGAGCAACTTCGGCATCATCAGCAGCAAAATGATGAAAACCATTATTATCACTATCCACATCATATGAATGCTCACGCAGCTAGATCTAACGATTCGCATGATGAAGATGATGGTAGACCATCTCCAGAAGCAATGTGGGGTTTTTGATAAAGGAATAGGAGAAACTTAGACAAAGCAACTACAAGGAAGAGTCCGCTTTACAAGTTAGGAATACAACATATATATAGGATTTTAGAGACATAGACACGCTAATAGCTATCTCAAATCCAAGTCATACATATCAACCCGACCTGTTCTTCTTTTGAAGTCGTTTCACCTTCTGAGTTCTCTTACGTATCTCTTCCGTTCTAAATTCGTCAGCCCTTTCCGTATTTCGTTTGAGCGCCTCAGCCTGGCGTTGCAGTTCATGTTGCATCCTCTCTGCCTCAAGTCTCTCTCGTTCGACGGCTTTAATCTTCTGCTGCTCAAGAATTATCTGGTTCTCTCGTTTTAACCTTGCCTTCTCACGTCTATCAACTTCCTCATCATCATAGTAAGCAGGGCAATTCATCGGATTTGCAGTTGCTCTGTTGTGTCCCTCATTGTGACAAGCCCCACATCGCACACGTTTCTTTGCTGCTGGCTTTGAAGCCTGATAACTTGATGATACACTATTAGCGACAGCATAACCAGATGTGTTGGACTGTGGTTGTCGATAGTAGTTACTATTACTGTTTGGCCGTTGAAGATGAGCGTTACCAGGAGCATTAATTCCACGTGTTCGGTCGTAATCTGCCCAAATATCATCATCCTGATCAACAGAGGATGATTGCGGACGACGATCGTCTAGAGTACCCCATGTAGTACCAGTTCCTCTTAGGACTTGACTTGACAGGTCTCTTGGAGTATCACATGCAGAGCAAATGTTTAAATGTGCTTCATTGTCAAGTGTACAGTGTGTGCAAGCCCATATGCCTGAATAAGGTCTATTGGTTGAAGTAGACGCAGCTTTCATGGGAGAAGCCCTTCCACATGCTGAACAGCTTGTATTATCAAGACTATTCTCCAGTGTGCAAGTTTGACAAGACCAGGAAGTTGGAGGTCGTTTTCTCTGACTGGCCGAAGTAGCAGACACAGACGACGATGTTGACCCAGTGGTATTGGTAGTCTTCTCAAACTTTCGGAGGCGTGCTTCTCGTTCTTTGGTCATCGGTGGTGGCGGTGGCTTCCTAGACATTGTAGCCAGTGTAGACGTAGGTCTTGGTGGTCTAGTCGCGACTGGGGTTGAATGTGGCATGCTATTGGGCTGAGAAGGAAGGTTTGTTCGTGCCAGAACAGTGCGTTGCGTATGATTCCTAGACACTTGAGTAGTTGCAGCGGTAGATATTGTGGCACTCCTCCCACCTAAACGACGCTTGATATCTTCACTAAAACTTGATCTCACAACAGAGCGTAACTGCACCTTCATAACAAGTTGTAGCCAAAGCGTTAATCTCATGAGAGTTCGTCGTCGAACAACAGGAAAGGCTGAATCTCTCTTCAAATCATTCAAATGAGTAATGGAATTGGAGTAGATCTCATTTCTTTGGTTATTATCCACCGCAGTCGAGTAAATGTTCTTCCATATAGAGTCTACCTTTTTGTTAATCTTCTGCTCATATTCATCCCACTTATTCAAGATGATAAGGGGCTGAGAGGATTCAGTAGACTTTTGGGAAGACAGTTCCGTTGATGACTTTCTCTTGTTGCTGGCCTTCTTCTTTCTATTGAGATCACTAAGAGAGTCATCACTATCTGAATCATCAATTTCAATAGTTGTTTCTTGTAGCTTCCTTTTCTTAATAGCATTGACACGGCTCATGTCGACTACTTCAATCTCATCATCGTCTGAAGAAAGACCGCCGCCGCCACCGCCTCGAATCGGAGTAATCTCGTCATCAGAGTCCGAGTCTAAACAGATGGTTTCGTTGTTGTTTGCTTTCCTCCGCTTCTTTGGTCTAGAACTCGAATGCTTGGAACTGTTTTCAGTTGACTCCAAATCTAGACATATGACATCATCTTGGTTCGATTGTGGTTGTCTAGGTCTACGACTACTAGAGGACTGGTCTTGTGCAAGCCTTGATGCTCCTTGTCCAAGTAGATTTCTTAACAAACCACTATTCCAATCTCTATTCTCAACTATTGTTAACATTTCTTCAACATTCAGTTCACGAACAGTAGTTGGTCTTGGTTGCAAAGTAGTACCACCAACAATACTTCTACTCCTTGACTTCGATGCATACGACTCATATGATTGTGGTTGACCGAGAAGGCAAGGTGAATTAGTCTGTAGCAATGTCCTCACATCAAACAGTGATTGAATGGTCTCGTTGTAGGACTTTGTATAATGGATTAAGCAACCATGCTCGAGCTGAATACGATGAAGTACGCCTTCGAGCACATCTTGTGTCGTATCATGCCTCTCACTAAGCAGCCTACACGCACTACAACTACTCTCTCGTGTGCACTTCTTCACACTTCTATGATTACCATCTCTGCCCAAACACCTTTCTCCTTCAATGATGAACATGATCTGTGAACAACCACTTCGTTTCATTTTACAGATCTGACAATTACCTCCGCACTCAGCACCGTCTAAATTCACACAATCCAATCTATTTGATGCTCTACCTTTGCCTTGACAACTGTCAGCCAAGTCTGACCATGACTTTCGCTCAATCACTAGGGGCAAAACATTCTCTTGACCTCCACTCTGATCGATAAACAGGTAATCTCCTGCAGGCAGATCTTTAGATAAATGAGGCACATTCTCATCATCACAACTCTGTTTAACCCTCTCCAAGAGATGAACATCCTCACGAGTATCAAGGCATAATGCCAGATTCATACCTGCACTTCTACTGTTGATGTCCTTGACAGGGATTGAATGATTTACAGCACGGTCAAATGCATCACAACTTTCCCCAAGCACCTCTCCATTTCTAAGAAGTCCCCACTTTTCAGTCTCCTCACCATCTAATCCACGCACTATCTCTTTTCTAACCATTTGTTTTTCAATCAGCCCATCCATGCACTGAAAAGCATTCCTCCCTCTAATTCTTCCCTTATCATATAGATTGGATCTACACATTGGTTGCGCCATACGCTTTAGATTCTTTTCAGAAAGTGTAAGGAGACGTTGACCATTGGAGTATTTGTGCTTTGAGTGCATAGCTTGATGTAGTGTTGCGAGTACAGAGAATGGGCCCGATTCGAATTGTGGTGTATATTCTTTCTTGCGTGATGTGCGTGAGAGTGTACCACCTGAACGACTTGGGGGTGTGCTATTGCTTCTTCTTGGTGGAGTTGGGGCAAGATATGCCGCACAAGGATCAATCTCTTCTCTTCTTCCAGGAGACCTGCTGTTGTTTCCTCGTCCATTAGTAATAGTACCATGGCGAGAATGATCTCTTCTCACAAACTCCTCTAACCAATCAATCGGCGGTGAATCATATCCCGGTGCATATTGTGACCTATAGAAATCATTTCTCACTTGCTCTTGTATATTTAGTTTCTCTCCTACCAGTATAAAGTTTGTCGATGGATTACCATCTTTCTTAACAGGCTTGAAGATGTGAGATTGTTGGTTGAGAAAACTCCTCTTATCTGACCCTCCTGTCCAAACTTTATTTCTCTCTAATTCCTCAAATAACCTTTGACAATCGTCACATTTTGGTAAATCATGCACATTGTATCTATTCTGTCTTTGCAATACACTTTTAATGGTTGCTAGATTGATCATACGGCTCTTTAATTTCTCATTGGTCCAACTACTCCAAATCTCATGTTCATAATTGTTTCTAATTGATGTGGGTACTTGTAGTATGTTCATTAAATTTGCTCTATTTCTGTCCCTTACTGGTAACTTTTTGATCTTGTCAATATCCTTTAGAGTCGCAGATATTGCCGCAGACATCGATGGGGACTTGCAACATTCAATTATTGCATGTTCAGGTAAATTATGCGAACCAATAGAACTGTTCAGTGGTAGTTCATGTCGTCCATAATACAACCGTGTGGTACTGCCAGCAGTACTATACTTTTCTTGGATTGTTTCTAACCTATCAGCTGAATCAATATCAAGACGATCAATTTTATTTGGATAGTGATAGCCATTTCTAGGCCTTACATGTATTGATACTTGCACCATATGATACAGCAATAACAACTACCCAAGCTCGTTGTAAATTAATGATGCACCTACTTGTTTTTTTTGTTTATCTTACAGCAATACCAACTTAGTTGATGCACCAAGGCACCAAGTTGATTTTTTGGGTAGATATTTAATATGGTACCGACTATCCAAAATATCAATATTGCAAGTATTGCAGTGCTACTACGTTTGTTGCAAAGAGGAGAAATTATACCTGCAATAACAATCAACAACAACCGCCAGGCTAACGCACAACAACTTCACCAACTTTTTCACCTCATTTTGCGAAATGAAGGATACCGGCAGGGAAAGATACGGGGCCAGCACCATACCAATAATGGAACTACTCCTATCGTCTGAGTAAATACTTATGTCATCATATTCATCCATTTCCGTTATTTTACATTACTAAGGGAAACTAGTTGGACATCATTTATTTACTTCCTACTAATACACAATTCTTTTTCGACATATAAAAATGAAGACAAGTGGCACTCTTCTTTTTCTTCTTGCACCTTCTAAGACGGGGTGGGGTTGGGTGATATACATAACATAAGGGTGATAATATATAAGACATGAATTATGAGCTCTCGACTATCTTCCAGCGGCTCAATACAGCACTGATGACACGGTCAATACTTGAGGTATCTCCTTTCTTCTCCTTGTTATTAGTATCAGGCTTGATTAGGGCACGGTAGACAGAGTCCTTGGTAACGGGAGATGCACCATCCTTGGCATGACGAATCAAACGAATGGTCTTATTGTCTCCGTCAATTACCAACGATATCGGATGAGATTTACCGTATTGGCACGTTGGAACTGAAAACATCTCTCGATTGTCTTCCCCGTTGACAATAAAGACACTCCCGTCCTCCTTCTTCTTGGTGGACATGACCTTATCAACATCTGCAGCGGTAGTTGCAGAATTATTAATGGAAGATCCGGTGGGTACTTCACAACCCACTACAGCAATCGACCTTGAACGAGGCCGACTATTATTCTTGCTCCCATTACTATCATCCATGGATGAAATCGAGACAAGAGACTCGGTACTTTGAGATGGAGCCACGGTAGGGGGAGATGTATTCAATCGAGAAGATGGACAATGATATATCTCCTTCAATATCTTCTGTGACAAAGGATGAGATGGACATCGCATTGATATGAAATATCTATCTTCATCTTGACTAACCCCTCCTTGAGTTGGTAAAAGTTCGGTAGCCCGTATGAGTGCTGACTCGGGTAGAATCGGCAAAGCAGCAGCACTAATCGGTGTAGGAGAAGTCTTTCCCGCTGCCACAAGATCACCCGTACTACTCAACAAACTCGGAAGAGATGCCATTGATGTTGATGTTGATATCATCTTCTCATTCTCAAAAATATCCTCCTCTCCCCCCAGGGTACGAACTTGAACATTAAATATAACAGGTCCTGGCCAGAACTTTGATGATAGACGGAGGAATACCTCACGACTTTCACTGAAATTGGCAGCACATAACTTCTTCTGGGTATTGGTAGTATTACCAGGAGTAATTGGTGTTGAAGGAGGGCACTTTAATCCTCCGGCAGTAGCAGTTGTGCTAAGCTTGGGAGTTGAAGGTGCTTGATAAACAGGAAGTGGAGAAAACGAATTTCTTGATGTTGAAGAATTCTTGACTATTGGTGTAGAAGGTGCAGTTGGTGGCGGTATACTACTGGTTGTAGTAGCAGATGAAGATTTTGCCGCTGTTGGTGGACGTATTGCAAATGTCCTCCTTTTGGTAAAGTGACAATAATTTAGTGCATGCTGTGCATCCACAACAAATAGAAGTGGATTAGGTGAAGTTGTACTTGTCAACTCCTCACCACTGCTTCTGCTGCACTTGACAATCCAATCCAAAGATGAATTAGATGGATGGATAATATCTTTTAGTGAAGAAGTAATACTAATCCCCCCTTGATGTTCTTGAATAGATGATGCTTCTGACACAATTATAACCTCATCAGATTTACATGAGCTTGATGATGAACTAAAGGAAGTTTGTGAATCATCCGTCCTTGATATAAGTTTACGAACAGATCTTGATGATGCCGATTTTACACAACATGCTAACATGTATACGCTCTCGGTTGGGAATGATACAAGGGTGGTGGTATCCTTGTCAACTTTTGATGATGATTTTGATGCATGCAATACCATTGCAGCATCAGTGATACCCTTTAATGTCGGGGGTAGCATCTTGATTTGACCGCTGCAATTGATATTACTCTGCTGCTGTGATGATGTTGGGTTTTCTTCTAAACTAGCAGAAGCGCGGCGCACATCAGTTGGTGATGGCAAACTTGTAGAACTTGATGTACGGCGGTCCTTGGCAACTGTTGCCATTGAATTATTTTTTGAATACGCATCTACCGTGTTATTGATAGGATGATATAGTTTGGCCTTCTTCTTTGCCATACTACTGTTGTCAACTGACATATCCATCACATTAAAATCTATTTTGCAACTCTTTCTTTTTGTACCCCCGCCGCCTATCGACGGCTCCTCGATTGAACTATTTTGTAAGCTCATTTTTTTACTATGGCTTCTCGTAGAAGTAGCCATGGTATATTAATGAGGCGCCGCCGAATGGTAGGGAGTATTGCACTATTATTTGCTGCAATGGCATTGTTTTTATCTCGCTGGCAAAAAAAAGATACCGGTGACAGATTGCTTTTTTCTTTTTTCTTTTCTGAACGGTACTCAAATAAGAAACCATGTGGGTAAAGGCGATAAAATGGGTATAATGTCAGTATATATGGGTATATATATTTACCTGTCTGCTGCTGTGTTCTACTGTGACAAATCGTCAGATCGTCAGACTTTTGGCGAGTGACCGCCATTGATTCCCAGCATTTTATCTCTCTCATTGATTCATCGTTGAGTTGAGTGATATGCACATGCAAATCAATAGTTCAACCAATCATTGCAGCTGTTTCATGGTATTTGGTATGATGACGGATTAGATATCATTATGTCTTGCAACTTTGCTCGAGTGCCCTTGCAATTATTTGTGCATATCTTATGCACATCATCTGTATAGTATCTTTTTAAAGATAAATAATGTCATTCTACTTTAGTCAAAGTCAACAAACAGACTTCTCGGAGGCCACAGCCGCTACTCCAACCAAATCAACTACAACAAAAGCAACATCATCAATTGCAAAAGAGACACCAGCCAAATCAACAAACACAGAAGTTAAAGTATGTCCAAACTGTGCAGGATTATCCTTCTATACCGACCCAACGACATTACAACTAACATGTAATTCATGTTACACACAATTATTAACATCCACCAATGAAGAATTAGATGCCACCGATGGTTTAGGCATTGCTGCCCAATTTGGTAATAAGCATTTATCACGTACTTCGAATGTAGGCGGTAGTGGTAGTAGTAGTAGAGGTAGTAGTAGTAGACCAAAACGACCATTAATTGAATATGATTCAAGTAAGACATTACCATCTGTCGAGGCATGTATATCTGCATTCCAATGGCTATTATGGGATGCATCCAAGTGTATATCAAAGTTAATTAGTATTCATGAACAACCTTCTACATCATCAATATCAAATCCAGATCTGATAATATTTGATTATAAAGATGCATCAGATAAATATAAACCTTCCATCTTTGAACAAACTGTAAAACAAATATGGTTTAATTATCTAAAAGTATGGATTGAAGCAACACAACAATACGTCAAAAAATATCCAGAATTACGTATATCATACCGTGATTATTTCTTAGAAGATATACGTAAGGCATATATATTAAAACATTTAAGTATTAGTATTGGTAAGCAAGTTGAAGATGAATTGTTGGGAAGTATACAGGAGAAGTATGATACTGATCATGAATTTGATGATTACGATGAGGATAGCATATCCTTTAGTGGTAGTAGTATTGCAAGTTATAGTGATATTGATGATGAAAATTGGGATAGTAGTGATGCTGAATCAATATCATCATCATCTTCATTGAACAAAAAGAGAAGATTACATCACATCTCATCCTCCCGACCATTTCTAACAATTGCACAAATGTACAAGGCAGTTATACCCACAAATAACAAACAACGTCATTTCAATGGATTATACAAAAACATGCATCCACATCATGCAGTATTATCAATCCAACCATCACTAACATTATTATTATCTATATTACAATTGGCATGTCATCATTTACAAACTGGCATAGCATCACATCATATAACGAATTGGGTATCGAATGGACAATTACCACATGGTATAAATGGTATAGGTTATTACCAAAGAGGTTACAGGAAGGTGTTGGTTTGGGAAAGAATTTCTTTATGAGGAGTTTTGTACCTCCGGCGAATGATATCGCTGATATGACGTGCTTGTTGGCTACTGCTTGTAGTTGGTATGACGACGAAACAACAACAACTAGTGCTACTGGTGATAGTTCGCAGGGCGGTGACGACAAGGTTGGTAATGATGACAAGCTAGATGAATATACACCGTCAAATAATGTCAAAGAGGAATCATCATTATTGCCTGATACAATTCATTCATCATCAGCTGCATCGATATCTTCATCGATTAGCTCTCCAGACAATAGTATATCGTCCAGTATTAAGAGTAGTGATTCAGTCGATAGCAACAGCCCCCAGCAACAGCAGAGTAATGAACAACACCAAACAAGTCTGTATAATGTTCCTGTATTGGCAGCTCGTTTGGTTCAAGACTTTGGCTTTGATCAGGTAGTGCTCAACAATACATTGGCGCTCATAGGCTTGTCAAACGATAGTAAGCCATCTCAAGTTTGTGTTGCAAATCATAAGCAAGAGTACAGCAGTAGTGATGATGAAGAATCAACAAGTGATAACCAAAACCAAGTTAAAAGTAGCTTGTCGTTAGTACCTCAATTGGATTGTGCATCACCCGACAACTTATACAGTCCACTTCATGTTGCAGCAGTAATTGTAATCGCATGTAAGCTATGTCCGGGATGGGAATCATGGAAAATTGTCAATTTGCATCATGCAAGAAGTAGAGCCAAGAAGAGAAAAAGTTCCAAGAGGAAGCGCAAACAACAGTCATTTGTACCATGGAACGAGTCTCAATTCCAACTATTAGGGAACGGATCAACACTCAATAACTATATGAACTTTCTTGAAGAAACTGCATTTAGTGAACTTGAGCAACCATCAGAGAAAGCGTCAATGTTTTTCAACAAACTCAAAGACAAGAGTTGTACTCAACCAAAGGATACATCTCCTAGGAGGAAGAAAAGAAGGAGACTGAAAGTTACACCAAATACAATTCTATCAGGTGCCGCCAATCCGAATACTCCAACAGATAATTCATCATCATCATATAAACAGTATCATGCAGCCAATAACATAGGTGGATACATTTCATATCAATACCGCATGCACGGGAACGAGAGGATACTAAGTACTAAACCATACCATCCACACTACTGCCGTTTGCTCGAGTATATATGCTATATTATTGAAGAACCTTGTACGGCAAATTTACATGACTTGGTTGTAGAGTATGAAAGTGAGCTACTAATGTATCATGTTGATGATGAAGATGATGATAGTGTTATTTCAGAGTTGTGAAGTGTGGGAACTATGCGAATGTCATATTACAAGTTTTGACCGGGAATGTTCATGTCTGTTCTAAAATAATACCTAATCTTTACAATTTGATTTAAGATCATCAACTGTTCATTCACCTCTTCTAATTCCCATCCTAATTGAAGTCTCTTGTCTTTTAATCAACCCAACACTTGTCCTTTGGGTAAATGAGATTCTCACCAGTCTGGATAACACTGAATCCCAACATAGTCGACGTACCAGCTACTGCACTAGATACGAGGGGAGTAAACGTATCTTGAATGCCAATCGCACCACCCATCCAATTAGCTGCCCCATAGCTTACATCAGTCCCCAAGAAGCATCCAGCAGCACCGCCAACAGCAACACTAAGAGCAGCATCAGCTTTAAGATTAGCATAAGTAGCCTCTTCGACACCTTCAAAGATTGGTGAATATGCCAATCTAGCTAAACGAAGACCAGTAAAGAATGCCAATGTAGCAACACCGCCAGTTGCAATAACACTATTGGTAAAGTCCACTCCAGCTCCTTGTAATGCATTAACAGTTGGTTGCCAAATGCCACCCGAGCAAACAGCTGCACTTCCTAACATGACACCAACTTGAAGTTCCTTTCCAACGTTGATATCTTTATTACCAGTAACTCCCTTCTTGATAGCACAGTAAGCAGTATGTCCCATACAAACAGCAAGGCCATCTCCAATTCCAGTAGATAAATAGAACGACAAATCAGTAGCCTCCATACCTGCATTCTCGGCAAAGTATGCAGCAGTCTGCCAGCCAAATCCAGCTGGGAAGATCTTACTAATACCAACCTCGGCAGTTACCTGCATACGACGACCAATTACACTTGCATGTGTACTTTCCAATGATTTATCCTCATCAGCGTTCGGATTGTACGACAATTCGTTTCGAGATAAACTATCTTTGATTTTGAGTAGATCCGTCTGTGTATCATTAATGAGATGATCTAAGATGTGAGTATAATGTTCAAGATGTGTGTTTTAGATATACATACTTGAGTAACTTACACTTATAATGTTTGGTGGTACCAATTATGAAAAAGAAAAAAAGAGACACGCACATAATTGACATAAGATGTGAGCATTTATAATTGACATAAGATATGGGCATATAATAAAACTTACTAATGCATCTTCTCGACAGCAATTTGAAACTCTTCCTTCGACAATACACCATCTCCATTAGTATCGATACTATCAAAGATGTCCATTGCATCTGTTGGTTGTTCATCAACAGTCGACGTCGATGTTGATAAACTCCTTCTTGTTGCAATTGCAATCTTTCTCCCGCTCATACGAGCAGTGGAAAGGAGAGAACGATTCAAGGTCGATAACATGGTTAGTATTGGATGAGTACTACGGCAGAGGCTGGTCAGCGGCTAGAGCAGTTATGTGGCAGCGGCTAATTTGCCAAATCCAGCTATCAAGATAAAGACTTGAACTTTATGTATTATTCCCTGAAAATAGTGCGACAAAATGTCCCACTCTTTATGTATCCATTATTATATCCATATAGTGGGCTTAAATAACCACAACCGCCCGTGGTTGATTCCCAGCTCAGCACTTTTC
>Ga0214481_100683_pt1 | contig 16359 bp, 13 predicted proteins | sample M1_20Mar14CPVII9_4_FD_165057 | JGI IMG/M metagenome (GOLD analysis project Ga0214481, IMG submission 165057) | Marine eukaryotic communities from Monterey Bay, California, United States - M1_20Mar14CPVII9sort6BwellG10 | ecosystem: Environmental > Aquatic > Marine > Unclassified | place: USA...
TCGACTGCATTGACCTCTGACTGATGAGGACTATACCCATCTGGTGGGCCAAACCACTCTTTATTCTCCCTTACTAATGTCCCCATAACATCATTATATAGCACAGAAAGATGGTGGTAGAAGACAACGCCGGATGCAGCGTCAGAATAGAGATAAAGAACAAAAGCATAGAACTGATGTTATTGATAGCGTTGATGAAGTACAACAACCTCTACAGGCAAAGTCAATACAAGCTGATTACGATGCATACATGTCGTGGTGTGCGAAAGTATTGGGTATTAAATCAGTTGTTGAAATACAAGAATTTGAATACATTGATCATTTACAGATATATTGGGATGAGAATGATATAGATGATAGATTAGATAAGTTTGATTGGCTAGAGGAGTATACTACTGCTACTCAGACAAATGATGAGATTGGTAACAATGAGGAATTGCCAACAAAATTAGTCCGAGGATTAGCAGCCAAGCATGACATACAAGTTGGGGATGTAGTAATATCTATACCGCTCTTCTCATTGCTGTCGATACCAACTACGATAGATCATGATCCCGTCTTGAGTAGAATACTCGGACCTGAGGCACGAATTCAATATGGCTTCACTGATGCTTCCGAGTATGAATTACCATTATTAGTACTTGCAGTATTATATCATCGTTCATTAGGAGATGATTCACCAATATCACATTACATTGATATACTACTTGAAACATCAACAGACTCATTTCCATTCTTGTGGAGTGATAAAGAATTACGAGAGATGACTGATGATAGAGGTGAAGTGAAGAAATTAGCTAGAGGTATACGGCAAGATTTACATGTGCTATATAATGATGTTATGGGGACATTAGTAAGGGAGAATAAAGAGTGGTTTGGCCCACCAGATGGGTATAGTCCTCATCAGTCAGAGGTCAATGCAGTCGATTGGATATACTCTTATGAGAACTTTCAGTGGGCATTCGCCTTGGTGATATCTCGTCACCATTATCTTCCCATATCGGCATTCGATGATGAAGATAGTATTAAATCAATCAAAAGGCCACCGACACCTAAACTTGCCGATTATCCATCAATAATGCATGAGACTCTAAGTTCTGCCAACGAGGTAGTACCACCGGCTAATCAACCCACAGATAGTTGGGTCGATGAAGCTCATAATGAAGAACGGGTAGTTGAGGATGATATTATAGTCCCAACTGATGATGATTTGACATCACAATCTTCTTCTTCACCCGTTAAGCATTCGTTCTTGGCGCCTCTAGCTGATCTAATCAATTTCGGGCCACCTTGCCTCATCGGTTCTTATAATGAAGAAGAAGTGAGTGCTATGTTTGTATGTGTATGTATCAGTGCTATATTATACTTCAATTTAACTCATTTGCCTCTCTTTTCCAGCATGCATTTGAACTAATTGCAGCATGTCCTTTCACAAAGGGGCAAGAGGTGACATTTTGGTACTCATCTGATTGTTCAGATGTCATCATAGCCAATTTTGGCTTCCTACATCCACTCGTTCCCAAATGTGAAGCTCCGAAAGACTGGAAGGAGAAGAGTATGGAGTTGAAGGAGAAGACTAAAGTACTGCAAAGAAAAGTTGATCTATTGAAACAAGAGAGATCAGATCTTGAGAGTAGACTATCAAGGTGTGAGAATGAAGATTATCAGGAGGAGAAACAAAAAGTTGAATATGCAATGCCTACAGCCAATAGTCCAGAGACACAACAGCAGCAACAGCAAAAGCTACGAAAAGATGGTCATCACTCGTTACGACAAGACGTTCGAGTAAGAGGTAGTATGCATGATCAAGAAGAGATTACTGAGCAGATGATGGAAGAACTTGGGTAAGCTCATCCTAATATAGCAATGAGGAGGCACAACCGCGGGTACAAATGACTCGGCAGTCATCAGAAAAAAGTATGTAGACCATATCTACCTTCAGGCAACAACCACCATGTCGATGCCCTCTTCCTCCTTCTAATATACAATAAATAAGAAGGTGAAGAAGGTATATATCAAGCTATATCCAGGGTATGGAAAGCAAAAGATGTTTAGGATGAGCGTATATATTATTATACCGTCTGTTTTTTTTTTTTTGTGATAATGAGGGGTTTGATTTTACAGCAATGAAATTATGTGCACAAGATGTTACACACAATATCAATCTCTACTTCTTCAAAGCAACATACCATGCCATACCGAATAGCTGAGAGTACCGCTACAATACATATACTACTACCAAAGAGGAAGTATATACAAATCGGGCAAAAATGGTGGGAGTAGAAAAACTTCTACAGAAAAGACTCATAAAGAAAGTTAGGCCAAAACTGGATTGACGACAAGGCTCTTCTCTTAGTTAATTAAGTTGAATTGATTGATTGGGTTACTCATCTATTTGGATATTATGACCTACTCTCCTCATTCAATGTATTCATCGGATTCGTCGTATTCATCAGATGGTGAATTAACAGCTTGGAAGCCTAAGATACTTCCGTCGACCGAGGAATCTGCCGAAGAGTTTATGAACAAATTTTACAAAGACTTAAACGTCAATGAACAGTATAGGGAAGATGAAATGAAGAAATATCATGAAGAGTATGTTCTTTGCTTGTTTCCTTAACTTTGTGTGTCCACTTTCTTTGCTCACTGTCTATTCTCCTCCTTTTTATCTTCTGTTTAGCATGAACAAAGAGCAGACGAAGGAAATAAAATCCAGCATTGAAGATGAGGGAAAGAAGAATCGTGACCAGACTGTCGAAACTGGCAAGAATCTTGAGATTGCTGTCGTAAGTGCCAAGGATGAGATCATTGAGAAAACGGCAACTAAGGAGGACCTTGTCGGTCTTGAAGAGAGACTCGGAGAGAAGGTGGCCAATGCAGTTGCCCATTCCATGAAGAAAGCAAAGGAGGAGGATATTGTGGACAAGACTGATGGTATCAAACCAACGAACCTCAAGTTTGATGGAGAGGACGATAACAACACGCAAGTCTCCACACTTGACTCTTCTTCTGCCGCCGAGACTGAGTGCGAGGAGAAACCTGGTGGTTTCCGCAAGGTCTTCGCATCAGCCAAGAAGGTCAAGCTTCCTTTCTCACGCATGAATGGCCGAGAGTAAGAGAACTCCGAGGCAGGAGATTGCTACGCTGAGAGAGTCTCATATCTTGGAGTTACGAGATATCATCCTACATCCCTTCCTTCCACCGCCACAGCTGATTAGAAATTACTTCCATCTGTATGCCCACTTCGATTAACGAATGCTGGTTGTTGCTAGAGTTCTTTTATCGGACGGTAGGGCTGCTGTCGACTGTGCTGAGGAACCTGCCTACACATTTACACATACCAAATACAACGACGTAAACTTAACATCCATCTAACAAGTCCACACCCATCTACGACAAGATTTTGATATGCAAGCTACTCTATATCGCCATCCAAACTCCTTCATCTCAGCACTTCTTCCACTCGTCTCTTCCTATCATATCTCTGTTGAGCCGGTCTGTCGACTCAGGGTTTGGTCTCGATTGCCGTTAACGATGAAGCACATGCTCTTGGTGATTGGGAATGATCAATACTACCAATCTAAATACGAATCTGAGGCATGTATGCGGTCCAAGTCGGACTCTTATACAAGGTCAAACAACCCCAAACAGGCCATGCACCCCTTACTACCACGGGCCAGGCGTGGTCGTGCCAAGCTCATAGATCCAGCTTGGCTTGTCTTGTCCATCTTATCCTTGAGATGACCTAAATCATCTCGTTCAAGCCTCAATTGGTTATCATACACCCTTGCTCACTTGGGTAATTCCAAAAGATAACCACATCGTGGGTAACATCCAAGATACACACACCGTGTCCAGGCTTCTCAAGTTACCACATATGTCCATACTCAAGTGCAGTTGAAACAAAACGATCTGGAATGTAAATCCACATTCGTAGACTACAAGACAAAGTGATAGTATGCCCCCGGTATGATATTAGATTCAAGGTCGACACCGCATCATGGATGAAAGAATTGCATTTTGAAGTGCCTTAAAGCCGTTCTTCACAGGATCAAGAAGAGATTACTGAGCAGATGATGGAAGAACTTGGGTAAGCTCATCCTAATATAGCAATGAGGAGGCACAACCGCGGGTACAAATGACTCGGCAGTCATCAGAAAAAAGTATGTAGACCATATCTACCTTCAGGCAACAACCACCATGTCGATGCCCTCTTCCTCCTTCTAATATACAATAAATAAGAAGGTGAAGAAGGTATATATCAAGCTATATCCAGGGTATGGAAAGCAAAAGATGTTTAGGATGAGCGTATATATTATTATACCGTCTGTTTTTTTTTTTTTGTGATAATGAGGGGTTTGATTTTACAGCAATGAAATTATGTGCACAAGATGTTACACACAATATCAATCTCTACTTCTTCAAAGCAACATACCATGCCATACCGAATAGCTGAGAGTACCGCTACAATACATATACTACTACCAAAGAGGAAGTATATACAAATCGGGCAAAAATGGTGGGAGTAGAAAAACTTCTACAGAAAAGACTCATAAAGAAAGTTATTAAGGCCAAAACTGGATTGACGACAAGGCTCTTCTCTTAGTTAATTAAGTTGAATTGATTGATTGGGTTACTCATCTATTTGGATATTATGACCTACTCTCCTCATTCGTATTTGGTGGATGTTCGTTAGCATGTTCTGTTGAGTCTATTGTGAAACATGAGTTTACAATACAATGAGGAAGAGAAGTCCAAGTTTATCACTGATCTTACTTTACTCTATGTTTTGCTTTGCCAAATTGAGTTCTTTCTCAAGGATTTTCCTCCAAATAGTGAAAGAGCTTTAGTCACTCAAGAGAGTTGGAAATTTACTTACAGAAGTGTGAGGCGTCAATATGCACACATCGACAAAGATTTGCTTGATGCTTGGGATGAAGAGGCTAAGACAAAAGCAACAAACAGCTGCTCAACTCTTCCTGAATCTCTCCCTCCAAAGACTGAGACAGTTGCAAAGAGTAAGACCAAGAAAACATCAAAACCTCTACAGCGGAAGAAGAGTTCAAAGAAGGATGAGTCTTTTTCTGATAAGATTGCATCAATGATTAATGACATTGAAGAGCATGGTAAGGACGAATTCATTCTTGCCCGGTTGCCTTTATACGAATGGATTGGCAGAGCTCTTTTGATTGCCTTTGAAAACAGACAGCCGAACTTTAACCTCATCGGGGAGATCGCTCAGCATTTGTTGGTTGTACTTGCGCCTATTTCCACATACGGTGGTATAATTGCCTCGAGAATACTGGCTAAAGCAAAGAGGAATAGTAAAGACGTCATCATGTTCAGTTCAACCACTAGCTTCGCATCAATACTTGTCCAAATTGATGAATCTGAAAAGCTAGTTTCAGCCGAAGGTAATGAAACTGATGACCGAGCTGTCAAAGCGGCCTTGAAGAAGCTTAGATGGGGTTATGTTTCACTCAATGAAGGCAGTCCAGGTCAAAAGGATCTACTTGAAGATAAAATCACACTAGTAGATGCTGCACCTGATCAGAAACTGCAGGATTTTCTTGCGCCTCCTTATGCTGGTGGCCATTTGAAGAATATTGTGGGCACTGTCGCTCGTTGCTCAATTGTAGCCTATGTTTGTGCTAACATGCCCTTGAGGATTGCCTATCTTGATCTCACGGATAGTTCAATACTCGATAGAGCTCGAGAGCTTCATCGGTTGGTTCATGATGGGGAGGAGCTTGATCTTGGTGCATTCGTTCAAGTCTTTATGGAGGATACAATCTCCCCTGCTTTGGTATCGGGTGATAACCGAGAGCTAGCAATCCAAGTGACTTGTGAGCTTTGTAAGTGCTTGACAAACACAGTAAGTGAAACCCGGAGTGATGCTATCCTACCATTTTGGAACAACGGTCAGGGGAATGACGACCAAGGAACCTCCAGCAAAGAGAAGGTCAACTACTGTGGACAGAAAGAAGATCAGGATGCACGTAATATTTGTACAAAAACATTCTTCAACCTGTTTCTCGAGGAGCGCATTGAGAACGCGTTGGTGAACGAATATGACATGCCCGAAGATCTTTTTGGGGCGAATGGCCTGGGTGTTACTCTACCTCTCTTCGCTCAGAGTAATATCCGACTCTGTTGTAATTTCCCTAAAATGAAGTTTTTCGGGGGCGAGGTGAAGGTTAACAAGGAGGCTATTAAGAAGGTCGTGGATAAGATTAGTTTTGAGAGGAACCTTGTCTTTGAGAACAAGGAGCAGTTGTTGTCGCTCCAGCGCTTATTCGAGCTATCTGTTGGAGACTGAGTGGGGGGGGGGGGGGGGGTCTTTAAGATTACAACCTCTATACTGTACATTACACAAATAACTCCTCATAATATAGGCCCCGAAGCAACTCGTGTATTCATAGCCACATCACTTTCCTCAACTCCTTCTTCGATGTACCTATCGCTCTCTTCATCTTGATTTGATACCAAGTCTTTCAGACTAAAGTTGCTACTATTTGGAGCCGAGTCAGTGACTTGAGTTTCAGGGGAAGGCATCGATCTCATCACTCTAGCATACCGTGGCAATCTCAATCCTTCAGGTCCAGTTTCCCAACATGGTTTAGTCCATTGATTCACCTGCCGACGTACTTGCATCTGCTCCCCACCATTGAAGAATGTACGAAATCCACGCTTAAATTGCCCTGATAATGTTGATTGACTTCTTGTTACCATATTGTTGTTCGCGGGATGTGCTTGTTGAGGATTAGTGTTCAACCAAGCCCGTTCCTCTTCTGATAATGCATCCCTCATACTTGATCGTCCATCGAAGAAACTACCACTACTAGCATCACGATTTAACATCTCGTTACGTTCCCTTTCACCCCTTCTCCACTGTTTAGGTTCAGCAGATCTAGATGGTATCTCTTCACTAACTATGCTATCAAAATCCTTCCTCATAAAATAAGCATCTTCGCCATCGCCGTAGTATAATGGAATAATGTCCGCAACGTCATATCCCTCATCAATATAAAGCTGTACAGCTGCCTTATTACTAATACGGACATGCAACCCTATAGATGTTGAATCATAACATTCCTGTAAATGATAATGTAATTGATGTAATAAAGATTTAGCAATGCCTAATCGTCGCGCATGATTATGTACTGCCAATGAGGTTATATGACCAATTTTTTCAGTTGGTGGTCTTGGTGGACGTCCTCTCCGAGATGATGGAAATCGTACCCCGTTATTGCCATTGCCATTGTTCATGTATTGCAATAAAGTTTCTTCCTCATCATAATAATTATTATTATACAGTGGAACATTTTGTTGTTGTGAATTGGGAAATATACGCCGTTGTGGATTCAATGGACGTTCTTCCACTTTACCCAATATATAACCAACAATTTCCTTTTGTGGTCTATCAATATCTCTATTCTGTTGTTGTTTAGTACGCATATAATCTCTCAAGGGTGTAATCCTACTAGAATCATCTCTATTATTATTCTCTAATTCTAAATCATAACCTTCTGGTATATGCTCAGCAACTAATGTTAATTCTGGCCAACTTCTCATATGATTAATATAAAAGTTTGCATTGTAGTTTTCGGGTAATGTTGCTAAATTGCAATTTTGTATCTGTTGTACATCTGATCGTCTGGCTAATCGAAATGCTATATGCCCTGAATTTAATAACTGTGGTTGTGATTGTTGTGTATTGTAATATGAACTTTGTTGTGAAGTTGCATGTAGTGATGTCGATGTTTCTCCATCGCTATCAGTATCATCGTCATCATCTACAAGGGTAACTGCAGTACGTTTGCTAAAAGGAAGCAAATTTCTTCTATTACTTTTGATAACTTTTACTCCAACGCCTCTTGCACGAGATGGTGTGGCGAGCGAAGTAAACATAATATCATTACTAGCTTTGGTTTCATTTGATATACACTATAGAGGAGATATCAAGCCGCCAATACACCCCTTCCTTCCTAATTATTTGCTAGGTTGATTGAAGGGAGTGATTTTAAGATTGGGGTTGGTATCCTTGGGGTATCCTAATTTTGTGAGCACGCGCACTGAGCCCGCCCCAATTTGTTGCACATTTCACATTTGCAGAGGAAATTATAGTAACCATTCAGTGTAATATAATATATCTATCTAAATAGGGAAGAGCACTTACTTGATAATCTACATTGCTGAATGTTTGGGGCACAATATAAGTTGTTAGACTATTATCGTATTTTTTTGGAGATAACAATACCCCCATTCAACTTATTATACTTTTTGCATTGCAATTTTTTTGTATTGGATATATCATTCATACCTTAGCATTATATAATCATGTCTTCCAAGAGACCGGGAACTGTCGATTATTCCAAGTGGGATAATATAGGTGATTCATCCTCTTCAGAAGACTCTGATCAGGATGATTATAATACTAGATTTAATCCCCAAAGAATGATGGCAGAAGCTCAATTAGCAGGAGCAGATGTACATCGTGCAAGTGGATACTTACCAACCACAGATGGAGGTGGTGGACAAGTGGAAGATATACCATGGGCACAGGCAGTACCAACTAATAGTACTAATAATTATCAAACTGTGGAGGCAACTTCTGTCACAACACTTCCTTCAACACCAGCTAAAAGAATACAACATTCAATAACTCGAAGATCACCGAGAAAATCAAATAGTATATATGCATCCAAACCATTATCTTCGGGAGAAGTAGAGGATGATTCGGCGTTACAGGATATTGTTAGAAAGTTTTGCAATGCGCCTGATAAACGGGAAGAGGGTGAAGCAGCTATGGATATGCAATCAACAACAACATCAACATTTGACGGAGAACAACCACCTGCTGCTAAAAAGAAGAAGAAGAAAAAGGGAAAGAAGAAGAAAAAGAAAAAGAAGGCTAAGCCTACAGATGATGGTGATGTAGATATGATAGATGACGCTTCCAGCAACTTGTGTGAAGAAATGAGCAATCTGTCAGCATCTCCGAAAGGTGCCTCGACTTTTGAAGATGCAAAGCCAAAAGCAAAATCATCTTCCAACAATAGATCAATCTCATTCGGCACTGTCTCTGTAAGAGAATATGCACGAACATTGGGAGAGCACGTCGTACCAGCCGATGGAGGATTTCCACTCGGGCTATCTAATGAGCTGATATCCGACTCTGAACATCCTAATGATGATAAGATGTGCATAAGTGGCAGTACTCCCCCGTCATCACCTGGTAGAAATAGAGCTCGATCACGATCTGATTCTATAGTCTCTCCAAGTATGAAGCACATGCTAGATCCTTCCTACCCAAGCTCCTGGTCGGTAGATGACTTTCAGTGCCGTAAACAAACAGAATTGAAAGAAAGATATTCACAGCTGATACGTGAACAGCGGAAACGTACATTCGAAAAGGAATGGGAAAAGAAACATCATTCCCATCATTTTAAACAAAGTACACATAACACTCGAAAGAATCGAGGTAGAAGTCGGTCTGGTAGTTTTAGTGGCTCGAATAACAACAATAATCATGGAGGTGGTGGTCGGAGTAATAGCGGCTCCATGAATATGAAGCAAGAAATGTCTACTGAGGAGAAAGAAGAATTAGAAAGGATACTGAGCCAGCCGATAACTATACCCGAGGGTGAACTAGAAACTCGTCCCTACGATTATAAGAAGAAGATTTGTCATGCTCTCAAGAGTAAGCCAAAGCAAAAGAAATCAAAACAAAAGAATGGGAGTGCAGGTAATTATGGAGTAGGACAGAGTGATGCTGCATCTAATGTTACTGAAGAGGATGAGCTGTACCATAGACATGGAGGTAGAAATCCTCTATTCTCTCCAATGAAGGAAGAAGATAGAAGGAAGGTATTGTTACGAGATGATCATTTGCAACACTGCCAGGTTATTAATGAATCAAATTTGAAAACGCCAAGTAAGAAAACCAGGTCTAATGTTGACACTCAAACTCTTGACCCAAGTGATACGGCGGTTACACAGCATATACAACATGATTTAGAAACACTACGGATAAATCGTGGTGCTGAGAACCTAGGTTGTTCATGTAGGAAGCTTCACATCTTCTTACCGGGATCAACAGATAAATCACATCATAAAAAGAAGGGCTCTCATCGTCGTTTGCCCGAGCGAAAAGTCAAAGAAGAATTGCGGAAACGAGGACTGCTAAACAAAGGCAATGAGAGCATGAGTCGTGAAACGATGGAAAAGAAACTGCATGATGCAATTGAGAAAGAACCATGTTGCTGGGGAAACGACTGCCCGTGTGTACGAGATGGGATTGGTTGTCAAGCTGATACTTGCTCATGTTGGCATGCATCTCATGATGTAGCACATCATAATGGTAATGGCACTGCTTCCTCAGAAGACGATGTTGAAATGATGAAGTCTAGATGTGGTAATACCAATGGTTTGTATGTTGTCAATCTAGACGGCATTGCAAAGCATCGCGCTCTATATGTTACTCCAACAAAAGCTGCCAAGGGGTGAGGTGTGGTTAGCTGTAAGTCATTATTACTACAGAAGAATACAGTAATACTAAGGCACCGGCTCATCAGTTGTACATGTATATCACATTTAATTGTTATCTCTCTCGCTACTATGATACAAACGAGAGACAAGGTCATATCTTAAACTCTTGACACAGATTTCAACCTTTATGTGCAGATAGCACGGTTATCTTGCGTGCTTCTAACGCAGTGTCCTTCATTACTTGAGTAATTTGTTCTGCTGTAAAGTGCTTTGTGTCGACGTCGTTTATGGCCGCGATTATATCACTCACAAAGACCAAGCCTTCTAAGGGTGAGCCTGGTCTAATTGTATGTATGGCAGGACCGTATCCACTAGTATTGGCAACCATTATGCCCAGCTTTCCTGATGGAGCCCACACATCTCTTCTAATCCGATTAGAAGTAGATTTGGAAGGGGGTCGTTTAGACGTAATTTTGGGTGGTGATGGTGGAGTACTAAGTCCAGAATCGACTGCTTCAAACTCGCCGTCCATTGCATCTCGAGACATGGCACTGGCCGACGGTTCAACGTAGGTTAAAGATCTTATCGGTGACGTTGGATCATCGGTAATATATGTCCGAACGCTCTTAGTCGGGGATGACGATATAGTTGGTGGCGGTGGTGGAGGTACATTTCTTGCGCCAAACGACCCTGATAATCTTCTCACCAGACTAGGCTTTCTCGTCCTTGGTGATGCTTTTGATTCACTACTTGCCTTGGCAGCACTGCTTGAAGCCCGTCTTCTCTTCCCCTTTCTAATGACCAATAGTATCAAGACAATCAATATAACACCCCCGGCAACAATCGCGGCAATCGCACCCTTGTTGAAGAAGGATTCGTTTTTTCCAGTTTCGTCCACACTCTCCTCCGCCCCTGATCCTTCGTATGTAGGTGTGGCCTTCACACTGTCTACTTGAGCAAAATATTCGGAAGTTTCAAATGTAGATGACTCTAATAATGATTCTTCCTTCAATGCATCGAGAAAGAACTCGCCTTGGACATTGAATGTACCTACTAACAAGTCGTCAAAGGGTACATCTGCTGGCTCCTGTATCGATTCGGTTTGTTCAACAATACCTGTAACTTCTGCCTCGGTGGTTAAGCTTCCAGCCAAGGCTCTTTGAAGTGATATTGTCAAAAGATGCGAGCCACTCTTCAAATACCGCCGTCTTCTTTCCGCTGCAATTGTCTGACTAATAACATCACATGTTACATTATATATGGGAGGAGTTGCCAATACTAAATTCTCATTGAGAAAATCATCACATACTGATTCAAATAAAATAGTGTCATCGTCATTCATTTGGCTATTAAGATTGCCAAGTTCGACGAGGACTGTTGACCTTACTTCAAAAGTTTCTGCTGTAGTTTTTACTATATCCTCTTGTTCCTCTATCCTCGTTGCATTGCTTGGTGGAGTTGTCGGTGCATCGGTCACCGGTGATAGACTAGGAGCACTAGTCGTTGGCGGTGGTATCACAGGTGCCGGACTTGGTTTGAACGTTGGTTGATCACTTGTAGGTGGGGTAACTGGAATACTAGCCGATGGTGGCATTGTGCCATCCATTGTTGGCATCCATGTGCCCCAAGACGTTGTAGGCGATGGTGTCGCTCCATACACACCGGCATTTACATCAAACATCTTCTCACCTCTACCAATGTATATATCATTAGTCTCTCCGTTCATTGGCGTGCTAAACTCTGCATTGTAAAGTATATTATCCGTAACAGTGAATTGTATATAATGGCATACTGTGGAAGAAGGTTGGATACGATATGAGATACGAGAAATGTGTGCATAAGATGTGAGTAATACACAAAAACACTTTACCTTGTGTCAATGTTGGTAATAAACTACCAGCTATAGTAAAACTATATATCCCATCATCATTCGTACGTGTGATACCCACCACTGCCCCTCGTGAACATGTAAATAATTTCGCAATAGCATTGGGTAGAACTACTTCAGTATCTCTGTCGAATCTGCTATTCTTATTATCATCCATATATACTATGCCGCGGATGATTGCATCTTCATTCCGTGTTTCTAATTGTATTGGTATTGTTACTTCTGTTGTTGTATCAGTTATATCTTGACGTTGATCTACTACATCTTCTGGTGAGGTGCTTTCTTCTATTTCGTCTATTATTTCTATATCTTCTTCATTGTTACTAATTTGGTATGGAGATATATATCCTACTGTCGTCGTATCATCTTGTTGTTGAAGATACCGGGATTGAAATCGTGGCGGTCTATTTGCTATCTCCCCATAAGCAGAAGAAACAATACTTATCGACGATAAGAGGATAGCAGTTGCAATTCTCAGTATGTTACACATCTTATATTCTTTGCAATTTTTTGCAATCGATTTTGTGATATGTAACTTAGCAATGCATATTAATTTGTCTGCCCAACTATATTGTATTTCTCTTGCTACTATCGTTAACAGAACGACATCCTAGAGGCGGGGTTGTTAGTAGGCTCCTCATCATTAGTGCTCTTGCCAAAGTTGTCGAGAGAGAGCGATAAAAGAAAACGCCAATAAAAACAAGTTTGACAAGGGATAAAATTTGGCGATCAAACGTAACGATATCGACCCGCGACTTCGTTCAGCGTCGCGAGTGCCGAGTGAGGGCATAGAATAATGTAGAGTGTAGAGAGCATGAGCAACTCTTCTTAAAAGCCTTGTAGGGCTACGATGAGTGCTTGATACGGGTGGAGAGCTAGACACAATATGAATTGTTTCATTGACAATGAGCTAATTTACTCTGGTATCCTGGAGGACACCTTTTCTGCTCTTCTGTAATGTTGCCGTGGGTCTATTGGCAGCTCATCTTTACGCTGATATAACAAGAGACTTAGTGTTATAATCCATATTATAGTAATCCATATTATGTCGGTTCTTGTGATATCATGATATAATAGACGAGTCGTTTACCGGGGTTTACCTTGTTCTTATAACTAGTGTTTTACAGTATGATTATTTAATTCCTCTTGACATTCTTGGGAATCTTGGGAGCACGTACACCCGATTTTGCATTTCCTCTTCCACCCTTATTAGACTTCTTCCTATCCTTAACTTCCTTTAGTGCAGCACTTCTTTGGGCACTACGGAATTCTGGCTTCTGTGCTGCCTTCTTCTTGATATCTTCAAGTGACAAACCAACAATAGCACGTGGTGTCTTGGTGGAACGAGTTCTACGTTTCTTGAGGTTAGCCTCTGTAAGACCCTTCTTGTGCAGACGACGCCAGGCCTGTGTCCAAACAAGCTTGGCGGGCTTTTTACGTTGAAGTGTCAAGGATTGAGCCTTGGAGGAACCAAGGAAGATGGGCTTACCATCACGACGGATCATAAGCTTTCCGGTTCCAGGCCAGATCCTGTATTCGGACATGGCACATAATTCAGCTGTGAAATAGTTGGATTTGAGTGGTAGGGAAATTGAGGTTAGAGAGAGTGTTATGATAAAATCGAGTAGATTATACAAAAAATATGAACCATCATGTGAACATAAACACAGATATGCCGAGAAACGCCGCCGCAGGTTAAAATATGACCAATAACAAACATCGCTGATTTAATCTGCCAATCAACATTATACATATCAGTAGCCTTCTCGGCCAATAATATATGTAATAATTTTATCACCCAAGACGCCTTAGATTGTTTGTGAAAACGATTTGATGCTCGCCTCAACCAGTGTAAAATCGACCGTACACTATGATATTTTGTCGATAGAGCATCTACCATGTATCTCCCATACCGCACGCATCCACGGCGTATAGTTAGGAGCAAGGCGATTGCCAAAGTTACTGTATCCATCGACAACAACTTAAAACTATATCCATGCTGCTCTATAAATCCGTCAATCAACTCCGCCTAAACAGCAATCAATAAACCATCAATATATATAATATATAACATCTAGAACGTACTTGCGATAACCATGGTTGCTGTTGTTAATCTCTACTACTACCGCGCGCCGCTAACAATAACTTTTTAGTTTACCTGCTTACTTGTATTCTGTAATCGTATCGGCATAATACTGTTGTAGTACGTGGTATCTTCCTTGGTTTTGGTCCTCAAACCGCGACAATGCAGCTGTGAGTTGAGAGAGGTTGTTGCTAAGAGACCAGTTAATGAACGCCGTAGCACTAACCCTAGCATCTCTATCCCCTCGGGTAACTACTACTGCATTTCGATCCACTTCTACTACCATACTCCCTAATTTTATTCAGCGATACTCGATATCTTCCTCTTCTTTACAACTTGCGTCATCAAACACAAACAATATGTATTGGAATAGAGAAAATGGCAAACAAGGCGAAGCACATAATGGGAAAATAATAAAAGAAGCACGTATATTAGCATTATGCGATCCTACTGATCAATACAATGAGCCACTCTACAACGGAGCTTTACCCGAAGGATCAAAGTTATTAAAAGTAGGTACAACCTTATCAGATTTTGAAAATGATTCAAGTATAATTGAACAGAAACCCAATGTTATATTCGTATCACATCCACAAGCACGTAAACCATTAGTTGAGATATTAAACAAGTTCCCCTCGTTAGAATGGATACATACAAGAAGTGCTGGTATAGACTTCATTGCAAGTGAAGGATTATTTACTTCAAATGCACAACTTACCAATGCAAAGGGTATGTTCTCTTCTACCTTAGCAGAATATTGCATGTTGGCATGTTCGTACTTTGCTAAGGACTTGCCAAGATTAATGAGACAAAAGAATGATGTTAATTGGGAACAATATCCTGTATTGGAATTGAGGGGAGCAACACTTGGTGTGATTGGTTATGGTGATATTGGGAGAGCTTCTGCTAAGCTTGCAAAAGCATTTGGTATGAAGGTTTTGGCATTCAAACGAAATGCACATGGTTTTAATGATCCATATTGTGATGAAGTATATGGTATGGATGGGTTGAATGAGGTAATGTCAAAGAGTGATTATATACTAGTATCGGCACCATTGACTGAATCAACACGAGGATTAATATCAAAGGATGCATTATCAAAATGTAAAAGTAGTGCAGTTATTATCAATGTCGGACGTGGTCCGATTATTGATGAGGAAGCATTGATTGGGGTATTGCAAGATGGTACTATCAAGGGTGCAGCATTGGATGTGATGACTGTCGAGCCGCTACCAAAGGACAGTCCGCTGTGGAAACTTGATAATGTTCTATTGTCGCCACACAATATGGATATGACACTTACATTCATGAAGGAAAGTACAGAGTTCTTTATTAATGAGAATTTACCTCGATTTGTTAGGGGTAAGCCATTGTTGAACCCTGTAGATAAGACTGCTGGGTATTAAAAGGTCGATATGAAAAACTTACCCTACTCTCTGAGTATATGTGATACGTTCAACAGAGTAAGCTAGTAGAAGATTGAATCTGATCAACAGCAACCAAACAGTAGTAGTAGCCATAGGTCAAGAGATTAGGAAAGAGATAAGCGTATGAATATACATGTGCAAGAGGTCATTATCTATTACAAGTCGGTCATGCGAAAGATACTGCCATTTGTATCAAAGGATTTCATGTGTACCAATTCAAAATAGTTGATTCAAGCGAAAGGTGAATGGCAACGACATTCATCGACAATTGAGCCGTTGGCAGAAGGGTTTATGCGATAAAGAGTTCGAGTTATCACGCTTCATAGGCGGCTCTAGAGCTCATTATTTTGTATAATCTACTCGATTTTATCATAACACTCTCTCTAACCTCAATTTCCCTACCACTCAAATCCAACTATTTCACAGCTGAATTATGTGCCATGTCCGAATACAGGATCTGGCCTGGAACC
>Ga0214481_100686_pt1 | contig 16300 bp, 14 predicted proteins | sample M1_20Mar14CPVII9_4_FD_165057 | JGI IMG/M metagenome (GOLD analysis project Ga0214481, IMG submission 165057) | Marine eukaryotic communities from Monterey Bay, California, United States - M1_20Mar14CPVII9sort6BwellG10 | ecosystem: Environmental > Aquatic > Marine > Unclassified | place: USA...
CAGAGTAGGTAGTTTAGAGTGGAAAGTATTATATTTTTATGTGCTCGTTTTTTTAATGATCTCAAGTTAACAACACAGAGATCTGTTACACCAAATTTGAAGAGCTTTAGAAACAGAGTTTGCAATTGTAAGTAATATGAATGCAATTGATTAGCATAGACAATGATTTGGAAGAAGTTATCCTACATTAGCATCAACTAAGCATACTTACTTAAAATATGAGGGAGAAAACTATGGCGAGCAAACGGAAACATCGAGTGTATGATTAGATTAGATAGAGGTAAGAAGAGACCTTCAATATGTTATGGATAGAGTACATAGCACTCTTGCCCCCACCACTATCTCACGAATTATTGTTCTATGAGTACTGTACAAATGGTGGCAAGTGGCCATTCTTTAAATGGTGTGTCCGGTGACGGCGAGTGATGCGGTTCTTTTTGGTATCCCTTTTAGAGAGTTCATCTTCTTCCATCATTACTCTCGTCGCAACTTTGCAGTCGCGTTGGAAGAGGAATCGATTGCAATACCCATTTATACTGCTAGATGGATTAGATTTTGTTGTCTGTTTTGAAATGGCGGCACTCTAATAATAAATGATATTTTGAGCACGAGAAGACTCTATCTCTTACAATATCTGACTTCTCGAGCATAGGAGTCTACATACCACACATCATAAGCATACATACATACACAATATGGACACCAAAAACACTAGTAATAGATCAGCAACAATATACATTGCAATCTCAGCAATACTCGTTAGTCTACTACAAAAATATTGTCCACAATCCGAATTACAATTTGCAACCATCACATTATCATTCTGCTTACTACTATTTGCAATTATTGCTGATCCAACATCATTCTTTGAAACTTTATTTATCGTGATTCCATTTGTCAAGTCTATTCTACCAAAGGTGTTGTATGATCATATATGCAAATCAATTGAATGTTTGAAAGAGGGAGAGCGGCGATTGACAAATTTAGATGCAAAAAGATCATCACTGAACGGCAGTAGTAGCAAATCAAAGTATACTGTATCAAATCAAACACTAATCAATGAAATACAAAAACGTATACAATGGAAGTACGTCATCCCAGCAATCCTGTCAGGTATAGTAGTCGAGGTTATCAAATATCAAAAGCCTTTAACAATCGGCATCATGTTTGACAAAGTAGTCCAACCAAATGCAAGCATGTCATCGGCATTCTATCCCTATCTACGCCAACTTATACTCTACACTATATTCGATTATATCTTTATATCATTAAGAGAATATTATAAACATGCTGCACTACATCGATATCAGGCACAGACACGTGTTGATATGATATCCAATATACTTGACCAAGAGATGGACTACATTCATTCGCATTATACCAATGAACATACTAGTGCAACGTTTACTCATTTGATGAATCAAGAAACTATACGAATGCAAAAGATTGTGAATGAATCAATAACACGGTTATTCTTTGGTTGTATATCAACTATTGGTGGTTTGTATACATTATTTCATGTCGATTATCGATTATCATTACTTGGTATCTTTGTCAAATCACCTATACTTGCAAGTTTACATTCATTATCAAGAAGAGATATCGTCAAATATGGACAATTATACGATGCATCAAAAGGAGACGCGGCACGATTGGCATCATCTATACTATCACCTGAGGTGATACATTTACTTCAATCGACGGTATCACAAAACAAGTTAATCAACTTATATCAAAAGAAACAGAATGAATTCATTGACTACTTGACATATACACATTTCCGGCAGACATTACTTTGTATGGTTGGTCATGGTGTTCGGAATTTAGAAGATATATTACTATTAGGTATGGGATTGGCAAGTGTATTGAATGGACAACTAACTTTGGGCGAATACATCACATTTAGATCACATCTTTCATTACTTGATCAAGGTCCTAAGCAATTGCTTGGTCTGTGGAATGATGTGTTGACTATTCGTATGTCAGCTACTGTTTACTTTGAACTACTTTATAGAGAGTCAGATATACCTTGTAGTAGTAGAGGGAGGCAGAGTAGTGAATGTGAAGTTGGATGTACATTACCAGAGGGTACCATGAACGACGGTCTCACCATATCACTCAAGAATGTATCATTTGCGTATCACCTCCACCCAGAGTTGATTGTATTAGAAGACATATCACTAGATATCAGACCGGGTCGAATCATCGCCCTCTGTGGTGGTAGTGGCGGCGGTAAGACAAGTATAACAAGATTGATCAATCGCTTCTATGATCCAACACAAGGCAGGGTCGAATTGAACGGTGTAGATATCAAAACTCTCAATGTGGCATGGTTACGATCTAAGATTGCTGTGATTGATCAGGACCCAATATTACCAGATATGTCAATAAAGGACAACATTGCTCTTGGGCTTAGTCATGAAGACTCGTCTCGAGGCGAAGAGTATGCATGGGAGAGAGTAATCGAGGCTTCAAAGTTAGCCGAGGCTCATGATTTCATTACCAACAAATGTGAGCAGGGATATGATACTCCTGTTCGACATATTCATAGATTATCAGGTGGACAGAAACAAAGAATAGCAATTGCCCGTGCATTAATATCTCGAGCACCAATACTCATTTGTGATGAGGTTACGTCAAGTCTCGATTCAGAAACAGAAAAGACCATTATTGGTACACTGTTTAATGCAATGAAGTACAAATCGGTATTAGTAATAGCTCATCGAATGTCAACAATCAGACATGCGGATGAGATTATATTTCTAGAGCATGGTAAGATTGTGGAAAGAGGGACACATGACGAGTTGGTACAGTTAGATCGTCGATATTCTGGATATCTAAAGACCCATTCGACGAGCCTTAGTATGGAGTAAGATTCACTTATTAGGCTGTCGGGAACTAGAGGTAGTACCATATGAAAACTCAACTATAAAACAAAGTAGATCCATTCCATACTTGAACTTGAACAAGTGTTTATCATCTCCTGAGAGTGTTGCTTGTTGGTGTGTGAACAGTAAAAGCATAAGTATAAGGATACCACTATGAACAGCAAAAGTCAAAGGACCGCCAAATGACTGCAAATGCTAATACAGGAGCAGCCAGTGCAGTCTTCAGTACATCACGCCAAACTTCACAATATAGGTTAATGACTAGGGTTAGTAAATTTGGCCACTAGTAAGAAAAAAGTTATGTAGGATGGTGGATAGATAGAAGAGCCCAGCTACCGCAGTGAGAAGAAACACAATCTATCTCAAATCTCTTGGGGTCATAGCATGGAGTAAGTTAGGAGGCAATGGTGGCGCCTTAAACTGCCTAGTTGAAGAGGATTGTCAGGATTGTCTGAGTTGACTTAGAGCAAAAGTATCGTAGGTATGATTCTATTTAGCTGGCTGAAAGTTGCTCACAAGATGTGTCTTTTAAAACTAGACCTAAATTTTACATGCTTTCTCTATACATTCTTTATACTCTCCATATGTATATTGTTGAAGTGGTCTTCCCCCCTGATTCTTATATATCCATCAATCTCAACAATAACTTTGCTATACATCCCCGTTCCTGAAAGCATGGTGATAACTTTCCATCCCCAAGCATATAATCAACTGGTTCGATACTAATCTCCTTATCATGATTGTCGTCATTCGATATACTACAAAGTGGAGTAGTATCAAAATCATCACCAAGTACACTAAGGATATAACTTGAGAACTCATCATCTTCCATGTTACACATCTGATCATCTCCTCCTTCTTCTTCTCCTACATCATTTGTTACATTCTCCCTCTTCTCTTCGTTCTTCTCCTTGATTATCGAATCTAAGAATAAATCATCATTATCCGATAGTAACGAGTCTGAATCTGACAACTCCTCGACTACTTCAAATTGTGTCACTGGTGGTGGTTGATGTCGATCATCTGATACAACTGTTGGTGTTACAGTGGGTTGATGTTGTGTTGTTACTTGAGTAGTTTGTTTGGGTAACATGTGTACCATATTGGAAGTAGGAGGAGAAGTAGTTCTACTTTTCGGTCTCTCGGTATAGCCTTGCATAGGCATTGGCATGATATACATGGGTGGAACTACCGCAGCCGAGGGGGAAGACTCTCTGTTACTTGTGGTGGCAGTAGGGGAGACCAAGCTTGGAAGAGAGGGCATTCTTGTTGTTGGAGAACTTAGACCATGAATTGCCTTGGATTTCATCTTATTCGTCTGGCGTTGCATCTGTTTCAACTTGGTAGGACAGCCACGGATGAAGTATTTGTTATACCATGCCCCTTCATCGATACCTCTTGGTACTCTGTAGTTAGATATAGAAAGAAGTATAGTGTGTTAGATTTATATATCATGAAGATACATATGATGTGGTATCGAAGAATCAAAGAGATACTAACCTTTCAAATCCCCAAAGTTGCAACTGCTTATAGAATGATTTGATCTTCGTCTGCTTGAAGTACTTTGGTGCTACTACATCCATGAACTCTTTCTCATTGATAATCTTGAACGATCTGTATTGTGTATATAGATCGATGATAGAGGAGACAGATGGTATGTGAGTTGATGCGGGGGCGGGTAGTATACAAACACAAAATGAACATATCATATGCACAAACTACTTCTTACCCTCCGTGAGGTAGCCATGTTACTGCATGCTGACCATTGCCCTTTTGTAATACTTTATATAACTTTTCTGGAAACTTACGGGGCTTGTGTTGCTGCCTCTTGTTGTCATTGTTGTTGTTGGCATGTATCATTGCTGGCATGATGATGATTGTCGAGGATGATATTAATATTGTCGTCGTCGTCGTTGATTGTTGATATGAATAGTTCTTGAGTGTATGCCCTATCTGACTAAGTACATCTAATGCAATCTGTTACTGTCTATGAATTATGAGGCAGAGATCAATATAATGAGGCAGTTGGGCAATGAACAGAGGATGGCTGTAGATGGATGATAGATGGTACTGCCTCTCGATTTGCATGCCGACCACTAAAAAGAGAAGAGAGGACTCGTGTTTCTTCTCATTGCGGCGCCTGGGGCTTATAAAAAAGCTCCTCCTAGAAAGAAAGAATGCCAAAACTTTCTTTGCTACAACAAACGTAAGAATATCCAAATATGAAACCTCTCTATGTGAAATACTAATAATTTGCAAAGATACCCCAAAATATTACAAGTTGCACAACATTTGTCTATAGGCAGTACTCAATCATTTATGTACTGCCTCCTATTGCCTCCTCCTAACACTAGGTAACAACCTCACTACTCTTCATAATCAAACAATTATAAATTGCAAAGTTTGAGCTCATTATCGTTAGTACCGACAAAAGCTGCCACTCGCCTATACAATAACCAACGCCAACGCCGATCAATAACCAACGACCAACATATAAATCAAATATCAAAATCATGTCAATGATGATAACAGAAGCCGATATTGGGCCACTCAAACCCAAGTTTCCACAGAAGTTATATTCATTACTTGGTATGGAGGATGTTCAACATACTATTACTTGGTTACCTGATGGACGGTGAGTTTCAGTATAGTAGTGATTTGTTATATCGGTGTGCATATCTTATGCATACATCATCGATCGACAACGACGATGACACAAGATGTTGTGCACATGATGTGCTTGTCAGAGTCACTGAGTCAGGCTGATACCTCTATTGCAACAGAAACTCACATACTATACCTCTCTCCCTCTGCCTCTCATACAATTCAGATTCTTCAAATTGCTCGATGAGAAGGAGTTCATGAGGACGGCAAATCCCAAGTTTTTCAAGCATTCAGCAATCCGGTCATTCTATCGTCAATTGCAACTTTGGGGATTTGAGAGGTAAGTGGTGTGAATTAGTATAGAATTGTATGATCCTCTTGCCAATATGATATGGTATGCAATTTCTTTTGACTTATGATATATCTCTCACACATATACTTTTCATGTCCATGTCTACTAACTTACAGAGTACGTAAAGGACCAAACAAAGGAGCATGGCATCACAAATACTTTATCCGTGATGATCCAGATAAGATGAGACGTATTGAACGTGTCAAGATTAAAGGCAAGGCAACCATAACAGTTGATTCAGATACCTACTCACCATATCTACTTGGTGTTAGTCCTCGAATGTTGATTCCCCCAAGTGTCGTGGTTGATACTCCTCCGGGTACGACGGCTCCTGCTATGGTTATGATGATGCCCATGCAGCAGCAACAGGGAATGGCAGCTGTACCTCAACCTGAGATGATGATGCAAACAACATATGCTGCCAATGCCGATTTTGATCAGAAGAGCATGTCCCTTCCGTCAGTTGTGCATACAACGTCACCCACATCAGTTATGAACTCTAGCCCAAAGAGCGATTCAATGACGATGTCTACTACCATGCCTCCACTTACTACTGCTACTACCATGCCGCCTCTTCCTTTGGCTATGCCCACTGTCAATACCCACGAGATGTTCAATATTGACAACTATGTTGGAAAGAACTATAACATGACAGAAGCGGATAAAGCAGCAGCTGATATGCCTCAGCTTCCCAATCCTTCTTATCAAGAGGAGGGACAAGAAGAAGACCAAGCCGAAGATACTGTCATGACTGAGGAAGAGGAAACTATCAAGGATGATGTAACTACCTACACTCGTGACAATACGATGTTTAAGAAACTCATGTCTGATACCAATTCAACATCAGATTCTCGTGCCGACACTATTGGTAAGAATCTCGATGATGCAATGTTGGAGAAACTAATATCAGACGATGCACAGACTTCTTCCGAGTCCGAGCCCGACGATGCGGCTCAGCAGCCTGTTATCCGTGATGATGTTACCACATTTACTCAAGATGAGAAGATGATTGAGAAACTCATTTCGGATAATGCAACTGTTGCCACAGAGATGACGACGAAGAAGACGAAGTCAGTTCAAGATCCTCAAGTCAATGTGGGTAAAAAGAAGACTCAAGATACTCCTCAGGTTAAAGATGACTTTACCGACTATATCCAAGGCGTCATGGGTGAAACCACTGTTGATGAAGAGACTATGGCAGACAATGAGAAAGTGGACAAGGCTAGTATGGATACCGTATCGTTCATGCTCGACTTTATGGGAGGTGGCGGTGTTGAATCGGACACCATTAAGCCCAGCTCCAATAACGAGAAGAAGAAGTCTATCCTAAAGAATAAGCAAGAGATACCCCAGAAGACTGCTACCAAGGAGACATCATCTAGTCCATCTAATTCAGAACTACGATCACTAGTCGATGCACTCTTTCTCTCGGCAGATAAGGATACCATGACAGTGGGAGATATCAATCGATCAGTTGCTGCACACTTTGGTTGGATTAAGGTTGATAAGAAGACGAAGAAGTTAATCAAAAGTCGTTTGCAGGAGTTAAATGTATAACTGAATGATAGTAGGCGGTTAGTATTGTACATAACTTTAGGTGACAACAGGTGGAGGAATCGAGAGGTACTGGGAGCAGAGGGGATGGGGTTTAGAAACAGATCTTAATCTAATAGGTTTTCTATTGTTTGTTAATCAAAGCCTATTTCTATTTTAGAAACGTCCATGAAGCATTGAACAGTACAGCTTGTCTTAGATAGTAGTCGCACAATCGAACTGATATTGCATGGATAATAGAACCAACAATTAAGACTTATCGGAGCTACATCTAAAAGAGAATACCAAACATATAATCCTATACACTACCAAATCCTATATCACATCAAACTACAAGCCTTGTAGTGTTCACCGACTACCAAGTACGCTATCGATATAACAAGCAAACTCATCCTGGGGAGGAGAGACTTCTTCATCCGACGACGATGATTCGTGTGAGATGAGCATTTGATCATTTGCAAATGGCATGTCTGGATAAGTATCATCCACATCGACTGTCTTCGTCTTCTTGACATTAGTAGTAGCAGCACTGTTATCAATGCTGCTACTCTCATCATCACTGCTAAGTCCGGGAGAAACGATAGCTGACACTGAGGATACAACCTTCTTTTGTAGTTGAGGACTGTCATATGATAATTGGCCAGTACTAGCCGGAACAGAAGTTGTACCATTGATTATAGTGCCGTTTTTGTGGTTGTCATTCCCATGTAATGATGGCTTGGGCATCATAGTAGACGGCAGAGGAGGCATCATCATTGGGGTAGCGTTGTACTGCACAGGACACTTGGGCATCATGCTAGTAGACATGGCTTGGAGATACTCATTACTCTTCTGTGCATCAGCATAGTTAGACATCATCATCATCATTGCCATTGTAGACGAGGCAGAAGATGATGGAGTCATGCCGCCTTGAGGAACGAGCATATTCTTCGGACTTAGTCCAAGAAGATATGGAGAGTAACTATCGAATGCATTGGCTGAAGCAGCAGCCGTCTTCTTAGTATTCTTTCGTTCAATCTGTCTCACTTTACTTGGATGACCACGTACGAAGAGTTTGTGATGCCATGCTCCTACATCTACTCCTTTAGATACCCTAGTAAAGCCCCATAGTTGCAATTGACGATGGAACGATCGGATCTTCGTCTAAAGGAGAGAGATATGCCGAAGATACCAACAATTGAGCACATTTTGAAAGTGAAGAGAGATACACATCATATGCACTACACATACCTGCTTGAAGAACTTTGGTGCAACAACCTCAATGAATGCTTTCTCATCGATAATTTTGAAGTGTCTAAGCAGCGGATAGAAGTAATAGAAGTGGCAAGAAGGGGTTAGCGCATATCATATGTCATGAATCGATGTCGATAGTAGAATACAAAAAACAGTACCGTCGGAGAGGCCTGTCATCGTCACACATGGTACACTTCTCTTCTCTTTTACATACACCTACTCACCGTCCATCAGGCAACCATGTAACGGCATGATGTACATCTTCTGATTCTAATAATGCATATAGTTTCTGAGGAAATTTAGGCTTGATCGGGCCGAGATCTGATTCTTGAATAACGATGGACATGTTCTACTTTTTGCTTGTGTTGTTGATAGTTATATATAATTCTGATAAAGATGATATGGAGATATCTAATGATATATATCACGAACCAATATATCTTGAATATGAACACGATTACTCTCTTCGATACTATACTAATTAATAAGGCAATGGTAATAGTAATAGCAATAGCACTAGCACAAACAGAAGATTGAGATGAGCATGCATGTTTTAATCTCTCGAACTGCCTCATCTTCTTGATAAATCCTCTGCCATGCTTAGGAAATAGTCGTCTAAACTGCCAACCTCTGCAATTAATTGCATGGAGCAGTTTGTAATTGAGAGATCATTGCCCTCATCGGCACAACACATAAGGCAATAGCTAAAAAGCCGGTAACTCGCCAAATATTCTTTCTCAGTAGTCTTATTATTTCAAGGGAGAAGATTTTTGAGTAATTAACCTTAATAGATAAACCCCAATACGACAATTTGTGTCATCGGCGATCGAACCGGCTCTTCCTGTGGCGATCGAACCGTGCTACGTATGTGGATACCATTTTCACCTGCCGATCTTTTCCTCTTTTGCTCAACACCACGCAGCTCGCTCCTACTAGCACGGCCTCTACTACCACCATTATATCACTACTTCAACCATGGCACCATTAACATCTCTATTAACAGTAGCACTATGCTCTTCCACAGCTGCCTTCTCAGCTACTAAATCAGGCATTGCAACAACATCCAGACCGAGTACTAAATTATACGAAAATTTTGGTTTCGACTTTGCCGAGGATCAGGTAGAGAATACACCACAAATTATTCTAGGTGAGGCCAATTATAAAACATGGTTGAATGGTGTTGATCCTGATAATTTCATGAATAGGCAGGTAAGTTATATAAATATGAGGTATATTATGTATTGTGAGTATGTGGTCTTTTTTTCTTTGTATTGCAATTTTATTGGTTCCTTGTGGAGAGTTTGGCAATAAGGGTATGGATGGACAGAGCATAGATGTAGTATCGGATTAATCGATGAGATTAAATAGAGGAGCGTTATTACCGCTCTTCGTCGGGGTACGAGCTAGCCATCCAGAAAACAAACCACAAACTTGATAAAAAAATAATACAAACAAAAATTGTGAGGATTATTAGAACCACAACCACAAAGGCAACATACACCGTCTTCAGGAACATTGAACAACACAATACTACGTTACGGAAAGATGGCATTAATGAAATTCCAATACGTTGCCGTGGGTGGGGTGGCGTAAGGGACGATGAACAATAAGGGTATCCTTCATCAAAATTTATGAGAGGGAAATTAACCTCATATCTCATATGCTATGGTTTTGGCTGGGAGATATGATTCTACAGAGACAGAGCTTGAGTTTGAAGAAGGAGTACTTTGTATGTTGTTGTTGGTCATATCTCCTCGTGGAATTGCGGAGTTGTGTTTCTGTTTCCTAGTCGTACCATATACCATTTGCTCATATCATATGCTCACCACAATTTACTCTTCTCTCTTACACACAAACAGTATGCTGTCCTTACCCGAGTTCGTGAATTAGGTCTACTTGAACAAACAGCCGAACTTGGATTATTATCCAAACTTGAGAAGCAGGGGCTAACACTTAAGAAGGCAGAAGAACTATTACCAGTCCTTGAGGACCTTGGTATCCTTTCCCTCGTTGCTAATAATCAACAATTGCTGATCAATGGTGTCGCTCCTTTGGCCGTTGAGGGTGCTCCACTTATCCTTCCAGTTCTTGCCGGTGCCTTAGATATTGGTGCACCTGCCTTCTTTGCCGGTGCCGCTGGTTTGGCTGGATTGGATGCATTCCTCTTTACTCAGGGTGTTGAGGTTCCATTCATTGGATTGAATGCTGGTGCCGTATTGGGATTAGTATTAATTCCATTGAGTGTTGTTTTGGCTGTTGTTGGTGGTGCTATTGGAAACCTTAAGAACTAAGAAGTAAGCTTTTGCTTTTCCTTTGGCTTAAAAGGAGATGGTTCTTGGTGGAAAGTGGATAATGGAGTAGAGTTTATAAAATATTGTCGTACCCCGGCTGTATAGTAGAGAGCTCAAGCTAGAATAGTAGAGCTATAACAATCTAATTGAATGTCCTAGAAACGACTTATTCTCTTGCCCATACCAGATACAAACTGAAGGTTGTCCAGAAAGAACTGGTTGCTTTTGGAATGATTCTACTCAGATAACGATATGCTAACTCAAACTTAATATATAGTTTACACTATTCTCCTATCAACAAACAAGCACAACATCTTCGAACATATATGAGATAGAGATATCTCTATTGCAACCAGGGATAAAGAAATGATCTTTCTGTTGCGGCATCTCGGTTGTTATTATTCTGGGGAGTAGCACAGCTAACCGAGCACCCATCTGCCTCAAGATCGTCCATAGACTGGTCACCCTTACAGGATCCAGCTTCATTGCAGCAACTCTCCAAACAAGCTGTATCATCGGGGATAAGTGGAGGGCATCCAGGCTAAGTTAATTCACAATGGTCACAAGCATGTCCAAGAAGAGAGGGAGGTAGGAGGTTAGCATTTGTTAGGGGAATTACAAAACCATATCATTTGCACAATTCAACTCAATCATACCTTATTTGGGGGACAACCTTTGTTCTTCTTGCCACGGCCAGCATTATCAGGCCTCTGCAACTTCCTTCCTCCGCCTGCATCCTCCTCATCCTCTAATATACGCATAGCTTGACATGCAGTCTCGGCATTACAACTATTCATAATTTCCTGCATAAAACCGCCTTCCCATGCAGTTGAGTAGCAGGCTTTATCCCCATTACAAGCATCAACTATTTCACCAATGTAAGATCCTTTAGCAAGATAGAAGCAAGCTCGATTCCCAACACATGAGGATTCAATCCTGTTAATACCCCCTTCATAACTAGCAGCCTCATAACAGCCTCCTAATCCAATGCACGAGTCATTCTCAATCTCTCCAATAAAACCACCCTTAGATGCAGCTTTACCACACGATTGCATCCCCCGACAGCTGTCCTGTATAGATTGTATCTCCCCCAAATATCCAGCTTCATAACAAGCATAGTCTTGACCATAACAACTTTTGAATACTTGTCCAATATATGCTCTATTACATGCCTTTTTTCCATTGCAACTAACTCCATCCTTGCAGACTTGACCAGTGAATCCTGTGCATGCTTCTATCCCTACACAACATTCACCCTCACTGGAAGATGCGCGTTAAACATAAATGAGGACAAAAGAGAGATGATTATAACAAACGTTAGTTCATGTGGAAACCACAAGACAATCAAATAAAGAAACAACGGGTTCAAATGAAATATTGAACACTTAAATTCACATGATGAAACATTGCAAACGCGGACTTTCCAGGCTTCTTCGCATGTACCGCCGGAGTTAAACTTGCCAACCGATTGACCATTAAGACACTCGACAATGTTTTTATTGATACATTTGAATGATGGAAGTAGAGATCGTCGTGATTGTTCGATGGATGATAGGATACCAATGTCGTGAGTAGATGCCGATGGTTCACCGCCGCCACCGTCGATATCGATGTTGGTATTATATTCTTGTATCTCACGAGCTGTATAGTGTTGTTGTTGCTCAATACGTCTCTACAACATCGAGAGGAGAAGAGAGTGACACAAGATAAAATGTGAGGATACTATGAACAAAAAAAGTGCACATCATATGTTCAAAATTTCATGAACAGACGTACCAGCTTGGCAAAGGACCAATTGAGTTTCAAGCTGATTATTAATGCGGGAAATAGTTTCATTTTGATATGCTATTGATGTATTATCGATAGCTCACTATGCATGCTACATACTACTTAGATGCTACTAATTTGTTGATTGTTTGCAAAAGGGCAGTGTTATTCGGTATCCTAAATGACTCCAAAATAGACCCGCCTGACTTTCTAACCTCAGCCCAATTTATGTTCAGCTTGTATATGACATTGCTAGGAGAAGATCTAATGCTATGTAGTTGATACTTTATTTAGTAAACACTAGATTTACATTACATATATTAACTCAGATATCTATTCTATTCCCCTGTATCGATTACCAACTTACTCCATGACATAAACATTTCAAATCTTGACTTTTGCTCTTCCCCTTTCTCTCTATGCCCCCCATGGAGTAATGCTACCACTACATCCAGCAGGGCATCCTCCTTTTGTCACGAGATCAGCCTGAGTATTGTTACCTCCACAAACATCAGCAACTTCTTCATTGCAGCAATCTCTTAGGCACAATGCACCATCAGGGACGGGGGGAAGAGTTGGACCAGGAGCAGGCGTCTCAACAGGTGGTGCTGGAGGAGGTGTTGGACCAGGCGCACCTACAGGAGTGTTGGGGTTGGGTTTAGGTTCTGGTTTATTTGGATTAGCTGGCTTGGGTGCTTGTGCTGGTGGCTTGTTGGGATTAGCTGGCTTGGGGGCCTTGGTCTTCTTACGGGCAAGCATTCGTTGTCTCGTTTCAGTTTGTGGATTTGTAAGTCCAAAACATGAACTTTCCGTCATACAACTGTCATAGATTTCTTGGATAGCCCCACCTTCATATGCAGCAGAGTAGCAAGCATTTGTGTCACTACACGAATTGGACACAATACCCACGAAGCCACCCTTGGATCCAAGAAGCTTACATGCTTGAAAAATTTGGTTATTTGTGGTTGTCCCATCGCAAGAATTGTAAATCCCAACAACGGTTCCTCCGCCCCCACCAAAGTTGTTAGCATATCCAGCAGCACCAAGGCAGGCTTGATTACCCTTACATGAAGAAGTGATTTTGTTAATGGAACCCCCATCACTTCCGATACCAAGGCAGGCTCCAGTATCAATACATGAATCCACGAGCTCTCCAACATACCCCTTAGTGCTATTGGTCGTCCCACTGGGCCCATAGTTGCTGCCAGCATCCTTACAAGATGAGTTACCAGTACAAGATTTGTAAACTGATACGATATTAGCATTCTTACAAGCGTCGTTTCCAGAGCATGATCCAGGAAATCCTGTTGCTGTATCCTTATCCTTGCAGACTTGGCCCGTGAATCCTTCACATGCATCACCCTCGCCACTATACCTATTACAGCACTCACCACCAGTACTAAAGGTTGAAGAAACACCACATGCATATTTGCACTTGTTTGCGCGGTTGTTTTGGTCGGTGCCTGCAACAAACCCATCGACACAGTCAACCCATTCTGCGCATTCCGTCTGCTGAAGATGTCTAATGGCATTCTCTTGATGTTTCTTGATCGATAGAACACCCACATCACTATCATGAGCAGTAGATGACTCGCCACCGCTGCTGCTACTTGGCGAAGAGTCGGCGTTGTACTCTTGAATCTGACGAGCCGGACGTTGTTCGATACGCCTCTGTTGTATTGAGAGATGGAGGAGGTATATATTGCAATCGTTAGATATAGTTATATAGTAGTAAAGAACACATATCATGTATTCGTCGAATAGAACACATCATGTGTTCGATAATTTGAGCATATCATGTGTTCATTTTGTATCAACGAAACTTACCAACTTGCCGAAAGACCATTGTAGAGTATTGGCGATAACTAATGCAGGTAGGAGCTTCATCGTATTGTAGAGGTTGTATTGTTTGCAATAGGAGGGGGTTGTTGTTGTTATCTGATAGTGATTTTATGGGGTCGTCTGCTTGTTATGGCTAGGTGGCAGTGCAAGCTATTTTCCACTGCCCCGCGTTGCGACAGGCAGTTTTGATAAAATTATGTATCCAAAATAGGAAATAAATCGGTGTATTTATATCCAAATATGAGACAGTGGTCATTCTACGACCAGAGGTTTCTTTAGGAGAGACTCAGCCTGCAGCCGAATGAACAGTTTATACCATATTAAATACCCAATCTAATAAGATATATGACACCTCACTAATCTGCCTTATTCTGATTTTTGATAGGAGATACCGACAAATTTCATCAATACAAATTGGAAGAGCCTCATGCTGTGATACTCAATTTGCTCATCTCCATTCTTCTGCTCTTGATTTGCTCTTTAAATCCCTCTAATTGTCAGTATATAATGCATTGTCTACTACTTAGAATTGTATTGCAATGGGTGTGTAGTGGAGTGAAAAGAAGTTTTCTCACCACAAAAAGTAGCCAATCTTTCTTTTTCAATGTCTTTGTTCGTGCCTCAATCTTTCTATCATAATTGCTATTGATCTAAAGGATAATGAGAGATATGTATTGATATATTGCAGTAATGATGCTTGAGTTGTTATTGTTTGAATTCTCATACCCCGAATATCTTGACTTTAATTATGTATCCTTTCAAATCCAACCTTGATGAGGAATTATATGTCACATATCTATCCATTATTGAATTGTATTGTAAGTATATCTTTGATGACTGATGAATCAAAACATCCATCGACTTTTAAACCTCGCGTATGTTTTCGTTATAGAATACTACTTCAGCAATAGGTCGATTTTGGTTGTTTCATAGACCACTGCACCGCAAATTGAACCGGTGTATATTCTCACTACTTTCTTGATAACTTCTTGAATTCATTAATCACAGTATGTGCTGAATGTAGATCCGTTGTACGAGATAGTAGCAACATAATATGGGTGCCACCTTCTAAAGATACCGTAAGCGGTTGTAGTATATCGGTGTGCATCCAAATAGAACTAACAATTGCAATGAACTCTCAAACCATCTCTCTCTATTCTACTTTTACCAATATTGTAGAATGTAAATGATATACACCAAACAATCTCAACATTTAATGTAAAGAGTTGTTGGTGGGTACTCCCTCTGAGTCGGAGTAAGTACTACACTGCACTGCGAATGGCGATAATCATGTGATCTGTATTCGCGGTTTAATATGCTAGTATTAATCGAACCATCAGGCGGCGTTGAACGAGAACTCATAGGCATTATATAATTGTTGTGTAGAGTTTTTTTAATTCGTCACATTATTACTTGATTTTCTATGTATATGGCTGGATGGTGTTTGATGGCATTTGATAATGTGTGGTGTACCTTGTGTCCAAAAAATTACAACACTCTCCTACTCTACCACGGGCGTATGCTCCAACATCCGCCACCGTATCATAGCAGCAGAAATATTTAACTATACTTCCATAGTTTATAAACGGTCTTTAATACATCCATCGATCTACTCTATCCTCCGTCCTCCGTTGTATTAAGGTTGCTGCCTACACAATAAATAAACTTACAAACCAATGACGACAGTTGACTCGCCAAAGATCTGAGGTATCCTTTCAATCTTCCTCCTAAAACAGAGTTTTCTAATCTGCTTGAGGCACGAAAATTGC
>Ga0214481_100691_pt1 | contig 16265 bp, 10 predicted proteins | sample M1_20Mar14CPVII9_4_FD_165057 | JGI IMG/M metagenome (GOLD analysis project Ga0214481, IMG submission 165057) | Marine eukaryotic communities from Monterey Bay, California, United States - M1_20Mar14CPVII9sort6BwellG10 | ecosystem: Environmental > Aquatic > Marine > Unclassified | place: USA...
TACCGTCCCAGGTTTCGGTACAGTCATTGGCTGACTTCGCTCGCCGGTGCCATCGGGTGTTTACTGGTGATGTTTCTAATTAACTGGATGTGGGCATTGGTCGCAATTTTTGGAATGGCTTGTGTGTATCTCTATATTAGTCAGAAAGAGGTTGAAACACGCTGGGGAGATCTCCATCGAGGATTGCTGTTTGAGAGAACGCGGAAGAACTTATTGAAACTCGAAAAAGAACTCCATCACCCCAAAAACTGGAGGCCAATAATTCTGGCGTTCAGTGGTGCATCCTGGGAACGCCCGCAATTGGCGGTGTACGGGCATTGGTTCACCGCGGGCCACGGTGTTTTAACCTTAGGTTATGTGATTCAGGGGGACGTTGAAAATCGTCTGGAGCGATTGCAGAGCCAAGAGAGAATCCTCAACGCGTTTATTCAGGAGCAAAAACTGGAAGCGTTTCCCGCGGTCGTGGCGGCCCCGACGATTTCCGCCGGAATGGAATCGCTTGTTCAGACACATGGGCTTGGTGCTTTGCGTCCCAATACCGTACTGCTTGGCTGGCCAAATAATGCAGACAAAATAGTACCATTTTCGACAACTCTAAGGAGCATTCACGCGTTAGAGCGCAGCGTTATCGCGATGCGGTTCAACGAACCTGCGCTCGAGTTAGATCCGAGGACTGTGCCGCTGGGGACGATCGATGTTTGGTGGCGTGGAAGTCAAAATGGAGAATTGATGCTTTTGCTGGCCCATTTGTTAGCTCAAAACCAACGGTGGCGATCTCGTCCGATTCGACTTTTAAGAATGATTGAAAACGAAGCGGGGAGAGACGAAGTGTTAAATCATTTAACCGGATTGATTGATAACGCGCGAATTGTTGCTACCCCCCATGTGGTTGTCTCTGAGAATGCCGTCGCCGCAATTCAAGCGACTTCTCGTTCAGCAGCAATCGTCTTCATGGGTATGGCGATTCCAGAAGAAGGCGAAGGAGAGGAGTTCCATCAGCGAATGACCGATTTGGCGGGTGAACTCGCCAGAGTGGTGTTTGTTAAAAGCGAAGGTGGAATGTCGATTCATTCTTAACGGACGATGCCGTGGTGAGGATTGCGAGTTTTTTATGATAGTCGCCGTCTAAATTAGCGAGTTTGAGTATAGAGACGGTTACTTGTCTGAATGTTGTCTGGGGGGATTTGCAAATCGTTCAAATCCGGTGCTTGCTAAATCTTTATGAAATGTTGGCAGCGGGAACCGGTTAGCCACTTCGCAACGGCCTCGTGGTTCGCTATTGTTTACAGGTTATCCACGGCGTTAAACTTAAAAAAAAATCTATGTCTCAAAACGAAGAAACCAACGAGTCCGGATTAGAACACGCGGATGTCGCTGAAGTTCGCAGTGCCTCCAAGGGTGCGCTGGGCGTTATTTTTTTAACGGTCTTTATTGATCTGCTCGGTTTTGGAATTGTCCTCCCACTGCTGCCTTTGTACGCGGATATTTTTGGGACGGATCCAAGCGGGATAGTAATTGGCATGCTGATGGCATGCTTTTCGATCATGCAATTCATTTTCGCTCCGATTTGGGGGGCGATTTCAGATCGAATTGGGCGTCGACCGGTCATCATTATTGGATTGGCCGGGAGCGTCGTGTTTTATACTCTGTTCGGAATTGCTGCTATTTATCAAAGTCTCTTTGGGTTGTTTGTGACACGAATTGGAGCGGGGATTGCCGGGGCAACGATTCCGACGGCCCAGGCCTATATCGCTGATACGACGACGAAGGAGAATCGAACGCGGGGCATGGCTTTGATTGGAATAGCGTTTGGTCTCGGATTCACGCTTGGCCCGTTGTTTGCTTTCTTTGCAGTGCCGCAGGAGATCGCGGTAGAGGCAGGGGCCGAGGTTAGCCAGCTGGGTGATCCTGGAGCAGGTCCTGGGTTTGTTGCAGCCGGTCTTTCTGCCATCGCCCTTTTGTTGGCGATTTTTCGCCTGCCGGAATCACACCATCCTGGTCAAGGCAAGTCGGGGAATACTCGCAAGTGGTTTGATTTAAGTGCCTGGAAAACTGCGGTTAGTAATCCTGCGATGGCTTATCTGTTGTTAGGTTTTTTCGTTTGTATTTTTTCTTTTGCGAATTTTGAAACCACCCTGAGCATGTTGATCAAGGGTTCAAAATCGTTTGAAGATGCCCCATTTAATTTTTCGTTTAAACAGGTCTGTCTGACTTTTGCGATGATTGGCTTTATGGTGGCGGTTGTGCAGGGCGGTTTGGTTCGGCGATTGTCTAAAAAAATCTCTGAGAAAAATCTGGCCGTCGGCGGTGCGTTAATTGAGTTGGTTGGATTCGGAATTCTCGCCTACTCAGTGAAGATTGCCTCGGTTCCATGGTTGTTTGCTGCTCTAGCGGTAGTTGTCGCGGGGTATAGTTGCATGCAGCCAAGTCTTTACTCGCTTGTCTCCCGTTGGTCGGATCCAAAGCAGCAGGGGAAGGCGCTTGGAGTGAGCCAAAGTGTGAGTGCAATGGCGAGGATTTTTGGATCTGCACTCGGGATCCCTATGCTGAAGGCATTTGTGTTTTTACCTTACATTGTCGCGTCGGTTTTGATGCTTGTGGTTGCGGTGCTCATCGCGATCGCCTGCCGAACAGGCGAAGATTTCTCTGAGCAATCCAGCTAAGCCGATCATCTTGCACGATCGCTGCTTTTCATTCCCGGTTTTTTGATTAATTGTATTGCGATTGCGTCGGAATCAATGCCTGCGGCCGTCCTAGGCGTTAGGATAAAGATGTTCGGTGGTCGGGTTGTTCTGAATCTGTAATTTTAGTTCTCCGAACCTTCACGTATTTAAAGGGATCAGCAATGGCCAAGATTAATTTGTTTACTACCGCTCTCATGTTCTTGCTAATGGTTCCCGCTTTGAATCTTGGGGCCCAAGAGCGGGAAGAGCAAATTAGAAAAATGGAACAACTCTATGAGCATGCATTGGAGTTGGCGGAGGAGGGGGAGGCTGAAGAATCCAAACGCGTAATGGGTGCAGTCAACAGGATGAGACGAGCGTTCAGAAACGATTCTTCGAATGCGAGTGATCGGCCGAAACGTCAAGACGAAACAAGGGAGGCAATTGCAGATTTGCAGCGGGAGAGAGGGGAGTTGCAGTCTGCTCTTCGCCGAGGTGTGTCGGACAGGGAGGCCAATGAGATTCGGGAAGAACTTGGGATGCTTGAGCGGGTGATCGATGAAAAGACGAGGATCCTTAATGAGTCACGTGAGCATGGCGGCGATCGGCATCGAGAGCACGAAAACCAGAGTCGGGAGGCAGATCGACACCAACGCGACTCTTCGGAAGAGGAGTGGGAGCATCGATTGAATCATCTTCGCGCGGCAGCTGAGCACTTGCACGAAGCGGGTCTGCACGAATTAGGAGAGCAGGTTGAAAATCAGATTGGCGAATTAGAAAGTGAGCGGCAGGGGTCACACGGGCACGACTCGGCTGAATTAGAGCCTTTGTTACACGAAGTCATGGGTAGAATGGATGACTTGAATCGGCAGGTAAATGATTTGCGAGAAGAAGTACGTCGTCTCAAAAGGTAACTCGCGCGATGAGCCAATGCAATGAAATTCTTAAGGCTGCCCAGCAGTCGGCCCGGGCGTTAGTGAAGCAATTGGAGCTTAACCAAACAGATCGTTTGGTGATGGCTGAGAGTTGTACGGCGGGCTTGGCTTCGGGGCTTCTGGCTCAGGTTCCCGGTGTATCGCAGTGGCTGTGTGGTTCCGCAGTTACCTATCGCGAATCAGTTAAAACAGAGTGGTTGGGGGTGTCCGCGACTACTTTGGCGAACTATCGCGCTGAGTCAATGGAGACAACCAGTGAGATGGCATTGGGGGTGTTGCGGCAAACGTCTGAGGCCAAATATTCGGCGGCGATAACAGGGCATTTGGGGCCAGGTGCTCCGCCGGCAACTGACGGACAGATTTTCATAGCGATTGCGGTTCGAAGAGACGAAGAAACGCAGATAGATTCAACCCACTGCTTCCAATTAGACTCTCATGAAAGGGTCGCCAGGCAGTATGAGTCCGCTGACCGCGTTCTTGGGTGCCTCAGGGAGGCAATGGCTGCAGGCGGCAATGATTGACGGTAATCTGGCGAGCGAAAAAACAAGAAGCGTCTATTGAGCCGACTTTTTCGATACCGGTGATCCGTTGGGGAATGATTTTCTTTAACAAGGCCGGTTGAAAAAAGCGAGTAGTTATTTCACAATCTTTCCCGATTGAGGTCGATGATTCGTTCTCAGGGTTGCGAACTGATTTGCCGCGGCCAAGCGAAAACGTTGGTTGGAATCGACTAGGTTTTAAAATTTCCATTGAGCGGTGGAGTGGATCCGTCGTCCATCTGGAGCATATTTTTCAGACACGGTTATTGAAATGAATTCTCCTAAAATAAAACGCGCTCTGATCAGCGTGAGTAATAAACTTGGAATTGTCGATTTCGCTCAGGGATTGGTGAATTCGGGCGTTGAGATTTACAGCACCGGTGGAACTCGCCGTCATCTTGAGCACTCTGGCATTTCAGTCATTGATGTGGCTGAGTACACGCAGTTTCCGGAGATGATGGACGGTCGGGTAAAAACGCTCCATCCAAAAATCTTTGCTGGAATTCTCTGCAGGCATCACCTCGATACCGACATGGCATCGCTCGCAGAACACGAAATACATCCTTTCGAATTGGTTGTCGTTAATCTGTATCCTTTCGCCGCAACCATTGCTCGTCCAAATGTTTTGCAACATGAAGCGATCGAGCAGATTGATATTGGGGGACCAAGCCTTATTCGCGCAGCTGCCAAGAATAGTGATTTTGTCACGGTGGCGAGTAGTCCTGATCAGTACAGTGCGATTCTGGAGGAAGTTGAAGCGGAGGGAACGACGACGACGGGGCTGCGACGCAAATTGATGGCTCACGCGTTTCAGCATACGGCAGACTACGATAAGACAATCTCTGAGTACTTTTCAGGGCAGACCGAAGGTGAAGTATTTCCATCGACCTATCAAGTTGTACTTCGCCGGAAAGATAATTTAAGGTACGGCGAGAACAGCCACCAAAAGGCAGCGCTTTACAGTGCCGGTGATTGCCGGGATGCGAACTTGGTGAATGCAAGGCAGCTCAATGGAAAGCAGTTGTCCTACAATAATCTTCTTGATCTCGACAGCGCGTTGGCAATTGTCAGAAATCAAGAAAGGCCATCGTGCTCAGTGATTAAACACAATAATCCGTGCGGAGCAGCCACGGGAGAGACTTTGGTGGAAGCTTGCCAGAAAGCCTTTGCCGGTGACCCAGTCAGCGCCTTCGGCAGCGTGATTGGTATCAATCGTGAATTAGACGAGACAACCGCTGAGTTCCTTGCAGCGGGTGACTTTTTTATTGAAGCCATTGTTGCTCCGGACTTCAGTAGTGCCGCTCAGACAATTTTGACGACCAAGCCCAAGTGGAAGAAGAATGTCCGGCTGTTGAAAGTTGGACAGCTTGCACCCGCAAAACCGGCTTGGGAGGCACGGTATCTGCTGGGGGGAATGCTGGTTCAGGATGTAGACAATCAACCCGATGATCCATCGCAATGGACCGTTCCAACCGATACTAAGCCGGATGAGTCCATGATGGCTGAATTGCGTTTTGGCTGGGATATGGTTCGGTATATTAAATCGAATGCGATCTGCCTTTCGAAAGATCTCGCATTGGTAGGTGTAGGAGCGGGGCAAATGAGCCGCGTGGATGCCGTTGAGATTTCAATTAAAAAAGCGGGAGAGCGATCGCAGGGATCCGTTCTTGCGTCTGATGCGTTCTTCCCGTTTGCCGATTCGATTGAAGTTGCCGCGGCAGCTGGTGTGGTCGCAATCATTCAACCAGGCGGAAGTATGCGTGATCAAGAAGTGATTGACGCCTGTAATCAGCACGGAATCGCAATGGTATTCGCTGGGAATCGCCACTTCCGACATTAAATTGATGAGGGATTTCCTCGGCTCGATTGGTGCTTGAGTAACGACGGTTGGTTTCCCGAATCGGTTGTCAAGCTTGCGTGAGTTGAGTTTTTAAGGCGGGGGGTGGAGGCGTGAAACGCAGTGTCGCAATCTACGGACCTACGCCTCAATTCGTCCGATGGGCCATCTTGCATGATTGTCCATTTCGAGATGTGGACGTCGATAACCTGCCTGATCGAACATTTCGGCAACTTCGCGGTGTGCGTGAATTTTCGCGGGCCAAAACTGAAGCCCGCGTCTTTGAAGATTACTGCTTACACCCGGAGGTGGCTAGTGATGAACCCCAAAGAGCCCGGGGGTTTCATCAAAATGAAGTACTTGCCGCGTTGGGCGAACCGGAATTTGTTGCAAAGACTTGCCGGCAGTGCCCTGCGAACGCACTTTCTGACCTTCGTTCGGAAGCCTGGGCTGGCTGTTATGGAGTGTTGGCAGCGACAAGCGGTTTTGATTTTGAGACATTGGTAACTTCATCAGTAGATTTTGACAACCTGGGAAGTTATCCCCTTTATCAGCCCGGTCGGTTTGACTTTGTCGAATTGATTGAACAGGCTTTCGATGATCTGCCTCAGGAAGTTGTGGCCAATTTGTTTCCGCCGACCTCGCCACGTTGGTTTGGGATTTGGAAGAACGGGGGATTTGAACCTCAACAGCTTCGTGTTCTTCGGGAGTTGCTCAATCTCATTGTAAGACGTTGTCTTGATTTGGACGCACTCCCTGCGGAGATCCGTGAGGTGGTTCAGCTCAAATCCGCCGTCGATCGCTGTATTAAATTTGACCTCGTGTTGAGTGTCGAGTTGGTGCCTCCGGGGCACTCTGATGGAATGACATGGGTGATCAACTCGCACTGCCCGGATTGTAAAATGAGTATGTTGGGCGATGTTGATCGGTGTCTGGCCTGCGGAAGAGTCGGGGGGGCGCAAGGCATTCGCAAGAGTAGAGTTCTCGGGTCGAGACCCTACGTTAATCTCGACGGTGTGCTGGGCGAAAAAAAAACCGTCGAGCTATTGGCTCGGTACGAGCAAGGAAAAAAGAAAACCTAAGAGACGTCTAGGAAATCGATTGGGAAATTTGGACAAACCGACTGGTGGCACGACAGCAGCGAGTAAAGACAAATACCGCTATCAAAACAAGATCAACGTTTCAGCAGGGCTCGCACTGAACTCATTGTTGTAAAGTCACGGTGTTTTGTTTCTAGGTTCTCTAGTTGTTGATCGAGCCAGTTTGAAAGATCGTTGATGCTTTCAAAACTAATGCCGCCTTGGGAATCCTTGTAATTCTCGACACGACTATGGTTTGAGTTTTCAATTTTATTTTTTTGTAACACCTTAGGCCTCCTCCGTGGGGTTGATTGATGAGTTGATCTCTTTTTCTTTCCCCTCTCTTTAGTTAGTACGCACAAACGGTGCCGTTCTTGTTGGAAAACCTTGTTTAATTCTAAGTAATTGCTAAATATGGGTTTGTGGGGTTTTTCGCCCCGTTTGGTAAACCGGTTTTCGAGTGTTTTTGATAACAGAAGGGGTCGAAATGATCCCTTGCTTAACAGTGTTCGAAACTGCAGATCTCTTGGGGAAATTGGCAACTAACAACGGCCTGGGTTAGCGAAGGTGTTTGTTTTCGCCCCGTTGTTTGATTATCGGAAGACGCCCGTCACCGCCGCCATTTTAAATGGAATTAGTTTGTCGGCTGCGAGCGATAGGGGCGGTTGAAAATCAGATTTGTGGGTAGCCTGGTTTAAAACGTTAGGGCTCTGCGTTCCCCTTGGACTTCTATTCGGCTTTGTCATTTTTGGACAGCCGATCGAGTGCCATTTGATAGACTTTTTTGAATTCTTGTTTTTCGTCGTGATTTAAAATCAGATTTGAAAACAGACAAACGAGTGCAATCGCTCCGAGTAGCCCTGTCGCAATCAGCGGATTGGTCAGCAGGATTAGAGGGATCAAGCTGCAAATCCAAATGCCGGAATTCATCGAGCATCCAAAACGGTGATTCATCAAGACCATCAGCGCAACCAATGCACCGTTGCCGCATGCTGTTCCGATCACTGCTCCGGGCAGGCCGATTCTTGGAATGAGAATAATATTGACTACGATATTTACCAGTAGTCCAATACCACTGACCAGCGTTGCCCATTTCCCTTTTTCGGCGACCCATAAATAATCTTGTGCTACCGTCATAAGTCCGAACCAAATGCAATAGACAAGGGTCAGTGGTAAGATCGCCAGGCCATCGTTGTAGCGACCTTGAAGAACCCAATCAAACAAGAGAGGGGCGGCAAAGAGGATTCCAATTCCCGCTGCAGTGAAAGAGACCGAAATTAGTTTGAACGACCAGTTCAGTTGCTTTTGGGCTTTTGCTTTGTCGTTGGATTCCCAGGCTTGGCTGAGGTACGGAATTAGAACACCCGCAAGCATTGCTGCAATGCTAACTAGTACCAGGGGTACAACTCGGCCGCTGTGGTATTGTCCCACAGATTTCAGAGCCATTTCTGGAGAGCTAGATGACCAGTGCAGGAGCATGTATCGATCTGAGACTTCGATTGAATTGCTCAATAGGTTCGTCGCCCACATCCAGGCAGCGTAGGGTGCGATGCGTTTCCACATGGTTGAATGCGTCAAGTTTTCGCCATCATTGCGAAGGCCTGCGCGGTGTTTCCAGAGTATCCAAATGGCAGGAAGCATTCCTACAAGGCAGGAAATTGTAAACGCAAACGTAGCGGCGGAAGCCTTGTTCTGCCAAAGCAGTAATAGTAGCACTCCGGCAACGGCGAATGTGATTCCGGAGATGAATCGAGATATGGTTACCACGCGGACTTGCCGAAGAGATTCTAGAAGTGCTCCAACAAAGTTAAACGCGCTGACTGCGATAATTGCAATTCCAAGGTAGCGAGCCAAGACAATTTGAGTTGGGTCCCGGAAAAGTAGCTGGGCCGTTATGCTTGGGAATACAAAAATCAAAATCGAAATCATTAAGGTTGTGCAGCCGCTGATAGCGGCCACTCGTAACAAAAAGGTTCTTAATTGTCCTCTTTGCTGGTAGTGCTCGGTAAATTTTCCAAAACAGCCGGGCAATCCAATGACAGCGAAAGGGACCAAGAGCATGAGATAGCTCCAAGCCATCGACCACTGTCCGAGTTGCTGGTCCGACATGAGGCGGCAGAAAAGCAGGCCACGTCCGAATCCGATGGCGCGTTGGCTGACCGTAAGGACGAGTGCAAATGCCAAACCAATGGCGATTGAGTCTGAAACGAACGTTACAGGAGCTTTTTGTTCGTTTTTGAGCAATTGAGGGTCGGCTTTAGGGTTTGCGGCTGCCATGGCATCGTGGGCTAGTGCGTTTACGGGATTAATCAAAATGTTGGTTATTTACGGGTGCAAACTGGTAAAACTCTCCAAGTTGGACGCAAAACGCCTTTCCACTGCTTGGCTGAAGCAAGGATGGGACTGTGGTGCAGGTTGTAGCGATTTGCGGTGAATCGTCTCCTTGATCGGCAGCGAGGCGTAAAACCGCTGCTGAGGAGGTTTGGGGAGTCTGAGAGCTTGGTGAGATGCGGTCTGCGAATGAGCCGAGGACGGTCAACTGGTTAGTTTTCGAGTTTGCGTTTCGGAACTTAATGTTCCGTCGATTGTGAATTTTGCAGAACGTGTGCGAAGTCCTATTTGCCCCTGTTCATTGGTTGGCTCGGCATGATAAACTGAAGTCATTCGTTCTTAATGGCAGACGTGCCATTTCTGAGACTTTTTATGGATTAAGAGATTGCCAGAGCTTCCAACACAAGGGGATGACCAGTTAGGTGATCCTTTGAAAATTGATTTTTCCATTGTAGCGCGGGATTTAAAACTTCCACCCGAGAAGATTGCAAAGACCGTCGAGTTACTGGATGCTGGAAATACGATCCCGTTCGTAACCCGCTTCCGAAAAGACTTGACCGGTGGGCTCAATGAGCAGCAGGTCTTAGCGATCAAGCAGAGGGTAGGACAGCTTCGCGCACTGGCTGAGAGGAAAACATTTGTCCTGAAATCGATTGATTCGCAAGGCAACCTCTCCGAAGACCTGGCGTTGCAAATAAAAAAGGCAACGACGAGTCGTCGTTTGGAGGACTTGTACCTCCCCTTCAAGCCCCAAAAACAGTCCCGAGCGGCCTTGGCAAGACAGCAAGGGTTAGAACCGCTGGCCGATGATATTTTGCAGGCGAACTCTCCTGATGTCGAGATTGCCACGCGAGCGACTGAGTTTGTGCGGGTCGATAAAGGATTGAATTCAGTCGACGATGTTATCAAAGGTGTCGGGGATATATTAGCGGAGAAGTTCAGCGGGAACGATGAACTCCGGAGTAAACTGCGGCGGATAATGTGGTCCGATGGAAAGCTCGCAGCGGAGTCGATTGTCAAGCCAGAGCAGAAGTCCGAACCGGATTCGGTCACGCCAGCGACAAATGAGACAGGCGCTAATGAGCCTGCGGCAACCACTGAGACCGTTTCCACGAGTGAGCCACAGGATAGTCCAGAGACGAGCAAGCAACAGGCGAAAATTGATTCGGATCAACCCGTCGAAGGTGCGACTCCGTTGAAGGCAGTTTCAGAGGCAACGCCGGTTGAAACAGCAACGCCGGTTGAAACAGCACCGGCGGTTGAAGCGGATCCGGCAGTTGAAACAGCGTCTGAGGGTCCTAGTGAGAACGGTCAGAATCAAGAAGACAAGCAGGGCGACGCCGTCGTTGAGGAAGAGGCAGTAGCCAAGGGTTCGCCTGTTGAAGCGGAGGCTTCGGAAGCAGCGGTTGTTCAATCGCCGAATGAAGACGCGGCAGCGAATGAAGAGGCAAAGCCAAGCGACGAAGCAACGCCCGGTGAAAAAGGCAGCAAGGATGTGGCGGTAAAGTCAGTTAGTGAAGACGCGGTTGCCTCAGTTGTTGAAGCGGAGGGTGCGGAATCGACAGCCAAGCCGAAGAAGAAGAAAAAGAAGAAGAAAAAGAAGAAGCCGGTTGAAGATCCTTTCAAGGACTACAAGGATTTCGCCCAGCCGATCAAGCAACTCCCTCACCATCGCGTTCTCGCGATTAATCGTGGGGAGAGATCAGGCAATCTTCGCGTAAAAATATTAGTCGAGGGCGACGCTCTAACGACCATGGCAGACTCCCTATTGGTGCCGGCCGATCATCCTTTTCGTGAATTTTTACTAAAGTGTTCCAATGACGCCCTGAGCCGCCTAATCCAACCGGGACTAGAGCGTGAAATACGCCGTGAATTGACAGAGGTAGCCGAGCAGCACGCGGTTGAAGTCTTTGCTAATAACCTGCGGAATCTGCTGTTGCAACCTCCGATGAGAAATCGCAAAGTAATGGCGATTGACCCCGGTTTTAAACGAGGTTGTTCGGTTGCAGTGCTGGATGCTTCGGGGAATCTATTGGATTCAGGGCACGTATTTGTCGTGGGGAATCAGACTCGGCGCGATGAGAGCAAACAAAAACTGGCTGTCTGGGTGAAGCAACATCAAGTCGATTTGATCGCGATTGGAAATGGTGCGGCGTGTCGTCAAACGGAGCAGTTGGTTTCTGATTTAATTGCTGACGAACTGCAGGAATTTAAAACAACTTACACGATGGTCAATGAGGCTGGTGCCAGTATTTATTCGACCAGCGAGATTGGCCGAGTCGAGCACGCTGAGTTGTCGCCGTCCATTCGAAGTGCGGTATCAATCGGGCGGCGTTTGCAAGATCCACTGTCGGAGTTAGTTAAGATTAGCCCTGCCAATATTGGCGTGGGGATGTATCAGCACGATGTAAAAGCTAAACACCTTAGCGAATCACTTGACGAAGTCGTGCGTTTCTGTGTCAACCAAGTTGGCGTTGATGTCAATACGGCAAGCCCTTCGTTACTAAAATACGTCTCCGGTTTGAATTCGTTAACCGCTCGGCGGGTCGTAGAGTACAGGCAGGAGCACGGAAGATTTGAAAATCGCGACGACCTGAAGAAGGTCAGTGGTTTTGGCGATGCGACTTTCGTTCAGGCGGCAGGTTTTTTACGTGTGCACGGAGGTGATTCTCCATTGGATTGCACATCGATTCACCCCGAGAGTTACGGTATCGCAAGCGATGTGCTTGACCGAATAGGCGTCTCAATGGAAGAGTTTTTTGCTCGGGAAATTGCCTACGGAAAGGCGAGGGCTTTGGCTGCGGTTGTTGAAGCCCCGGTTGTTGAGACTCCGGCAGTTGAGACTCCGGCAGTTGAGACTCCGGCAGTTGAGACTCCAGCAGTTGAAATTCCAGCAGTTGAAATTCCAGCAGTTGAAGTTCCAGCAGTTGAAGTTCCAGCCGGTTCCGTTGAAGGCGACCAAGGTGGGGCTGCGTTGGAAGGGACAGTTTCCGCAAACCCTTCCGAAGGCATTCCTGAGGCGGAGAAATCTGAGGCGGAGAAATCTGAGGCGGAGAAATCTGAGGCGGAAGCTGCGATGGTTCGGATGCAGGCGGAGCGAGAAAAACGATCTGCCAACCGCAAAGAACTTTTAAAGAAGATCAATGACCTCGACGTTCAGGCACTTGCTGATCAGCATGTTGCCGGCCGGCTTTTGGTTAGAGATATTTTACTCGCGCTCAAACGCCCTCAGTGGGATCCGCGAGACAAGGTTAATAAACCTATCTTCAGGCGTGGGATCATTAAGGTTGATGATTTAAAATCAGAAATGCAACTTGATGCTCAGGTTGTCAATGTTGTTGATTTTGGAGTCTTTGTGGATATCGGACTTGGCGAGAGTTCGTTAGTTCACGTTAGCCAGCTATCGAATCACTTTATTAAAGATCCCCATCGATTCTTTTCAGTCGGCGATGTGTTGAAAGTTTGGGTGAGTGAAATTGATGCAGAGCGTCGTCGCGTTAAATTGACGGCGATTCGCCCAGGCAGCAAAAAGCCTTCCGGTCGTCGAGGTAAAAGTGGCAAGCCAGCGGAATCGCGGGGTGAGTCAAAGAGTGGAGCGACCGATCGTCAGTCGGGTTCATCACCTGCCGGCACGAGAAAGCCCGGCAAGTATGGTGGCGGGAAGGGGAGATCGACCAGTCGTCCCGGGTACGCCAAAGGCACGTTTAATAAGAAGAGCTTTGCGAAAAAAGCAAAGCCCAAAGTGGTTAAGCCGATTACCGACAAGATGTTGAAGGGTGACGAACCGATGCGGTCTTTTTCTGACTTGGCTCAATTCGTTAATAAAAGTCCCCAGGATTCTGAAAAGAAGACTGACGGGCAAAAATAATGAAAGCCTTCTAGGCAGTGTTTTTGAAGTTGTAGCGTCCGGCAGTTAGGTGCCATTCCAAAGCTGACGCTTTCTATTTTGAACTGAAATGTAGACTGAATATATTACTCATGGAATTTGAAGATAAACTTCAGCGGGCGATTCAGCGAGGGCAAGAGCGTACTTCAGCGAGGGCTAACGCTCAAAAGAAGGTCGAGGCGAGTAAAGAGGATATTCGTAATCGGCACAACGAATTTCGTTTGAATCTGTCAGATCATATCGAAGCTTGCTTGAAGAAATTAGCACAGCACTTCCCGGGGTTTGATTATGAAACGATTTACGGTGCAAAGGGTTGGGGCGGTGCTGTTTCTCGGAACGACATTGATCGTGGGCCCGACGGCCGAGCGGGTTCTTTTTTTAGCCGGGTCGAATTGACCGTGCGTCCCCCCAATGAATTTAATGTCGTTAATATTGCCGGAAAAGGAACGATTCGGGATAAGGAAATCTTTAATTGGAACTACTTTGAAGATGTCCTAGAAGCTGGTCAGGATGATTTTAAAGCGAAGATTGATAAGTGGGTGTTAGAATTCGCTGAGCAATTTGCGACACGTTGAATTCTTTTTAGATTTCCGATTTCGATTGATCGCCGATTTCATAGTTGATTTTGTTGATTGGATTTGAGTGCTATGGGAAATACGCCCCGTGAACTTAGAGGGTCTTCGAAGCGTTATCTGACCATTGGTGTCGCCACGTTAGTCGTCGTTTTAGCGGGTGGTTGGTTCGTTCGCCAATGGACGGTAGTTGACGGGGGCGAAAGCCAGGTCGTGCCAGTTGTCGTCAGCACTGAATCTAAAACCAGTGGCAATGAGTCAAACTATACCCTGCCTGCTAATGCAATTACTGCTGACATAAACCAGCAGTTGATTGACGAAGCTGAGCACCCTTTTGATCCGTTACTGGAGATTGCGGACAGAAGCATCAAGTTCATCGACGAAAATATTGTTGACTATCGAGCGAGGTTAACCAGCCAGGTTGAATTCGCTGGAGAAATTCAGCCGGAGAAGCAACTTGAAGTCAAGATTCGACATGCGGGCCAAGTGGGGGAATCGGAGGTTCCATTTTCTGTCTACACCAAGTTTCTTTCACCTGAAGAAAATGCTGGCCAAGAAGCAATTTGGATCGAGGGAGAAAATGACGGGAAGTTAATTGCCCATACGACCGGCTTGCTGAATGTTAAGCGATTCTATCTAGATCCCAGCGGGCCAATTGCGATGAAGGGAAACCGGTATCCTATCTGGGAGATTGGCTTCCGAAACCTGATTGTAAAAATGGCAGAAATTGGCCGTGCAGATCGAGAACACGGAGAATGTCAGGTAACCGTTTATCGGCAAGTCGATATCAATGGTTGTATCTGCACAATGCTGGAAGCGATTCATCCACAGCAACGCGATCATTTTCAGTTTCACATCGCACGAATTTATATCGACGACGAGCGGAACATTCCCGTTGCCTATGAGGGGTATGGATGGCCCAAGAATCCGTCTGACGAACCGCCGCTGATCGAGCGATACTATTACACTCAGATCGAGCTGAATGTTGGTTTGAAGGACGTTGAATTCTCTTGTGATAATCCGGATTACGGCTATCCCGGGTGGTAGAGCTTGGGATTGTTTGAGTCTATTTAAGGTTTAACGCTTTCATTCCCTGGTCGAAGACAATGTCTGTTGGGATTCCACGTTGATTGACTCTCTCGAGATCCGCTTTTAGGATTTCTCCAACAAACCCCATTTTTTCAGCAAAATTGCGAGCCGCTTCATAATCGCCATTGCCTTGGAGTTGCAAGATTTGGTCGGACAGTTGTGCGATTGCTAGTTTCATTTTGTCCATGTTGACGCGATATTGACCTGACTCATTTCGGGTAAAGGCACCGCGTTCTTTGAAGAAGTTGAAACGGATCATGTTGGCTTTTCCGTGGGCGCTGCTCGCACCAAAGCGAACGCTTCTGAAAATGCCCGCCATGAATGTCACGTAGTAGTCTTCTAGGGTGCCCTCTGTGATTTCTCCGTTTTCCAATAGCTTGGAAACCATGTAGAGTCCGAGAATGTCTGCTTTGCCTTCTTCGAGGGCACTCGAAGTTTCTCTAAGGGCTTCACGAACTCTTCCTTTGCCCGTGATCGTGTTTTTAATTCCGAGTCCATGGGCAACTTCATGGAACATTGTGTTGGAGAAAAATGCATTGAACGTGATATGTTTTTGTTGATCAGGAACGATCAGCAGTTCTGCAATCGGAACGAGAATCTGATCGAATTTAGCTTGCATTGCATTTTTCAGCTGAAGGCGGCGGGAGCCTTTTTTAAGTTGGACTTCTTCATCGTTGGGTAGGTTGATTGCAATTGTTTTAGATCCAGAATTGCAATCGCCGGCATAAAAAATAACGTCATATGCATTGAGGTCAGAGTTAGTGCCGGGAGTCTCCTGTTTGTATTTGTCAGCGACGGGTAGTCCTTTTTGGAGCTCAGGTAACATGGCTGCATATTTGGTTAACCGTTCGCTCCAGGATAGATCTTTGATAAGGACATAGCTTTCACAGGCGGCCTTGTAGCCGTAAAGTTGATCTTCGTAAGTTTCGATGGGGCCGATGACAATATCGATATCATTTGTTTTCATTTCCATCCAGGCAAAGTCACTCGGCTGGTATTGGTTGCTTAAAAGTGCTTCGCTTCTTGCCAGCAGGTAAGCCTTAAATCCATCGTCTTCGGCGAGGTCGGCAGCTTCCCGTAACTTGGCTGCGGCTGCTTTAAATTCTGTTTGAAAGTAGTCGCTGTAGGGAATGGAGTATAGTTCCTTTGTCTTAGGGTTTCTGCGTACCATGGTGTACAAATTCTTAAGATCCGGGGAAGCTGCGACGGCAGTTTCGAATTCATCTTTGCTCATGTCACTCGGATAGAAATTAGATCCCAGCGGTTTGGGGCTTTGACCTGAGATGAACGGACGGTTTTCCTGTAGTCGCTCCCAAGGGCCGTAGTTGATTTGA
>Ga0214481_100694_pt1 | contig 16220 bp, 8 predicted proteins | sample M1_20Mar14CPVII9_4_FD_165057 | JGI IMG/M metagenome (GOLD analysis project Ga0214481, IMG submission 165057) | Marine eukaryotic communities from Monterey Bay, California, United States - M1_20Mar14CPVII9sort6BwellG10 | ecosystem: Environmental > Aquatic > Marine > Unclassified | place: USA...
TGTATTGTTTGTTGTTCTGTATTTATGATAATTGTTGTAGGTATGTGATGTTTTGATGTGATGTTGTATCCATGTGCTATTGTAGAAAACCAATATACTATCATAATCTACAGATTCTAAAGAATATCGTGGTATATCGGTTTTACTTCTCATATTGAATTATCGTATAGATATCGACGTTGCCATCTCTAGCCTATCGATTTGCATTTTTTTCGAACTTGATGGTAATTTTCTCTAGCTTATATTGCAATTGCAAATCGCCCCCGATGCAATATCGTCGAACACAAATGGACGTAGAATTAACCGTAGATTACGATAATACTACCGTAGATTACGATAATACTATCAATAAATGGCGTAGGTATACTATTGATGGAGATATTCCGTCGATAAGTTAATGTTGATGGTGCATCAGCCCACCGTCGAAATTTCAATTGGCGATATCTTCAACACAAATCAATATGAGAGGGAAAATCGACATGCTGTAATAATCTACGTGATCTGTAGATTAACGTGGTATATCGGTTTTACCTCTCATATTGATTCGTCATATTGATATTGCCGTCGCCATTGGGCATATTACATAGTTCAATCAAACGGTAAGAAAAAGGAAAAAGATACCATGACGCGTGTTGATCTTGGTATCCACGTTTTTGTAACAGACAAATAAACATATCCCCAGTCCCCTTCAGAGTTTTTGTGAAAACTGACAATATACATGTACCTAAAGAGGGCAGATTTTGCATAAAACTCGTCCCTTTGAGCCTTCAATTGATAGTGTTGCAGCTCTATTCATAACGAGATATATGCCATCTATAACAACCTTGTCCCCTTCAATTCAGATATGTAGTTGAGACAAATCCCTCCCTATATTAGTTGCTATGAAGTTGATTGTTGTTTGTGCATACTATGCAAAATCCGCCCACTCGAATTTGTTATTAAATACTAGTAATCGATGGTGCCGCAATAACCACTACTCGTTCCTCATTCTGTTCCATATTAACCATCATATTAGGTACTAATACTAATACTCGTAATTGAGCCTGTTGTTGATACAGGATCTCTTGTTATTGTTGTAGTTGCACTTAATCAATCAATTTTATATCATGTGTTCTTTTCAATAGGTAGATGACTCTATTCAACCAACAAATCATATCTACACCAACTGTTAACGACAATGGATTATTGTTCATTACCCGACATAGTATGCAGCGTCAATAGACTGCAGAGACTATCGTTGTATATCCCTAGACTGATATACGGCTTTACTTTACAGTATCACTTGGTTCTTTACTAATTATTCCTACTATGAGACCAGGTTAAAAGAGGTGTAAATCCTCAACAAAACGGCGATTCAACGTACTTCAACATACATTGCAATACGGGAGTCCATAATCTAGTTGGGATGATCAGAATGGCATTGTCGTTGTCACTCCCCTGTCATTCTAGGTCTTACCGATCTCAGAAGAACTTGTATCAATATCGTAGGGCCCTGATCCTTACTACCATCATAGATTGTAACTCTGATCCTCATGCAATCATATTGATTAATTGTATCCTTGTAATATCCGAGATGTCCATAACGATTATAATGTCCGTGGGTATGTACGATGCCGTGGTTTAGTCCGTGGGACATAGTAAAGCCAGCAGTATCCATGTTATTATCAGTAGTTGATGTCAAATGTGTACTACAGTTAATGTCATGTGTGTTAATACTAACATCCGATATGTATTCGTCGCTACTACTGTCAAAGTTACCTTGATCCTCGTCATTATCGTTACGATCCAATGGATCCTCGAATGTGAAAGTAGACATATTGTTAGATACGCCCCGACTACTACCATTATATGATGTGCCCATCATTCTACTCTCCCTGCTGATTCTATCACTATCATCATTAATCAATGCCACGTGGTGCCATCCATTGGATACTGATACCGAATTGGGATTGTCCATGTCATAACCAATGTTAATAGATGATGTGCCGTGCCCAGTACTGATCGATCTATATCCATCAATATTACTATCAGTAACGGTACTAATATCAATATCATCAGAAGTTGGTATCTCCCCATAGTCAAACAATCTAGTGACTGATTTCATATCGGTAGGATGGATGTACTTATGACGTAACAGCATGCCTCCAATTATAGTATTACAGTGTCTATGCTGCTGCGTGACTGTCCCGGATGTAACTAATACGTGACCATCCATAATAACAACATCAGTTGCCGCTCCACCGTATCATTGACGATAAGTGACGTACCATATGAGGTTTGAACAAATTGACGTGTTGTGTATGATGCAATGGTTGTGATATTGGAACTATTATTCTCAGTACCGGCACTGTTAGCTGTTGTGTTGCTCTGTCAAAGATATAACGTACCAATTGTATCATTAACATAACAACGATGTGACATATCTATTGTGCCACTAACATAGTCAATACTAATGCCAATATTATTATTCGAGTTGATGCCAATGGCATAAGTTTGTGTGCCTGTTGTATCTTCCACCGATAGTTGTGGCCTACCATCTTGTTCACATACTCCCCATATGATGTCCTCCTTGTGACGATGTAATTCCAATAATTTCTCAAGACATCGGATGGGTTGTCCTTTCCATTGATGAAGGAGTATACATATGATACCGGCACATTTGCTTCCTGAACATGGTGATAGAGGAATATCAGATGCTGCTTGTGGAGTTCTGATCAGTGAATTATTGGACATGGCGAAGCATATCAAATTGGTATTCTCTCCCCATCGATAAACATATGATGGTGTAACTTGAGGGTCATGTGTTTTAGTAGAGGTTCCTGCCATTTCAACCGTCCATCTAGGGTCCGGTAGTGAATCATCGTTGTCGTCATGATAATCAACTTTGGGCTGAAGACTTACTCTTAGCTCATCGCTAATCGTCCAGACGTCCAATTGACACAATACCATCCCAGTTTTCGGGTTAAACACGTCGAAGGTCATACCCCCCACCATAACGGTATACGTCAAAGCAATACTTACTATAGTATGCATATCATATACAGTAAACGCTTGACCGGTGAACCTACACACATAAGTCATGATATGTCTCAAATCCCTAACAACAATGGGGTTATCATCATACTCTCCCCATGCTCCACGGTCTACGACGACCTTCTCAGCATACTCTCCTTCCAACCTGACATGACGTGTACAACCTGACTCTTCTCCCCATGCCCACAAGGCCTTTGGAAACGGTAATGGACCTTGATTCGACGTATGAATTGCAAAAACATTAGCACTAAACGATATACTAGGATCAACAACATTCCATGCATCCCCCATCTCCCCATTATATCCATTATTCTTCTCCAACAAGGTGACGGGTGAAGACGATTGGAATAATTCTGATGCTTGTGAGTGGATACAACGGGTACCTGGCATTGTATAGGAGCGTACCGGTGAAGTGGCATATTCACGTTTGATGCCATTGGCACGAATACGGCGGTATACTCCTCCCCTCATTGAGATGACTTTCCTTCTAGCAAGGAACATACGAGCATAGCTCTGGATAATGACAACACTTGGTTGTATCTTGGGGACAGCCTTGTGGTACAGTCTTCTAGATCCGGTGAAACGCCTGGCGATGTCACGTCGGGTACTCTTTTCTTCTTTTCTCATGACCTTGCGGATGATGTCGAGGTCCGAATCTTTTGAATTCCTACATTCGGCGGCATCAAGCATGCGAGGAATATCATTCTCGGCACCACTAATATTTGTATCGGAACTTTCCAAACCACTATCAGGATCACTGCTACCCCCTCCAAACAATTTAATCTCCTCATCCTTACCGTCCACAACATTAATCCTCCCTTCCGTGGCCTCCCCATAATAATTAATCCTATTGGTTGCTGGATTAATAACTATATCCTCCCGTGCTGTTGATATCCCACCACCACTAACCTCCCCTCCATCCGTACCATTTAATCCGCCATTAATATTACCCTCCCCCCTGTCCTTAGCATTAGACGACGTGGTATTGTCATCACCAGTTACCAATTCAGTTTGGGGTTCCTTATTCTTTGTTGTCGCAATTATATCCAAAGAATGTTCCGGAGGGTTATTATTTTTACATAGTTACGGTGGATAAATCTTGGGAGAGAACTCGGTTGATATAATCAATAAAATATTCGTCCCAGTGTAATAGTGGTGGTCAATTAATCTCGTCCCAATATAACTCGGAAGTATATTCTGTACACATTGCAATGTCTTCAGTGATGGGGTTAAAATGAGTTGCCCATAAATTAATATCATGTACTGAAGTAGTAGTCCTGTTACTATCTTGTCCCAGTCTGCCCCGCCATTGTTGATGTTTCAAAGCCTCGTCTTCATCATATAGGACAGGTGCATAAACTTTGAATTCATCCATGATAAAGTCCTCAAATTGCGAACGCGTTGTTCCTAGAATATCAAATAATCCACCATCATTTGGGCCATACCGGTTTTGACAGTTATTAAGGAAGGAATAGAGTGCAAGGAGATCCTCGTATTGTTCTTCAGTGAACATCTTCTTCTTATTACCGTCGTCCTTATCCTTCCACCTTAATCCAATAATTGAGGCTGGGGTACGAATATAATCTAGCAACATAGGGAGTGTAGATGCGCTTTCTCTTATTGCAATGCTAATCTGGGTATTGTTGTTACCGTCGAGTAATACATTTGTTATGTGCATGTGCACTAATTTATTATTGTTCTTATTGTTAGAAGGGCTACGCCCCAATCCTCCTTTGGCGTTCTCTACTTCCAATGACGTAAGGTTCGTGAGGTTGGTGCCTCGTTCATTGCTCACAGGAACAGGGGTGATCATAGCCTTGGGTATGAGATTCGGAAATGTATCTGGGACCGGTGTATCAGATGCCATGGTTGATGTTGGTTAGATGCTACTCTCGTTTCACGGATTTGTTATTAAATACTTGTAATCTTTTCTACAAGTAACTCGCCATCTTAGTTTGTCATTGATGGTTGTTGCACCACGCTAATTATTGTAAACTGAATCGCAAAGGTTGAATTCTTGCTAGATCTTCCTTCTCAAAGTATGCACTAATTGACTGACTGTAATATTGCCACAACTCGTAGACTATTGCAAATATTACACTAAATCGTTACGGTCAACCTATGGTTGATAGGTAAAGTCCGAGACTCTTTAATCTGTTAACGACAATGGATTATCGTTCATTACCCGACATAGTATGCAGCGTCAATAGACTGCAGAGACTATCGTTGTATATCCCTAGACTGATATACGGCTTTACTTTACAGTATCACTTGGTTCTTTACTAATTATTCCTACTATGAGACCAGGTTAAAAGAGGTGTAAATCCTCAACAAAACGGCGATTCAACGTACTTCAACATACATTGCAATACGGGAGTCCATAATCTAGTTGGGATGATCAGAATGGCATTGTCGTTGTCACCAACTGAACTATAATATGAACCAACAGCGATCGTGGGGGTATATTACAACACTTCTCTACTCCGTATGATACGCCAACGCTCGAGTAATTCCGATATCTTGCAACCACGATGCACATCAACTGTCAACTTGGGAGCAGTCTATAGTGATACATGCACGAGGATAATATATATCGCACGCCAGCAGATCTAGGACGATCAATCAAGAGTACGTTGGTATAATGCCATATATCTAGCACTTGTAGTTACGTAGTATTGGAGCAAAGAAGCAGAAGGCCATTGTTTTAGTAGTTTCGGGGGTGATTTGTGAATTATAAAGGATACCGGTGGTTTTTCTAGAATCTTACTGTGAGAGCACTAACAAAAATTAGTAGTATTTTATCTTACTGTGGGCACTACTCTTGGTCTTTTTCCACCCTCCGATAACCTCACTTTTGGGGAGTAGATATCTGAAATTTCCCATAATGTACTGTGTGTCCGCTAAGAAAAAACCACTTTGGTCGTTTATGGCTGATGATAGGCTTGATGGCAACATAGATAACCTAGAACAACTATATGCTGTAACAGTCTATGATACTTGTATTATATTTTAACTATACACAATAATAACCGTGGACGCGGCGAGGTCTGTATAGCACAACAGTCGAGCTATCGTTCATAGATTGAAATTGAATGAACACATGATGCGCACTTTTGATGGACAGGATGGATATGTTCGGACGACGACGACAACAACAATTGCAATACCATTGATGAGCATGTATTGGCATACAATCTAGTGCAATGGCCTACCATAGCAGCCACTCGACTGTGTGCTTTCCATTGCAATTTGCAATTGCAATTCACATGAAAACTCAAAGCCAGCAGCTAGTTAGTTAAATGCCATCAACAACAACACTATTGAGCGGTAAAACTGATATACTGCGATAAGGATAGTTGGCCGTAGTATTGGTGATGTGGGCCGTGAGAGATATCTGCGTTGCTATCAAGCTATTAACATGCGTGTGCAGGTCAAATTGATAATTGATGGTACAAATCTGTAGTATCATTCGGGTGTGGCACATGAAAAAATAACGCTCAGAGCATTATTTTGACTTTAATTGGCCATATCTCCCTCAATATTCCGCGTAGGAGCATGTTTGAGGGCATTTTCGGAATCTACGGTTAATTCTGCGTCCGAATACATAGCAAAAATGTATATTGCAAATGACTAGCTCAAATAACGCTCTGAGGGTTATTATTTTTCTACTATTCCTATGTAGATTATTAGTATAAATTACGTCGGCATCTCTACCCTAGCAAGCGACCTCTCTGAGCGGTAAAATGATTTTGACTTTAGAGGTAATCAGCGCTAAATTTGTATCACAACTACCTTGAAAAATTAACGATCTGAGCATATTTTTAACGCTCTCTTTATGCGCCACACTAGAACGATAGGTACAAAATTTGCACCACAGTACCAATATTTGTACTATTTGGTACACTTATTTTTACTACGAAAGCATGGTACAAATATTTGTACCTTTTTCTGGCATTGAATTTCAATCATCGAAAGGTATCCTGATATTGTGTGCATTTTAGGGGGCATATGCATGATATATGCCCCCAATTCACTTTTCTCCAGGAAGCTGCGAGCATCGCTATGAGATGAGACAAGATGAAACGAGGTCAACGCATGTGTTGAGTTTTCGTGTTTTCATTTGAAGATACCGATGTGCACAATGCACGCAGCTTCCTGAAATGAAATTAAGCGGTGAAAGAAATGTGCATGCCTCTTCGGTATCTTTTTCACTGCTTTCATAAAAGTTACTAGGTGATGCGTTCAAAGAAACTGAAGTTAGATCTTGTCTCATTTCAAGAGAACACATTTTTATGAGATATTAAGAAGGTGAAAGGTATCATTCCAGAAATCTAATCACACTGCAGCCAATATCTGCTTCATGTGAAATCTTTTAGTAGCTCCATCCACAGTCAATTTGGTTTTTTTTTTAATACATCTGAAACATGATTCAATATGGGAGAGGAAATCCTTATAACCATACGTTCAACATACATTTATCGTTTAATGTCGCTAGCTTATGCATTCATTGATGATTTGTTCATATTTCGTGGGGGCATTTCATTACACTTTACCGAATCCATTTGTTCGAGCCCTGTAATCAACTTGACTACTGGAGCTATAACAGCAACACTGAGGTCCCCTACAGAATAATGATAAAAATTGCAAAATGCTTTCAAAGTTCTTACAATGAATTGAAAGCCAATAAAATTCCCGTCATTATCAATTGGAAGCTCCTTGAGTACACTATTTCGAATGCTGTGCGAAGGGGACTCAGCATCATCTATCATCAAGCATGCAAGCAAAACAAAGCCATTGCCGGAAGTAACAAGATTATCCTCCTCCCCTGCTTTTAGTTCATCTAAATCGACATTGCTTACTCTGGACTTGGATCCAAAACTACCTTCCAATATGGAATCTTTAAAACCAGATGTTTTTGACACAATCCATTGGGCAAGCCACGAAATCCCATTGATTTTTTCACTCCCATCAACGTCAACAACAATGCTTTCAATCACACTTTTGGTGGGATTAGGCACCATTTCGATAATGTTTGTCAAGATGTTCAAGCAGAATATTATGTTGTCATAGTTCATTTTCTGAGGAGTGCTCTTAGGTTGCTTTGAGACTGATTGGAACAAGTAGCTAAATATAATATCTAGGCCTGTTATATAACACGATGATTTGCTGCCTTGTGATGACGCAGGCAGTGGAATATCCCAACAGTGTGGATCTAACAATTGATTGCAAGCAACAGAATTTTCATGAGTCAGGCTTGTCAGAGTTTTCAATGCTAATGAAATTGATTCAAACGTGTGAGAAAATGGATCATTCGTCACCACGAATGAGACCTCGGCAACAGCTCGCAACAAGCTTGGTACTAAGAATGATTCTTGAAGACTGAGCATAATTGAGGCGTTTGGACTAAGACAACATAAATTATCAATCACTTCCGAGAGCAGCGACGCGCGCCGAAGAAGATAAGCGGCGCATACTGAACACTGATTGCAATTCCCTTCTGTGACTCTAAACGAAAGTAGAATCGCGACAAAGGTTTCAGACAATGAACGTGAGTAGTGGTTCAGCGATCCACTCAACCTTAGCATTTCGTTGGCATGAACAATTGGATTTTCACTAGATAAAAAACTTTGCATATGCACATCAGTACCAAGAGAAATACCCTCTTCAGCACAACATTCATCTGCGATATCATCATTCACCGTCGAGAATTTATCCTTTCCTGTGATAATACATTCTGCAGCCAGTAGAGCAAGATGTGATGCGCCAATGTCATCACAGTGTTTCCTGGGTTCAATTCTAGGTATCATGAACGGCATCCAAATGTTGCAAAAGATACAGTCTTCGGAAAAACTATCAAGAGATTCGTCTTTCGCTTTCTCCTGTAATAGTCTCGTACGATAAAATGACAATGCGATCTTTTCATCATATTTCTCCGCAAGTTCATTGGTTTTCCGTTTACAAAAGGCTGTGCTTTCTTTGTCTACCGTAAAATCTAGGCTAGTCAACTCCTCACGCGATACCCCTTGGATTTCATTTACTGCTGATGGCATTAGTTCCAGAGGTATTTTATCACGGGATGTAGCCCTGAGATCGCTTTGAGGGTATCGATTCCTCCTACATTTCCTTCCAATTTTCGTAGGGTCCCCATGTGTTCTTGCACGACTTAACTTCGCAGCGTGCGATTGCAATTTTCTTGATGGTAAACAAAGTTTTGCTGTGGTGGGGTGCGCTCTCTGTGCTCCAACCAAGTATCTTTCATTGTTGGTGTGGGTTCTGTACGCGTTGAGTAGGTATGCGTGGACAACAGGATCATTGGCAACAAGACGTGCAATGCCTTGCAGAGCAGGCTTGTGGCTAAGCACACTTTCTCTTGTCACCTGGACCACCGAACATTTGCTAGATTGGGAAGCTATACTTGATCTGTTAGAAATAGTGCAATCTACACCAATAAAGTATGATATAATTGACAGAGCTTTTGATGAAATAGCGTCATACTTCCTTTGCTCTGACATCTGACCTGAAAAAGCACTGGAGTCCAATTCATTCGTCGGGGAATTGACGTCTTCAGTTTTACAGGAGCTTCTCCCTAACTCAGATTGAATATCACTCTCTCTATTTGGATATTGGAAGCTGCGAGCCTCAATCAATCTACGACAAATGAGAGACACATCCCGCACATTTGGGGCACATGCAACGGACTCAAGGATAGCTTCAAGGGCTCCCACTTTGACAACTCCGGTTTCAATGCCAGTTTCATCACAAGGACTCTTCATTGATGTGGAATAGACAGACAGCATTTTGGAACGAGTGCTGGGATGTGAAATGAGCTCAGCTATATCGCATGAAGCACCAACACTTACAGGGCTGTGCGTGTAGGTAAATGCGGGTGACAAACCTCTACAATCGACTGCTTTCGTTCTACATTGAATGATGGCAGAACAAAGGTATGACAAGTCGTCAATGAGCATACGATAGTTTCCAACATCTTGTGCTGTAGTGGCATCGCGGCGGAATCCTCCCCCGTTGAGCCGAACAATCGGGGCACTCTCAGATTCTTGTATTCCTGATTCTATTGGGTCAGGCTTGTTGGTAGATTCATCGCGGAGGGGGGGACCCCTAAATGAGGCTGGATTTCTGTTTGCCTTGTTGAATCCATTATATACTTTTTTCGATGGATCACTATTGCCCAAAATGTTTGTGTCCTCATTAAAATCACCGCTAACGCTTTCCTTTCCGCACGGAGCCAGTTGTTTGCTTGCCTTGACCCGTTTATGTCTCCTGGCTACAACGCTACGTGCCATTTTTGAATCTTCATTTCCAGTTCTTCTAGCCGTTGGTTGAGGGGGAGAAGTGGCCCTCCCCTCTTCTAACTCTTTTGCCTTTTTGATGGCATGGGCTCCGGTTCGAATAATCTTTCTTGAACGCCTTCTTGCCGTTCGTCCTTTAGGCGGACTTGCCTTGCTTACATCAGATAATGCTGCCTGTGGCAAAGAATTATTCATCATCAAAGCAAAATTACTTGTATCAGCAGGTATCAGTACTCATAATGGATGCAAGAAACGGAACTACGCCACTTTTACTATTTAGAGAGAATATAAAGAAACTATACAGCTATGCCATTGGACATCCTTTAGATTATACAGTTGCGTACTTGATGTAAGAAGGGGGATGAAATAGCCCCACTTGTCCCACTTTGCCACAAATGTAAAAGTACACCTGTTTCTACAGTAATCTCTACATCTGAATTTCAAGCTCTCACAGAAACAAATGATTGCCCTCTTGCTGCGGCTCTCTTTATAAAGTGTCTTAGTCGTCCACGAATATTGCTATTTTCAATATTGTCGTTCGGTGGCGGGTATACTTTGGGAGAAAAATAGAGTCTCTCGATCTGTATTGTGATCTATCGGGGCTAGAAGGAGATACATGAAGTCACAAATATCATAGTCATCAATTCTCTTGTATTCCACTTCGTATTGGATATTTGAATGTGACTGCGATCAATGAAAGTACAATGTTCCCTTTCAATTTGATACTTGTTCTCATATCTTCTCTGACGTAATTCGTTTTATACTTAATCGTATGCCTTTGTCTATTGATCGTCTTTTCGTCATCATTTCTTCAGCAAACTGCTTTTCTTCAAACTTCTTCAAATGATCAAAAATATAGAGCGGCTTGATATAATATCACCCTTATTGACCATTGATTTGATTTGTCCAGCCTGTCTTTGGAGCCTCTTGGATATATTTGAGCAGTTCTTGTTGCTTTCTCATAATCTTTGCACATCTTTTTGGGGTCCACAATAATGCTCGTTCCAATGTTTGTCCTTCTAAATGGTGATAATAGTAATACAACAACTTCCACATTCCTTGACTTCCCATAGTGCAATCTCAATGACTTTTCTATTGTTTCATCTAAATGTTTGCATGTATCCTATCACTTTCAAATGCTCAATCCTCGCTGATTCTTTTCCCTTCTGCTTAAGTGTAGTGTACTCTTCGTCACATCAACAATTGATATATTAAGAGACTCTGGATTTCGAGAGTTCGGAGTAGTACCAACAATATCATCAGCCATCGTCTGTCTAAATGGAGGAGACTTGTTTGCAAAGTTGCACCCCAATCTCAAATAGGGTAGACAATGTATTTGTTTAAAGGCTTCTTTTTTGCCTCTTCAAAATATCCTATTATATCTTGTTAATAATTAATAATACGGTCTCTTGTTGATTTAGCGCACCCCGTCGGAGGACTGTTTATCCCCCAATCTCTTCAGAGATAGATTCAGGTCGGTGAGAGTCCCCTGGTGAGAGTGTGTTAATTCCTAAAAACATTCATTTGAAGAAGATCTATCTACCCCGCGAATACTTTTGACTTAATATCCGGTATCCGCGCATACTTTTTTTGGAATAAAAAAATTGACCACAAGAGCGTCGATGAGGTCGGTTACTTGGTACTGAGAGAATATAATAGACCAGACGACACTTAGAAGGAGCGATTCCACACGCCCAAAGAGCATTATGGGTAGTCAGCATTTTTTTGTATCATCTTTGCTACTACCATTGCGACATACAGTATTCAATAGGTATTCTATAATATTTCCATATCATTATAAAAGTAGAATACGAACAACAATATTAAAAGAAAGTAAACTTCCGAGCCAATCATCAAAATATTTAGAAACATTATGCAATGTAACTTCATTCGATGACGAAGAAGGCAGTGGTGGTATATATTCTATACCTATTGAATGTATAACAGAAAATGATGATGGCGATTACGAGAGTTCAGTATTGCCAATGGATGAAGATTATGAAGATTATGAAAATTCGATATTACCAACAGCTGCTGATATAATGACTGCAGAAGTAAGGGACAAATCCAAACAACAGCTAGTTTTTAATAAAAGTGTATCTAGAGAAAATAATAATACTACAGGAATATCAGTTGAACTACCACCAAATGAAGAATTACCAATACCAATCGAGGGAGAGTATGAAGACGTTTGGTTAGATTCGGGTAATACACCAAAGTTTGATATGGAATTAGCTGATATAACTGCTGCTGATAGAGTAGCATCTACACCTGTCAAGTCTTTCTCGAAAAGAATATCTTCTGTAGAGAATGAAGATTTTAGATTCAATGACAAAAAAACTAGCAATGGGGATTCGTCAACCGCAACCGCAGGACCAATTAAACGTCTACAAAACTTATTATCTGGACACAATGAAGATAAGGTACGTGAGGAAACTGAACGTGCAAGAAAATGGAAGACTTGGATGGCATTTGGACGAAAGGTACGCGAAGCATCTGATTTATCAACACAAGTAGGCAGCAGTGGGGACAGCAGTGAAAAAACATCGTTAGTACCAGATATTATTGACGAAACATTACTTTCCGTGAAGAAAGGACAAGAGTATGTGGTTGTTGCAGTCCCAGCGGAGGCAGCTAATGGTGTAGGTCCAGTTTTGCCATCATTTCCGGGAGGTAAGCTCTTTCAAAAGACCATCGGGAAGACATTACAAGATATTGCATCTTTTCCGGATGCTATCAATGGAGAAAGTATTGGTGGGGTCGGTAGTAATAAAAATGACACTTCAACACCTAGCGCATCAATTGATGAAATAAAGAAAAAGAACACAAGACCTACAATCGAAATAAAGAAGAAGAAAAAGCCTCATCGAAAGCAGAAGAAGAAGCTATTTAACAAAAATAAACAACATAAAAAAGACCCCAAAAAGGAGGGTGCTGAACAAAAAAAAAAACGGTTACAAGAGCGTCATTATCGTGAAGAACGCTGGAAGGAGAGTGGGCGTATTTCCGCAGGTGATTGGAGGCATAATATGATTAATTTACCGAGCTCAACGATATTGAGAGATATACGGAATCCTGTGGCGGCTGTCTTCCTTTGGGCTACAGTTTGGAGTATTATACACAAGTGGTTGACAGGAGTTGTCGCTGCGACTTTTGAATATTCTGTTAGTAGTGGGGTAGCGTTAGGCACCGGATCCTCAACTGATGCCGGTAGACATTGGGTGCAATTTGCAAGTTGGTTTGGACAGAAAATGTGGTTACCGGCCGTACAGCATTCAATGATGGTCAGTGCAATGTCACTGCTGCTTGTGTTCCGAACCAACTCTGCCTACCAACGTTTTGCAGAGGGAAGGTAAGCGTTGGCATTCTTATCGAAATATTTGTTTACTTAATATCTATGCCTACGCTAACGATTTTATTGGATGAATTTAATAGGAAAATCTGGAATGATATCGTAGATACGGCACGCGACTTCTCGAGAATGGTAAAGTTATACGAGTTTGCTATCGGTAGAGAGAAGTGTCGACGCATCAATGCTCTTTTGGCTAGCTTCCCCTACCTATTACGGCATCGTATTCGTCCATCACTCATGACTTTCTACCGTGTCAATGATATGAATATTGAACGCGATAAGAAGAATTCACTTATGCTATACCCAGACGAAAGTCTTCGAGATACTGACACTGCAAATGCCGTCATTGCTTACGATGAGGAGGAGAGAGGATCAAGTAGGAGACAGACAAGAGAGCTTTGTTGGGTAGATAAGAGAACATTGCCCTGGAAACTCATACCAGGCAAAGCTTTGGATCTCTGTGCTAGAGCGCAAAATCGGCCTCTATGGGTGTGTGATCGTATGGCTAAAGAGTTGGCAATGGTGGAAGACTGCCTCCCTCTATTCACTAATCGTGAAAGGCTTGCTTTAATTGCTTACGTGGATAAGTTGTCTAGATCAATTGGATCGTGTGAGAGAATACACCAGACTGTCGTTCCTCTCAATTATGCTAGGCATGCATTAAGGAGTTTGACCGTATGGTTGTGGACACTACCATTTGTTTTGGTTAAGGATTTGGGCCTTTTCACTGGACCGGTAGTTGCCGTTGTTTCATGGGTAAGAAGTTATTTGTTTTGTGTGCTCATAAGATGCAAATAATGTCTTGACTCTATGCGTTTCACAAACATAGATCTTGTTTGGTGTTTATGAAATTGGATCAAGAATTGAGGATCCTTTCCAAGGGACTTTAAGATTGAGTATATATTGTGATGCTATCCGGAGAGATGTCTTAGCAGACGCTATTGCACGTGATACTGCATTTGATTTGGACGAAGAAGGCAACTTTTCTGCAGATGATGGTGAGTATGATGCTATAATTGAATTAGAAAGCGAGAGTGATGAATATGCAAATGATGGCTCCAATAAGACGAGGCAGAAGAAGAAAGTATTAGGATGGGCACTGTGAAGAATAGTCTACACCCTGCAGTTGCATTGGTTATCTACCCACAGCAATCCACGGCAAAGAGAAAACCAGAAGCGACGGTGAATTCCTTGTATCTAGTTTGCTTCTCTATAATCATGGGAATTAGACTAATGGCAAATTTAGCCTAGCCACATTTTTTGTTTCACTGTGACCTAATTATACATACTAAAAAATCTTGCTAATGGCATGGAGGGGAAGGTGGAGGTAATGTTATATAGCTTAATTGTAGGCGATGCTAACAAATAAGTCTGCCAAGGAGAGTATGCCTATCAGGCACCTAACTCTAATAGGAGTGTGTCACTTTTGCAAAATCGAGCACGCAGGATACCTAATCGAAAATAAGTTCCAGTAAGTTCCACAAGTTACTAATGAAATACCGCCGGAACATTACTCACGGGACCCATATTGATTTATGCTGAGGATTAGATACTTTGGAATAGGGCCAGAACCGCTTTAATTGTACCAACAGTATATTACTAACAAAATGAGCCGTTACAACGATATAGTTATTGCAATAATACACAATAATATACAAACATATACATCAATATTATAATTGTTGAGGCTAATAAATAATGATATGTGATGATGTGGTCTACTTAGATGGCGCTGCTGGAGTGCGTACACCTATGTCGGAGGTGCCGCCGTCAAAATGTCGTTTCTTTTAAGGTGCACCTTGTTATGTTAATAATATATTGGGTGGTATGTACAACAATACAACAGCACCAAACAAATAATTGCAATTAGTGTATAGGTTGTTAGATAAATTAGTATTGGTTGCTTAGAGTTTGGAGGGTTTAAATTTGAATGGCAGTGGGTATAATTAATTTAATTGTTGTTGTTTATTGGTTTGGGTGGTGACAACAATTGCAGTTAGTAGGGTGAGATGGGTTAGATTAGCCATGTATCAATGGTTGGTATATGATATAACTCTGGTATAGGTGTTGGAATATTGGTGTTACTTCAATGGAGTCCATTCTCAATCAGCAACAAACAATACACCGCGCAATCTGTAGCGGCCAAAGTAGTACAACAGTATTATGTGATATGTATGGTATTAAGATGGGTGGGTATACTTAATATACAACAGCAAATCTATTGTAGATATATTGTTGTGTTTTTGCCGGATGATTTAGCCTATGAAAGAGGAGGGAGATAGATAATGCACAACAATACATCAACACTTAACAATATACAGCAGGAATATGTTATTTGATATTGATACCATTGTTTGAGTGATTAGGCACTAAAACCATTGGCAAACCGACAATATAATGAGTTTAGATGGGGTAATGAATGTTTTTTTGATGTGTGGAGTTTATTGGATGACAGTATATCAAGTATATGTTTGAGTTTTGGTTAAGTTGAGTTGAGGTGGGGATTGGTTATATAGTTGATGTTTGAG
>Ga0214481_100696_pt1 | contig 16194 bp, 15 predicted proteins | sample M1_20Mar14CPVII9_4_FD_165057 | JGI IMG/M metagenome (GOLD analysis project Ga0214481, IMG submission 165057) | Marine eukaryotic communities from Monterey Bay, California, United States - M1_20Mar14CPVII9sort6BwellG10 | ecosystem: Environmental > Aquatic > Marine > Unclassified | place: USA...
GACCTTCCAAACTTTCTTCATTAAATCTTCTTCTTCTTCTCCTTCTATAGGCACTTCAAAGTATGATGTACCGCCCCTCGTGTACGACATGGCACTTTATATCCAGATGGTTGGGCTATATTCTATTGCAAATATCTATCACTCTGAGGATGAAGATAAAAGATATCTTCTGAAGATTTGTAGCGATAAGATGTGTGCATAAGATGTGCATATGATGTGTTCGTCCAAATTTAATATCCCCACTACCGCAACAACTACTCTGATCTCTCCTTACAGTACACCATAATATATCCCTTTATTGGGTTGCTTTGGCTATATATAAACGCTTATAGTAGAGGCATGCCATCTGTTTGTCCATTTTTCCATTGCCTTTTTGTTTTCCAATTTTACCTGTCCAAGCCCAAGGTCGGTTCACGATTTGTTTACTTTGCACTGGTTGATTTATCTTGAACCGGCCTTAGTTAAAAGATGGTCAGAATTCAAGAATCATATCGCAAGTGCCGCGGCATGCTTGGAAGTTACTATCGTTCTGTTAACCAATGACAATTAATTTAAGTACATAACAGTGTTTATTGTAGGAGGTATTGGATTTATATTGATCATATATCTCTGAGATATAGATATAAAGGAACTTGGCATCTCAACAGCTGTCAAAAAAATTGCGCTGTGTCATTGTCATTGGAGTTGTTACAATAGGTACGATATACAAGCAACAGAACTATAATGATCATGAATAATAATACAATAAATAATCACATTGGTAGCATTGGTACAATGCTGATAGTTACCTCGCTTTTATGTGTGGTATCGTCGTCGGCTGCATTTCAATCAGTATCTCCTTCCAATATCAGACAGCATAGTACTACCACAACTCTAAATCTATTTGGTATGAACAAAAAGGAAGAAGAAGTTATACCAGAAGAAGAAGAAGAAGAAGATTTAATGAAGAAAGTTTGGAAGGTCTCTAAAGTTGCTGTTCCTTCCTTCCTAGTTGGAGGTGTGGCAACACTTGCCTTCCTATTCCTACCATTAATTACTGATTATCATGATGCATTCAATGGTGCTAGATTAGATGGTGATTCCGATACTACCAGCAGTGGCAAGGTTGCAAATAATAATAACAAGAAGGATACCAAAAGTGTAGTAAACAATGTCAATCAACCTGTACTCCTATTTGAAACCATATTAAACGATCTGAATGAAGCGTATGTCGATGATGTTGACGTACAAAAGTTATTTGAAACTGGTGTCAAGGCAATGACTGCTAGTTTAGATCCATATACTGAATTCGAAAGTAGGTTGGAAGCACAAGAGATGCAAGAGAGCGTCAGTGGAAAGTATGGTGGAGTTGGATTAGTTATTCGGGGTGGTAATAATCTCAAAGAGTTGGAAGAGACTGTGTCATTACAAGAAGCTGGCACGAATAATGTTGAAAAGATTGAAGCCCCCTCTTCTACATTGAAGAATAATGACGAGCCATCTGCACCTCCTGTGGCTATCAAAGATGCGGGTGATAATAATGAAAAGAAGGATGACGAAGATTTGGATGCAATCGAGAGGAAGAGAGCTCTAAAGAAGTCAATGGATGAGGGCATCCGTGTAGTATCTGCATTTGAAGGTAAGAAAGTTTGTCTCGATTTTATTTACACAAGCGCCAATCTCTAACCTTAATCTTGTTTTGTATGTTCTTAAACAGGGTACGCTTATGATGCAGGCATGAGAGTAGGAGACAAGATCATAAAGATTGATGATTTTGATATCACACCTACCACTGCAGTAGATGAAGTAAGGAACCATTTACGAGGTGATCCTGGCTCACCAGTATCAGTCACATTCGAGAGAGAAGGTGTGGGTGGAAAAGTTAATGAACCACAGTCTGTAACATTACAGAGAAGTGTTGTCAAGATTCCAGACGTCAAGTATTTTGGTTTTATTGGAGATCCCAAAGATGGGATTGGATATATCGACCTTAGTGGCTTCTCGGGAGATGCTGGATTAGAAACACGCTTCGCCATTAGTGCTTTACAGCACGGTGCCACTGAATATGCTGCCTCTAGCGATGCAGCTAGAGATGACTCGGGAATGTTAGCCAATGATCCAACCAATTTGAAGGTGCGTTTTATACTTTGTGCTGTATTATGATACCATACATATACTATATTCTCATAAGTATCTCTTTTATATTCAAAAGGGACTTGTCCTTGATCTCCGTGGCAATCCGGGCGGCCTCCTCACATCAGCAGTTGATGTTTCAACTTTGTTTGTACCCAATGGATCTGACATTGTCAGTGCCAGAGGCCGAGGATTCCCTGAGACACTCTACAGAAGTAAAACTGACCCAATCCTCAACCCAAGTACTAAACTTGCTGTTCTAGTAAATGAACAAACGGCTAGTGCAGCCGAGATTGTCACTGGTAAGTCCTCTTTCTCTGTTGGAAGTATGAAACTTTTGTATCCTTACAGCTTCTTACGAAACTCATGTTCACAATCTATACTTGTAGGAGCAATTCAAGATTTGGATGTAGGCGTTGTAGTTGGAAAGGGAAGAACATTTGGCAAGGGTCTTGTTCAGAATGTGCAAGACTTACCTTACCAAACTGGTAAGTAATAGTTCCTTTTTCTTTGTTTGTCATCTTATTATTTCATCGTCTGATCATGATATATTATTTGTGTCTTGTAGCCTTGAAATATACAGTTGCAAAGTATTATACCCCAAGTGGTCGGTGTATCCAAAGTACTGTATATGAAGAAGGCTCCTCTGCAGATGCAGAGAGTGGAGCCAAATTCAAGTCGAAAAAGGTAGAAGACAAGGATAGGACAGTCTTCCTCACTGCCAATGGAAGAGAAGTAAAGGATGGAGGTGGTGTTGAAGTAGACTACAAGGTCGAACCTCAGAAGGCTTCACCGTTGGAGGTTATACTACTCCAATCTGGTGCATATTCCGACTATGCTGCTGACTGGAGTAAGAAACATGAGTTGACAGACAACTTCAAGGTAGATGAGGCAACATATCAAGATTTCACAAGATTTGTTGAAAAACGACAGAAGGATGGTGATATAAAGTTGGAAGTATTATATGACTCCCAATTAAAGGAACTACAGAAGAAGCTCAAAGCAAGTAGATTTGATTCATCTCGACGAACGCTTGCAAAGCTAAAGAGTGATGTGATAGCCGATACTAAAAAAGACTTCACGACATACAAGTCTGAAATCAAGGAGGATCTAGAGCAGAATATACTTGCAAGATATCTACCAGATAGTATGCTGATTGAACGAGGCCTTAAGCAAGATAAACAAGTGGTTGAAACGGCAAAGTTCCTCAAAGATGGGAGAGAGTTCGACAAAATCCTTGCCCGTGATAGTAATAAATCAGTAGAAAAGAAGGCCAAGATTGGACAAAGTTTTGAGACTGCATCAGCATTGAAACCTGTACCCACTCTTACTTCTAGTTGGAAATGAATATGTGTATGTTTGATGAATGTTGAATGATTCGGTATGGAGGTTAGACGGCCACACGAAATACAAGGCCGAGCTTTAAACGGATGACACTCGTGTGAAAAGTAGATATTGTAGCCTGAAAGGGAAATGTACATACTGGATAAACAACAAACTGTCACTACTTCTGCATTACAATTATATCATCTTATTAACTCGACACACATATGGAATCATCTACATATCTCTCAACCCCTAAGTCAATAATTATTATCAACACATGAACATATTCGAGTATAAAATGGGGTCGTTTGACTACTCAATGTTGACATACCTTCAGTAATACTCAACATCAGCTTGATATCTTCGAGTTGAACCGGATTCAACATTGTTTCAAGCTTCAATACTGCAGTTTCTTTCTCGCGATTGACCTCTTCCAACTCTTTGTTCATTAAGTGCATCTGTTTTTCAAGCTCGTCAAGCCTACCCAAGAGTTCTTGTTGTTCTTGTGGAGAAATGGGACGATATGATACATTCTCGGTTGCTCCACACATCCCAAAATAGCCTGGCAGTTCAGTGTTTGACCCGTCAATTGCCTCGTTGGATTGATTAGATGAGACTTGCTTAAAGAGATCGATGCCAGTATGATCTGTCGATGATGACGTGCCTCTCTTCCTCATGAAGTGCTTGAACTTGTTAGGCCACTTGACTCGAAGCTTGGATTTAGTGTGGGATGTGCTTATTGATGTGTTTGGTTGTTCTGGTGCTCTTTCATCGCCTAAGGATCTTGAATGAACATCGCTTGACTTGCTTACACCCCACAATGGCTTCTTTTTCTTCACCTTGCCTAGCTTGATAACCATATTTGACCTACTATTCTGCTGATGCATTGCAATGTTCTTGTATTTGATGTTGTAGGTATATTATCCCTCCAACATTGTTACAGCTACGACTGAGGATGCATCGCCAACAATTTGTAACAATCATGTGTTTCGATCTTCTTTGTATTGGTATGAGAACATGTGTATATGTTTCATTTGTATAAACTAGGTATGTGTGTATTGAAACCTTGAGTATGGCTCGTATGAAGACATCTAATCTTGTCATCTGCCATCCAATTAGTTTATAGTTTGAGCCCGTTAACAAACAAACCATAAAGCTACATCTGATCAAACTTTTGTGCCCGTAGTGCCTTCTGTGCCGTCCTATATACGCTTGACTTCCCCTTGATTAATGGTTGACTACATCTTTGGCTTATATGAGCTTGCCATCGCACTCCCAAATCAGTATGAACATAGGCGTTGTAGTTTGTGCTCTTTAACAATGCCAAGCTCTCTTTACAATCTCGATGCAACTGATCCAACAGAGCATTACTCAAACCAATACCTATCTCAAAACCTGGAGTCCTTCTTGGCCTTGTCGACTTCTCCCATCTTTGCACTTTCTTCGGCATTAGATATAACGTTGGCAGTTCTAACTCTTAACCACTGTATTGCTACATGTTGATTTGGCCATCCCAATTCTGAGCTGTTCGGTCTCGATATGAAAGCTCTTTCAATCAAAGGACCAACAACAGAGTGCTTGATAGTATCCTCATATGACAATTCAACAGTACCATGACAGAGAAGTCTAACCGTATTTTTATAACTCCTTGGACATGCCAGTGTCACTTCAAACAAAACATCCCGAGTCTCTTCAGCATAGATATCTCCCAGATTAACTTGAACCACTTTATCAGATACCAAATTCTTCTTATCATGATACACATCTATGAGATCAATCTCTGGTACTGAAATTGTAAGAGTAACATTGTGAGCAACAACTGATAGTATGCCGCCGATTGCATCCCCGAATGCACTCTTTAACTGAGTAGAATGATCCTCCTAAAGTTGCATTTGCCATGTTCTGCAGCAGTTGGCTGTCTGGTTGTTGACCATACCCAAAAGTGTGTAGACTGATTGGCGGAGTGTGCTGTTTGTGATCACTTTCAACAAAGATCTTTGTCAGTTTTAACAGGTCTTTTGCTTCTGTATATCCAACATTAGCAACCCCATCTGTTAATAAGAACACACTCCGAACCTTGTTTGGGTTCTTTACTCCATTTGCGACTTGTGCAGCTAAACTGACAGCACTGGCGATGTTTGTCCTACCTCGAACTTGTAAGTGATCTATGGTATGCAGTGCTAGTAACTTTTGCTCTTCAGTCACCTTCATCATGGGAATTTCGATCCTTGCCTCGTCAGAGAATGAAATGAGACAGAATCTATCATCATGATGAAGTTCATGAAGGAGCAATTTAAGAGTCTTCTTACATAGATCAAGCTTCTCAACACGCTGAGAAATAATTATGGAAGATGACGGGAAAGGTGAGGGCCTGAGTAGAAGATTAACACTGTAGTCAGAAAAGTGACTTCTTACTTACCATGCTACCACTGGCATCTAAAGCCACTACAATATCTACTGGCGCCCTCGCATGTACACCGAGAGGGAGCTCGCATGCCTTGATTGTTGCACAAATCTGTGTAATGACTTCACTACTTCTTATTCCTATTGTCTTTCTATGAGGGGTAACTGAGAACTCTAGTGTGGGTTCCGTAGTAGTATGTTCATGTTGCATGTAATCATCCACATCAGCTTTTTGTAATTCAACCTCTTCCTCTTCTTTATCACAAATTCTCTCTTTCTTTGATGGAGGTGGTAGATCTAAGAGCTCGTCAATATCTAAATCGAAGTCATCGCAATTTCGCTTTCCCGATAGAGTATTATTCCTATCGACCGGGTTAGCGTTCATTATTGTATATTGCTTATTTCTGTACATGTATTCTGTATGTTTTGCTAATGTTGATGTTGTTCGTTGTTTGTCTGTGATTTTATGAGCTGACTGCTGATAGTGGAGGAGTTCTCATTCAAAGTGTGATAATGTACCGCTAGAACAGTGATGTCACAGAGGAGTTCGGGTCTCATTTCTCACTAGCCATAATCTCAACAATGAATAACAACCATGACTACCAAAACTATATCAACTAAACCTGCTGCCTGTGAATTGCGGCCGTCTCCAGCAAGGAAGCTCCTGTTGGCAACTGTAAGTATCTATTCTTCTTTATTCCCCAAGTTATGTCTGCGCTCACATTGTTTCTTTCTTATATCATTTGTTATCACTAGACGGCTGGAGACCTACTTCTGTGTAAGTTATCTCCTTAGCATTCTCATCTTGATATGTGTTACCACTCACATCTTGTGTATCCAGATCTTCTATACCGAAGAGAGATACCTCATAGGGATTATATAATGTGCAGGGTCAGTCTCATCCTCATTCTTCTTCTTACCGTACTTGAATCAAACAAAAGGACTCACAGTATAATAGAATCAAAGAGATTCCGAAAGATATTCACAACGCTATCATCTTTCGAAGTAGTATTCACGATAATCTTGCCATGGCTAATAATAATGGAAGGTATATTGAACCAGCGTGTCAACCAAAAGAATGGGCATCTCCTAGCTGCTCACTTGTTCGTCTTCCAAACGCAAATTGGCCTCGAATGCATCATACAATTAGCGGGAGAAAGACGTAAATGGATCATGTTCCCCTTGACAGTGTTCGCTAATCTATATCGAGGAGTGACCATAGCAACTTGGATAATGAGAGTAGTGGCCGAAGAAGTACTTGAACCCCGTGATATCGTCCTCCCAGTAACGGCTATCTGTCTCTGGTTATATTCAACTTTAATCTTTATTCCGTATGAATGGTACCCGCTATTGAAGGATGAAGGGAGCTCGATGATAAAGTAAACAGGGGCCAATGTTAAATTGACCCCTGGAGTAATTACAACTATGATTTAGAGTTAGTATTGAATCAAATTAACCGCATGGAATATCCGAAGAAAGCAAGGAATAATCTCCTACATGCCACAACAGCTAACGCAATAACAACATAACTCCGTCGCTGTCGAACACGTTTACCAAATACTTCAATAACTAGATCCTGTTTCAAATCCCGCTCTTCAATTTGCTTTGATGAAGTTGTAACAGCAGAAGCAGTACTAGTGAGCGGCTCAACAACTTCATCAACTGTGGATATAGTTGAATCGTACTCTCTATCAAGTACACTTTTGCTTTTCGAAGACAACCTTGCTTTTGTTTTCGCCATTGCGTTGTGATACATCGCTTGCCTAACTTCATCAACATAATCGTTCTTCCTCCATTGATTTATACCTGATAAAGCAACTGGTTGTTGAACTTGCTGTACAGCTGGAGCATCATTCAAGTACTTGCGCTTCTCTTCTTCTTCTAACTTCCTTTTCTTTTCTTCGGCAGCAGCTCGAGCTTGTGCATCTCTCATCTCTTGTTCCATCGCTGCCTTCATCAGTTGTGCCGCCATTTGGTTTCCCTCGCCCACTATATCCGTAATTAACTCATCCTGTTTAGCTTCTGCAACTTCCACAGCCACAGTTGCTGCACCTACCTCACCACCCAAATTAATATCATCATTCTGCTGTTGCAATTCCTCAATACTATAATCAGATTCGGATGCATAATGTGTCTTTTGTTGTACATCCTCATTATTAGATAATAACTTCACCTTGGTATCATTTGCAATTCGAGCAGATAGCAAACTTCGTTGGAAAGCCTCCTCTTCACTCTTTTTAACATTCTTTGATCTATTATTAGCAAGCCGTTCCTCTAACAATTTACGCTGAAAGGCATCTGCTTTAGTTGGTACTGCGGTATTATCAATTAACTCATCAAAGTCTAAACTACATCCATCTAATTCAGGTGATAATTCTGGTTCATTAGTAAAATCTGTAGATTCAAATGCCTCAGATGCCTTTGTCCCAATAACTTCTTCTACTTGAGAATCAACAGATGCTGAATCTGCAAATGTTTGAGGAGTTAATAATTCCATATCATTAGTTATTAGGAGCTCAACATTCTCACTACTATCAGCCATAAAAAGTGGAGATGCTTCTGATATACTACTTCCAGATGGATTTGATAATATACTACTATGTCTTCTACTGGTTTGTGGGATGATAGCATAATTGATTTGTCGTTGGTGCAAAATTGATGGGGGCGGATATGTAAATTTAGTAATTAATCTTCTCTCTATATCACTACCAAGCCAAATATTTGGTGATCTAAATGCTAATGCTAACGATACTACTCCATTGCCTATTTGTAATAGGCATATACCGCTGCTGATGGCTATTAGTAAGAGGTTCATGTTGGTTATCGTTTTTGGTTAGGATTTGGCAGATTTGAGATTTGAAGGATACCAAAGGATACCTTTTTCCTGTCTCTTAGATATCCGAGGTACGAGGAATTGGGAATAATAATACATACTAAAAGGATATAGTATGTATTAGGTTAAAAGTTAAAGTCTTCTATCCCTGAGGAAACGGAAGTATGACTGCTCTCCTGAGGGCAGATCATATCGTACCAAATCATTGCTATCATCATCAAAGTTACTAGACACAGAGGTCATGTGCTCTTCCAATTTCATTGTAGTGCATACCCCTTTGTCGCCCGAATCATAATGTAATTCTCTGTTTGATGGTATGACCTTCAATTGAAAACAAACATCTGTCCAGGCCTGAGATGCCCAAACTCTTACTATATCTTTTTTTATTTGATACCGACCCCACACACCCCACTTGTCTTTACTTCCATATCCATGAAGTAACATCTTACTGAGTCGAGGTATCATCTCCATTGGCGAGATATGAGTTAAAGCATACATGACCCTTCCATCCTCAAAGAAGTAGAGATATCTGTAGTACACATTTACAAGTACCTGCATTGAGAGTTGAGAAGTGAACGTAGAACATATCATATGAGAATATTACAATATGTGCAATAAAGCATTCAAACCATATCTCATTTTACACTCACTGCTCCAACTGGGATTTCAGTCCACATGTCTCTCTCTATCTTTTGCACTTTCTCGTACTTTAGTACATACAAGCCACCTCCTGCTCTAACCCTAGGTCTTACTTCAAGCATTCTTCGATATGAATTGCCAAATCTAGATACGTGTAACACTTTTCTTTTGGATTGATTCAGGTAGATACGTTCACATAAAGTCTTATATAGAGCTTCACATCTTGTAAAGCGAGCCCAGTATGGAGAGACTAAAGCAAGCGATGCATGATCGTCTATTGATAGATATGAAAATGCTCTGTGTAATATCTCTATTGGTAGAGCGCAGGGAAATCCGCCAAGTTTAATCAACTCGTCAACATCCATTTCGTTCATATCATTTGATGAGTCAGATTTTTCTCCATCGGTTGTATTGTTTTCATCTGATGAAGATACAGATGAATCATCATCCTTTACTTCCTCTTCAATTTTTGTAATGAACGGTGGTTGCCAATCTGTGGTAGTAGTAGGTTTTATTGTTGTTGTATCCTTTACTTCTTCTACTCCATCATCTCTATTTCCAGAAATACCATCATTATTATCCACAGAGCTTTCATTAATACTATTTGAAGGCGGCGCTTGTACAGCAACTCTACCTCCCTCGCTCTCATCAACAGCTCGAGTTAGTGACATATGCTCTTCGAACTCGCCAATTGTCTTCATTCCGTGTTGACTAGCAATAGCTTGCCTTTCACCTCTTGGTAATAGATGCCAAATTGGCCATGTTAACTCCCAAGCATCGCCTTGAGATGACTGCACGTAGAAGGGGCCTGGATCAGCAGTATCATCTGTATTGTTATCACCATCTTCGCCATCATTTCTAAGCGCATAGGCAGCTTCTGCATTATCTTTTTCGTATTTGATTTGTTCTTCTCTATCCTCCTCATCTTCATCCTCATTAGTAGATTGTTTTACATCACAATTTTCAGGAAGGGTAGGGAGTATATGTTCTCTCGTTGGTGACATACTATTGATATGTCGTACCCTAAAACCTTTTATCGATATTTTTTTTATTGCACAAAAATAAAGATGTTATTCCCTAACTTTTCAGGTTGCCTACCCTACAAATAAGATGTCTTTCACCTATCCTATAGCCGCCTGCGTATATCTACTTTAGAAGATATATTACGATATGTATATCAATAAGTTCTTTTAGTACTACTATGTACACCAACTCATTCTTCTTTGCTAATTACTAATTAATTTTGTTTTAGGAAACTCCTTTAGGAGAAAAGATACCTGAACCTTTATAACTTAAAAGGAATGGATCCTTTTAAAACCCTGCGTGTATCCCTCCCATTTTTGCAACCCATAATACACGTGTTATTCACATATATAATCACAATGTGACTAAGATGTGACGTTCTAAATTGGTTTAAGTCTGGAAAAAAGCAATGTCGAGTGCAAAAGCCAAACTTTGACCTCGGCATACTATACCAGTAATGATATTCAATACTTAGGATTGCACATGATATTAGAATATATATACCAGATATCAAATACCTTATAATTTTAGTGTATCTATTCGTTTCTGTAGAAGATACCAATACCTAAAGAGGGCAGATTTTGCATGAAATATGTACCCTTGAGCCTTTACTTGATAGTGTTGCAACTCTATTCACAATGTGTTATATGCCATCTATGACGATCACATCCCCCTTAATGTATATATGTAGTTTAGCCGCATCCATCCCCCTTTGTTGCTTTGCAGTCGATTGTTATGTGAGATACCAAACTAAAACTAACTTTCTCCAATTTGGAGTTGTTCTATCATGTATCCGACATTGCCAAAATAACCACTACTCGTATCTCATTCTATACCACATCAACAATCATATTCGAAACTAATACCAGTGATTGGGTGTGCTGTTGTTGTATATCATCTTGATATTGTTGTTTGTTGCACTTGAATCAATATCAATTTATCAAGGCATATTGCAATCTAATATCCATTGTTTTGTTGTATGATTCGATTTGTATCACCTTCTAATATCACTATAGTGCTGCTGCGCCAATCACCCTCTCTCATTATTGTACAGGATGATGCAACATAACTCTTGTGCATATCATGTGTGCATTTTGTACTATCAACCAATATCGGATCCGCAACTCCTATTCGGCCAAGCCGAACTAAATATGCGATAGAATATACTCTCACATACCTTCAGTTAATTGTTGTGTATTATCATACCTATTCTACTCGTATCAATCCGTGTAGAATTGTTACTATACCACCACAATTTTTCGAAAAATTATTAAGGTAGCGCATGTCATCGATGTAGCTCTATCTTGAGCATGGGAGGTATATAAACACCATCATACGATACAACAATAGATAATTACAAAGGGGTATCGCGTAGGTATGTATCAGATAGCCCATAGCCTTTACAAAGTAGGAGTAGACGGACGGCACGGTGTATCATCTTCTCTCATTTTCGACTCGGTTGAGTGTGCATTGATTGTGTAGTAACTAAGGTAGTTCCAGTATATGTCTCTGGCTGATATTGTACAATGAACCATCGTTATGAAATACCCGGAGTAGTTTATTATCACTATTGTTCTTTTGGAGTAGCGGCCGCTAGAAAGTAGTACGTTGTTCACATTGTTCTTTATGAGCTCTGAAAAGAAACCCCACTATCCATCACACGTGAGTTGCAAAACCGCTATTATCCATCACACGTGAGTTGCAAAAGTTGCAAAAACCGCTTGATTTTGCAACGATTCTTGCAACTTTGGGTTGCAAAAGTGGTCGAGATATCATGAAGAATCACCCAGGTATCATGGTATACACCGTGATCTCAGATTATGATATCTAGTCACGTACTAGTTCCTACGTAGATCTTGCAACTTGGGTTGCAAAACCGGGGTAACCTGCGTGTATCCATAATTTCTGCAACCATTTTTGCAACCCATAATACACGTGTTATTCACATATATAATCACAATGTGACTAAGATGTGACGTTCTAAATTGTTCTAAGTCTGGAAAAAAGCAATGTCGAGTGCAAAAGCCAAACTTTGACCTCGGCATACTACCTATACCAGTAATGATATTCAATACTTAGGATTGCACATGATATTAGAATATATATACCAGATATCAAATACCTTATAATTTTAGTGTATCTATTCGTTTCTGTAGAAGATACCGTAGGGTTGAAAATTAGTGCACACTTTTATTTTGTGTCCAAAATAACTCAGCGAGTTTTCAACTCCAGAGAACCTGCTTTAGCTTATGACACAGCTCAGAGTGAGGAGATTGTCATAAGCTATTCTAAAATTGAAAGAGCATATGTTGCCGTCGAGTTATTTTGGACACAAAATAGAAACTGCCACTTTTTCAAAGTAGAAAAGCTTCTCAAGAAGGTGATATCGGTATCCTTTGTAGGTAGGACTTAGTACAAAGAGGTATCTTTCAGAAAATTCACCTCCATTTTCTTGTAAATTGCTATACTTTAGTGATACACATATGGTCGATAACTCGGTCTGGATGGATGGAACCAACATTATTCTAGATCAGTTTTTCACGATGAATCCAAATCTGCAGTCAGAATTTGCTCAAACTCATTCTAAAAAATAAAGTGTGCACCAATTTTCATCCCTACGGTACCAATACCTAAAGAGGGCAGATTTTGCATGAAATATGCCTCACTTTTTTGCCTCATTTTAGCCACTCACCACAAACTCAACGCTATCGCCGTCGCCGCCATAATACATCAACCAGCCTACTCCACAACTTCAAATCATAGGATCTAACAGCTAACATACCCATCTATCACTTACTAATCGCATTACCTTATTGGTGGTCTCCCACTAGGTCTACTACACAGTTTCCTCCTAGGCCGCATTTTTTTTGCAATTGTTGATGATGATGGGTTCGAACAACAATGGTGGTCATCTATGGATAGAAGACGATCTATACCACCATCAAACAGTCAATGGTATCAATCTATATAATATATATGGCCATTTTATTGAGGAAAACATCGACTGGGAGGCTGAGGACATCATAGATGTATGTGTGTAGTACAGCCATCAAAATATGAAAGTTGACACTGACACCCCCTCCACCTACCACCTACAATAAAATGTTGATTATGCCATCAGAAGTTAATATCATTACACCTCCTCCTACAAATGCATAGACAGCTATCATATAAACAACATATAGTAGTAGTATTACCACTGATATGCGAATTGGCGGCAATAACATGCCAGGATATACAACCATCATCAAAGTAGCAATTTTAGGGGTGGTGGAGGATGCATCTAGAATGTCAACGTCCTGATACTTTCTAGAGGAGGTGAGGATACAACCAACACAACAGTCAACATCTATACTATATAGAGGCGATAAAAACACTAGGAATCATGGAGTAGGATGCTCTAGATGATCAGATAAAGAGGTGGAAACATCATGTATGAGGCAGATTTGGAACGGAGATAGTAGCAAATGTTCATTGTAGTACGATAGAATAGGAAGGGATGGAGTGTATTGCATAGGACAAAAAGTACACAAACAATAGTTTAGAGTCTAATCTAAAGGATAGTAAACTTGTTATATTCATACACAGCATATAACTATACCATACCACTTCGACAAAGTAGCATAATATATTGCAAATATCATAGGATACCATCAATTTTGCTCACTTGACTTGGAGCGGATGGAATAACGTCACCGATATGAGGAATTCGACCATGAAACTTGGTATACGCGTCGCCGGGATGCTATAGAGGAGGATAGTATGCTTGGAACGGTGTTCATCGGCCGTCTAGGAGGATAGATATCATCATTTAGGCAAAATAAGCCAAAAGTTCCCAAAAGTTCCCCCGGTATCTAAAGGGTTAATTAATGATTTGCAATACCTATTACAAGAGTGAATCACAAATGACCTAATAATATTCGGGGAAACCAATGTGAAATACAAATTAAACCAAGCCAAAGCTATTAGATACATAACAAATTAAACCGACGATAAGAGTTAAGAGGATAGAGTGTATATTGTGTGAGGATGATGAAGTGCTATTTATTATCCACAGCAGTAAAACTACTCCTATTGCTACTTGCTATATCGTCTGCTATCGCATTGGATAAGTCCAGTCTTCGAGGAGTTGCCACTACAACTACCAGCAACAGAGTAGTAGATGAACACCGTCGTTCATTACAGACTACAAATGCAATATCATGTCCCCCACCGGGAACAACAACCGAACTAACCTCCCTCTCCACGACGGGCGGTATGCTCACCCTACGAACCATCAGCACCATTGGACAATTATGTACACTAACGATCAAAACTACCTACATTGACGATGACACGACCATCATACCATTGGCACGATCGTACGATAACGAACCCTGGTCGTATGCCGCTGGAGAAACTCCGTCTGTTATGCTATCGAATGGTGGATTTAGTTGTTTCATTGATGGTGATTCGGAGTATTGTTCCGTGGAATTACCACCATTGGATGATGTTAGTGGTACTAGCGGTGAGGAGAAGTATGTATTAACGACGTATGAACATAGTTTGAGCGAGCGTGATCAGGTTTCGAGGTTTTTAAGCCAGGTAAGTGTGTATGTGCATTGTTGTTATTATTATGTAGATGTATACCTGGGTATCATCTCAAAATAGACTGATCAAAAATGATCTAATACCTTCCTTTCTTATCATATAATCAAATGATACTAACACCTTCCTTTCTTATCCATATTATATAATATAATATCTTCTTCTTCTCGTTAGGCTACTTTTGGTGTGACGACGCAAGATCTGAATGATTCTCGGTGGGTTGGAGGTGAGTGTTCGTTGGTGTATAGGGTTGACACGTATATCATACGATATTTGGTTTTTTCTCTAATCAGTATATTATACCCTTCCTATCCCCACAATATTGTTTATAAATAATACTAGGTGCAAACTCGACCAACCACCTACCCTCCGCATTTGCCTCTTGGGTACAAGATCAAATGGACTCTACTACAACACCCTACACATCCCATCGTGAGTTCTTCCGAAGTCGTGCCAACTCTCCAGTACAGGGTAGCACCTTCATCGGTGCAGTTATGGACCCGTGTACTTCACCGTCCCGATGGCGTACGTTGGCCATGGGCAAAAAGGAGTGGCCCGGCCATTCAACTCCAACGTTTGATCCCATTGGCAATACCACGTGGCACAGGGTATTGTTCGGTGGTCAGTTCCGTTCAATGCTTAATGAGAGTGATATGGGAACGTTTGCAAGTAATAAGATTCCCGTCGACTTTAGTCATTGGGAGGAATTGTTTCAAGGAGATGATACCATGATGCCGTATGTGATGGACCTGCCAGAGGTTGGTTCTGATCCCTCCAGTATGGATCAAATGGTACCATTCGACGGCACGACATCAGGTAGCTATCTTTTGCGTACACCGTTGAAAGATCTTCCATCATCCGCCGGTGGATTATGTGACCCGTCAACGAACCCCGCCGGTATTCCAAGGCTTGAGGTATATTCTAGAGCTATTGTGGGACGTTTACCGACTAGTAGCGGTCTTCAATGGCTGATCTATGATGGACATGTTGAATTTCGTGATAATGGTATTGCCAATCCATTGATTGATGGTGGTGGTAAAGTGAAGAAGGATTCCATCGGTGGATACGACATCAGGAAAGTCCGTGTTAGTATTGTTTTATCATGTGCTCAATATGAAGTCTCGGTGATTTGGCTACTTCAATTGAACTTGATTTGCCTTTATTTGATTGTCTTTGCAAGCCACTTTTATTAACAGAAGTTACTTCTCCTCTCTTTCCTCATCATCTTCTCTTCCAGGCCCGAGTGGATGGCACCTGGTAAAAATACAGCC